>Ga0114919_10000060_pt1 | contig 59015 bp, 58 predicted proteins | sample BlataG_FD_88682 | JGI IMG/M metagenome (GOLD analysis project Ga0114919, IMG submission 88682) | Deep subsurface microbial communities from Black Sea to uncover new lineages of life (NeLLi) - Black_00105 metaG | ecosystem: Environmental > Aquatic > Marine > Oceanic > Sediment | place: Atlantic... | reverse complement strand
CTTTTACTCTTCGTACGTCCTTCTGTTCATTGTCAAAATGTCATCATGGTCATAAATAATAATTAAAATATTCTTAAAGTCAACCAATCACCTCCTAAAGATCCACGCCAAGAAGCCATGAATCTTATTAAACATGAACACTGCAAAAAACATAGCTAGAGCAAACACCAGCAGGTATACCATATGATTGGATTTGGCCCTCTTGAAAACTCTGTTAAGTCTCTTCATTGTAGCTTTTAAATTCATTTGAGCAGCCTGTATGGCATGTTCTAAACTATCTACTATTTGTTGTGTTAGCCGGCTTTCCTCTGCAATGGCTGTTGAGACTTGTTTTAATCTGCCTACAGAGGATCTAAGTTGTTCTATTTCATCGTCTAGTTCGAAATTGGTTCCTGCTTCTATTGCTACTTGCATGTGGTCGCTTTGGTCAGAGGTGGCGAAGAGAGACTGCCTGGCGTTGAGGCCGGGTCTGTGTGTGGGGGGTTGTTGGGACGGGGAAAGAAGGAGCGGGGGGCGGTTGAAGGTTAGAATAGAGGGAAGAGGTGCGGTTTGAGCTTCTGGGTTTTGGTTTTAGAGCCATACCTGCTTGCATAACCAGTCCCTTGTTGATAATGGGACATAGCGTCGTCACTGAGTGTTTTTACTCGAATTTGTGAACTGATCCTTGAAGAGGTGGTTCTCAGGACGTATTTACGTACACTACAGCGTCTGTTTAAATGAATGATGTGTCCAGAATTCTCTGGATTTTTAGACTTGTCCCATTTACGCCATTCGTTGCTCTCCATCCGTCTCATATTGTCACCGACAATCGTCTGCAGAGAGAGCAACAAAAGTTGGAAGAAATGGTGTGCTCCTCCTCTCAAGCTCCTTAACACACTAGTCATTTTGAATAATTAAGCCAAAACGAACCAAACCTATTTTATTTAAATTCTATTCATCCTCCCCCCTTTTCCACAACCCGTTTGTCATTTGTGATTCCACAATGCCAAGAGGAAGCCTTGCCCAAGGTAGGTAGTGGGAAGTACACCTTTTCTGATTTTGACAAGCGAACCATTCCCTCCATGACCATGTATGTTAGAACATAGAACCTACAATAAATGGTCCCGAAAACTCACACTCACTCTCCTCTAATTTTTTTTACAGCTTTTGAAAAACAAGAGCTCCAACGTCGCCAGCAAGAACAATATCGAAACCAACTCCTTTTCTTTGTTAAAGAGCAGAAGCTCCACGCCACTCTCAACAAGAGTCAAGACCAGCTTGAGCAATGCATAGTCAACCGTAAGGCTAGTCTTGAGAAACAGAAGCAATGTCTGCAAGTAGAGACAGAAGCCCTCCGAAAGCAGCTCGAGCTTGCCCAACAGGCAGCTATTCAAACACAACTTGCCATCCATCAAGCAGAAAAGGCTGAAAAGGCCTCAAATCAGGCTGAATTGAATCACAAAGCTCTAATACAGGATAGCAGAGAGCTCAGAGAGTTTAAAAGTTCTGTAGAAGCAGGTGAAATTAGGGCCATTCGCAATCAACAGCTTCATCAGCAGGCAGAAGACGAGTCCACAATACAGCTGTTGACTTGGGCTCAAGACCAGTCTGCCTTTTTGAAAACCAGAGAAGAAGATAGAAAAAAGAAGATGGAACAAATACAAAATGAAATCAAGGCATCGGACACACGACAAGCTCTAAACTCACAAATAGAGAGCCATGCTGCTTTGAGATTGGCAGCAAGAAGAGAAGCAGCAGAAGAAGCACTGTCAATTCAACATTTATCTCAACTTGCTGAAGAAGAAGATTTAAAGAAGAAGGCTACCAATTTGCATAACCGGGCTCGATTGATCAAGGAGCAGCAGAAGTTGGTTGAGGAGCAAGCTCAGTTGAGAAAGGCTGTGAAAAAAGCTGAAATTGAGGAAGAAAGGAGGATCTTGGAATATTGGCAAGCTAAAAGAAAGGCAGAGGCAGCAGCAGCTGCTCAGTGTGCAACCAAAAGGACACACCAAGATGAAGAGCATTCGTTGCTGTGTCAAGTTGCTATACAAGAAGCTATGAAGAGAGAGGAAGAGGAAGCTCTACTCCATTTACTACACGCTGAGATGGAAGTCCAGTGTGTTCAGCGTGCTTTGGAGGAGCAAGACCTCCGTCGTTGTGCAGGACATCAGGACACCTTGGCCGTCAACCTGCACCTTGCTCAACAGAAGAAATTGGAGACCGACAGAGAGTTGGAAGAGGAAAGAGCATTCAAGCAAAAGTTGCTCAACCATCTGGCTGAGCAGGAAAAGATGGACATGATGAAGACTGCTCAAAGAAGAGCAGCGCAGGTTGAGCACCTGAGAATAGCAATAGATGCAGTTATGCATAGAAAAAGGCTGAAAGAGGAGATTGCCAAGGAAGAAGCAAAGCTGGAGGCAAATATCAAGGCAAGACAGGCTGAGAAGGATGCTGCTGTGTGCAAGGAGATGCACCGCCTTTTGATGCATGCCAAATGTTAATATCACCAGGATGAAAATGAAGATGGTGGGTTGTGTTTGTGAATTTTGTTATTGTAATTGTTGTTGTTATTATCTCTATTTTAGCACTGTATATGAAATCTGATATCATTTTAGCCTTGCAATCATGCTCATAAATATTGAATTGGAAAAAGAATTTTAATGCATCCATGTAAAACAATCTGTCTCCATGTGAACTTCAAAATCCCCCCACCCCCTTCTCTCTTTACCATTCAGCCTCACAAGCCTCTTCATCATCCACACAATGCTCCACCCCAGCATTAGTCATATTCATTCTCTTTATAGCCAACAACGAATCAAACTGCGACCCCATTGGCAACCTATATTTCGACACAAATGCATAGATAGCCTCTACAATCTTCTCCATTAGCGGTAAAGATGCCAGCTTGGAGTACCATCCCCATCCTACTGTCTCGTATAATAACTTTAATGCATCTGGTCCTGTGATGATAGTACCGTCTCTCTTAATCACATGAATTGTCTGCATGGCTTCTTCATAAGTGATGCTCTCGTTTTCTTCCGGGGCATATGTGAGGGATGCAATGTCGACGAATTTGATCAGACCTCTGCCTTGATCTCTATTCGATAATAATGACATCAACTGCCTACATAGACTGCATTCACCATCATAGAGGTATTTGACTATCCAAGATTCTTGACACCCTTCAGCCTGCTTGGCTTGCTCATCTAATGATCGTTTGAAGGCGGCCTTCAGCTCGCCTGCGCCTTTGAAATCACCGCTCATTGCGTCAATGGAGGACATGGAGGTGCCTCCCTCTCCTACTGGAGCCATGAGTCGCCTGAATAAGTCTGTTCTGGATGTGATACCGATGAATTTCATATTTTCATCGACTACTGGGAGACGATGGATCTTCTTGGCCAGCATGAGAGCAGCTGCCTCGGCGACCCTGGTGGTGGGAGTGACGACAATGGGAGGTTTGGACATGTAATCTCCTACCTTGGCATCTTCAAGTATGAGGCCTTGTTTCCTTAGTCTGTTGATGTCCTTAATGCTGACCACTCCTATGACTGTGTTTTCACCATCCACGACTGCCAAACCAGTGACCTTGTCGAGCTTGGAAGCGGCTGCGGAGAGTGGTTGGTCAGGTAGAGCAAACCTGAGATTAGCGCTAGTCATATGTTCTGCGACCGTGTCAAATGGGTCTTGGACTTCTAGATCCGTTTCGTCCACGTCTAAGTCGTAGGTGCCTTCAGCACTGGCTGCAATGATCAATTGTTGCCTGCCCTTTGGTATTCTGGGCACAAAGGGCGGCAAGGCGTGTGAACCCAAAGATGAGGGGTATCTAACATGCATGCACGGCAGAAATCTTAACTGTGCTGGTCTTTGCACAGAGGCAGTGACCCGCATTGACGATTTTGCCAGCTGAGCCATTGTTTTTATTTATTTGACTTTTAGTTACTTTCCACCACAAGTTGTGCTGTTTATGCTGATAATAATACCTTACTACAACTACAGTTGAGATACATTGGTTTCTTATGCACTAAATCCCTGCATATCCCTTTCCTTTTGCATCACCACAACTCTCTTCTCTTTGCCAACGCCACGCTGTCCCCAACATATGTTATGATCATGGCTTTTTTCCCACATATATATGATACGCTACCTATACCAAATTGTGAGTAAGTGTAATTTTTTTCTCTTACATTTGCTCACCATAAACATTTCTCCCTCTCTGCTCACTTCCCTCTCTCAAGCATCAAATAACGATCCAATACCATATGTCACTCCCAAAGCAAGCCAACCACCAATGATAACCCTCATCATTCCTCTCCACACAGAAGATCCACCAAGATAAGATCCCAAGAATCCAAATATCAATAATCCCGCTGTAGTCGACAGTGCAATCGCCATCAATCTCATGCTATTGTCACTTATAAATGCCGCCGACAATAAAGGGATAGCTGAGCCTGTACTGAAGCATATACCTGACACTGTAGCAGCTTGTAAGGGGTTAGCTAGATGATCGATATCTATTCCAAGCTCATCTCTTGCATGTGCTCTAACTACATCGTGTCGAGTGAGCGCCTCTGCCACCTGCATCGACAGATCAGCTGGAAGTCCTCTTCTCTCGTAGATTGATGCCAGCTCCCGTAGTTCGTGTGCTTGTGCTTCTGGACCCTTCTTTTGTTCTTCCTCCTCTAGTTTGATGTCTGATCTTTCAGCTTCTCTCTGTGCTGCTACTGAGATGTACTCTCCTGATGCCATGCTCAGGGCACCTGCAAGTAGGCCCGCCACCCCTGCTGCTCTTAATGTAGTAAGATCAGTGGTACCGGCTCCTACGCCCATTAGTAATGCAGCTGTCGATACAAGACCGTCATTTGCCTAAAATATGAGCGAGGGGGGGAGTTAAGTGTGTAAGTGAGTGAAGGGATTCTATTTGAAAAAAAAGAGAGAACGACCAAGTGGTGTGTACATCCAGTTGAAAAAGCAAAGAGAGAGAGGGAGGGAGCAGCGATTTTTGCCTCTTCTCCTCTCCTCTCTTTTCTTTCTCCCTATAAATAGAGGCATGTGCATCCACTTACTCCTAGCACCATTGCTCTGAGCCACGGTGACCTGCTCGGTGATAATGAGAATGTAGACAGGAGATGGTTGTTAGCAAACACAGCGTCTTGGGAGAGATGCGAGCGTCGATGACAATTTACCTGTTTGATCTGTGAACATGGTCAGTGCAGATCTCATGAGGATCATACGCGTCTGAAATATCCATATTTGAAACAGTAGGCATGGGTCTTGAAGGAAGTCTACCGTAAGAATTCTCGCCATTTTCTACGTCACTCATTTTCCAAAAGATAGCTTTATTTTCCCTAGGGGTTATTCCTCCAAAATGTTGGATACCAAGTAATTACTGGTTTAGGTCTGAAACAATTACTCCATATTAACCAATGTATAGTCCACAGTGACAGAAAAACCGAACCCTCTTCACCACATTCTGAACGCTTCCCTCGGGTCTCCCCCGGCACCAGCTCCCTGGCTCTGCCAGTCAGTCAATGCTCTATGGAGGAGCACATTTTCATTGCATCTTGCCACATCTCATCCAATACCCTACTATCACCTTCACCATTTTGCCCTATATCATATAACCTACCTAGCCCTATCTCTATCCATAACATACCATATCGATGTTATTTTACATGATTGCTTTTTTTTCAAACTTCTAAAAATCCCTAAGCGACAAGCTGAACAGCTCCACCAGCCTCCTTGATCTTCCTCTCTGCCAACTTGCTGACAAATTTAGCCTTGACAACTACCGGCTGTTGTGGCAGTTGACCTTTTCCCAGAACCTTGAAGTAACCATGTTGAGTAACGTCGATAACAGGGGCACTAGTGGAATCCTTTGCTGCGGTGAGGCGAGCTTCCTCGCCGACGAGGCTCCAGAGCTTATCCAAGTTAACAATAGGGCAGAAGTACTTATTTTTGCTTAAGTGGAAGTAACGCATACCAACCTTTCCGAAGAAACCAGGATGGTATTTGTCCATCATAATACGGTGGTGATGCTGTCCACCGGCGTTACCACGGCCACCTGGACGCTTGCGGTGCTTGCCAACACGGCCATGGCCAGCACTGACGTGGCCTCTCTTCTTTCTATGTTTTCTGAGTCCTGCAAAGAGAGGGAGGAGGGTGAAATAAGGTCAGTTTTGAGTCTCTAGCGATTGATGATTGCATGTTTCGGCTGTGCAGGTGGCGACAAGTGCTCAGGGGTACATGGTATCAACGTAATGATGTATTAAAAAATATACAACAGGCAAGCTGGTGCATCGGCTTCCAAACTAGAAGGCTGCCGGCTCATCACCCATTTTTGATGCCACATATAGCCGCCCCAAGAAACAGGCACTGGCTATCTATTGCTCTAATCTACTTACTTGTCGTCATCCCTAATATTCGCTTAGCTATGCGACGATGAATGTGTATTATGCACAGCTAAGAAGAGAAACTCTCGCTCTCTGAGGGTGGAGGCCTGGGTAGAAAGTAGGGGCAAAAGCCAGTCTCCTCAGCTTTAGCTCAGTTGATTGTGGTAGAGCACAAAACTTGTGTGAGAGACAAATGCACCTAATTAAAAGAGATATAGTGTTGATGATCCCAGACTATAATTTCAAGACTATTGAGCTGAATTAGGGCTATTACAGTGACTGGATTTAAATACTTTTTGGACCATTTTCATTGTTTATCACCAATCTTGGAAGCAATTCTCATTCAATCATGCTTCATAGCATCGCTAGACATAGCAAAAATGGTGTGTATACTTTAACTACGAACATCACACGTCCGTCCCCCACAATCAACAGATGATCAATCGACCCCCCCACCCGCTCCCCCCATCCCCCCACAGCCTTTGAAATTCTTAGTCAACTTCCAGAACATGGCATAGGCACAAAACTCACCCGCATCACCTGGCCTCCTAACTCTTTCTGGTCAGTCACTAGAGTCAAAATGTCTCCTGATGGAGCCCATGGTAAAGCGTATGGCCATCTCACTTGGAAGGGCCAGCAGCGGGAGGAAAGGGAACAGGAAATTAGAGGCCCATTGAAGAAATTATGGACTTTAGTAGGAAATATATCACCAATTGCAGTAGAGTCACCTGCTGCAGCTAAATTAAGGCAGGAATTGGCAGTTAAAGCTCCTCAAAAATCACATGATGATGCCGACAAACCAGCAGCAGTAGTGGAAGAAAGGGGAGAAGAGGCAGATGTATCACCGCCAAAGAAGGAGGATCAATCATGAGCCCCCCCCCCCACCCACCCTCTACAGTATCTAGTAATGTAGAACAAAACATATTTGGGTAGAAATACTATCAAGGTTACACAGTGTACATCTATTTTAACGTAACCCCTTGCCTACCTCCTTCTCGTGTAATATGTGTTTCTATGTACACACTCAGTAGCATCATCCCTTCTTCCCTCCCTCATTCACTCCTCCTCCTCCATCTTTCCTCCTCCTCATGTTGTCTCCTCCCTCCTATGCTGCCTCTTCTTCTTTATACTCTTCTTCTTTCTACTCCTACTCTCATAAAACTCAATCAGTGCCCTCATTGAGTGTGGCCTATCATCCCCCATCAATCTCCTACTGTCCACTATATCAGTATGACCATCGACCCCCCATTTGATGAAGACAAATAATTCATCATCTTTGTGTATTGCTCCGGTGATCCTGGCTGAATCCCACAAGTCGGGGTTGACAATGTGCTCTTCTGTGATTAAGAACTTTTTGACATCCTCCTCCTCCACACCCTCCCCCTCCTCCACATCTTCTTCCTCCTCAATTTCAGCGGCTCTGGAGCGGGTCTGTCGTGTGTTGTTATTCTTCATCTGCTTCTTCATCTCCTCTTCCTCCTGTTCAGCTGCAGCGGCTTGAGCTCTGGTGAGACGTTTTGGGTTATACGCCTCTTCCTTTATAGCATTATCAACAAGTTCCGATAGCTCCTCTTGAGCATCAACAAACTCTTCCTCTTCTTCCTCCTCTGGAGCCAATCTAGCACTCCTCCTTGGCTTGTGTTGCTGCTCATGTTGTAACTTTTGTTTCTTGTTTGCTGGCTGCTGAGGAAAATCATCATCATCATCATCATCATCAATTTGAATAACAACATCATTATCACTCAAAGGTACTACTGATGATGGAGGAGATCTTTGTTTACGCTTCTGTCTACCACCGCCACCAGCAGCAACACCAACCATTGGGGGCTCCTTCTTTTCTACAGATATAGACTGCTGTGCGAACTTCTTATACGCAGCATATCCTCTAGCCATTTCATCTGCTTCCTTCATTTTGAATCCTTCCAGGACAGCCTTGGTGGAGGCCTTCCAGTTAAACATGTCCAGACTAGCCAAGTGGCCCACTACCGTGTATTTGATTCTCAACCCAGCCACCTCAATGATGGGGCGTTGGCAAGAAGATAACGATGCCATCCCTTCTGGACGGCGGACAATGCTGCCAAGATTGGCACCGTGTGCATAGCCGGGGGAATTGGGGAGCTTTTTGAGAGAGAGGGCTCTCAGTTGGCCCATCACTTGAGCATTCTTGGAGGTGTTTTTGGAGGCAGAAATGAGCAGTGATCGAAAGGGAGGTGGAGCCTCACTGACCCGACGTTGCTGCTGCTGTGGTGGTGGTTGAGCTGGTCTTTCAGCTGGGGGAGCAGAAAGAGGCTGCTGTTGTCTTGTTGGTTTGGCAGGAGAATGCATGTGCTCCAGCTGTTTGTTGAAGGTCTGCAGAGATACTCCTCCAGCTTCAATAGGAGCTGCTACTTCTACTTCTTCTTCTGCTGCTGCTGGTGGTGGTTGCAGGGGTGCTACTACTTCCTTAGCTGCCTTTTGTTTTGAGGGTTCAGATAATTGGGGGATGGCTTTTACTGCAGCAGCAGACTTGAGCTCTTGTTGTTGTTGTTGTTGTTGTTGTTGTTGTTGTTGTTGTTGTTGTTGTTGTTGTTGTTCCTGTCGCGGTTTGATCTTTGGTGGCCTCCCCTTTCTAATTGATGTCTTTTTAATTTCTTCTGTTGTCACTTCTTCTTGCAAGGTATCCACAGCCTTCTTGCCCTTTTGTTGTCGATCTTCTTCTTGAACCACCACTACCACCTCCTCCTCTTCTTCTATAGGCCCAAGATCAATGCCAACTTCACCTCCCTTCTTCTTAAATTCTACTAAAATAAGCTTCCAAGTTTCAGGAAAAGCATTGATAAGCTCCTGCTCGGTCATCCACTCTGCCTCATCAACTGATTGGCCTGGTAAAGCCACAGCATAGCTGTAGACAGGAACCGCCTTCTTGTTCTTGTTCTTGCCACGATGGCCGCCTCGTTTCTTTGTCTTTGGCTGGGAGACTTCATGATAGAGGATGACTGCCAGAGAGGCTGGTTGAGAGGAGGGGTGGTACATCTCTTCTTGTTGTTGTGTGGTTGGGAACTGGTTTTCTGGCATAGTGCCTGTGGTAATGGCTTCAAGGGTGGCTTCTACAGCTGCCCAGTCGACGTGGCCACCGGTGAGGTTGCTCTCGTCAGCGGCGACAACCATCTTCACCGCTTGTCTCATAATAAAGGAGTGATTATCGCCTGCCACGGGGATTATGAAGCACATAAGTTCCCAACCTTCCCAGCTTTGAGGAGGAACGAGCTGAGGTTTGTCTCCTGTCTTTTTTAAATTGGGCCTATACCCAGTCTTCTCGATCACACTAATATATGCATCCTGTGAGAGGAATGAAGATAAATATGTTAGATAATGTGTCACAGATGTTCTGCACGTTCATTAAACTTACCAAAAGTCCAGTATAGAGCAAAGCTCCAGTCATTGTGCGGTTGAACGAATTAAAAGCCAACAGATCCCCCCAAACGACCAAAATTTAGGATACAAATGGTTTAGTTTGTCTGCTACAATTAAGAATAATTGAGATTTGTGAATACAATGGATGAATGACGTCGGTCTTCGTCTCTTTACGTTGCCCACGCTGGGCAAGACGAGGTGCGAGGGCGGTGCTGCTCTCCTCTCTGTGTCTTTCTATAATAGGGTCTTCATTCATTTTACATGATTGGAAGGAGGACTACACATGGCAATCCCAGCCTCCTGCGCGTGGGGATCCTTTGGGTAAGCAAATGTTGGTGGTTTGATTCCTTGAACACATGCTCCCACACAGTAATGAATCGATGATATGAATAACATTCCACAACTACGTAGACAGCCCTTGCCCTTACCCTCACATGGAGGTGGATGCAATTTAGTATCATGAAATCATTACCTGGATTAAAAATAAAGTTGAGGGATGGTGTTAATGAATCTGTAAGAAAAAGAAAAAGGGGGAGGAGTGTTAGAAAGTATACATGCATGCCTACGAGAGGCGAGGGGTCGGGCTGTCTACTGCACTATGATGCCAAATAGTGTCAGTCCGGCTGGGCCGTCTCCTGTCTAAATACCATAGGTGCCTTTCCAAGTTGGTTTCATTCATTTTACACCAGATATCAGGACTGTTTGTATGAGAATTCATTCCTAGAGTGAAAAAGAATGTTCAGAAGTGTAAAAGTAAGGGCCACATTCCTCTCAAATGTTTAGACTGTTTATGTATTTCCATGAAATTGGGTCGTTCCTTTTCCCCCTTCTGGTACATTTGATCGATCATTCCTTTGTTAGTTAGCCGGTTAGTTGTACAGTATACTCATTCTACCCTCTCTATCTCTCTTGGGGAATCATCATCTGCACAACATATACTGCTACTTTCAAATATAAGTCATTTAATTTTGGGGGTTCATTCAGTTGGAATTCGGGAAGGGGTGGGGTTGGGGGGATCATTCGTATATACATATCAACATCTTCCATAAAAAGCTAGGGAGAGGCCGGATACAAATACATGAAAAAACATAACCGATCGACATAGAGAATGGGAAAATGAGTTTCTCCCCCTTGGATTTCTTCCATTTTCTCAAGTTCAAAAAAATAAAAACAAAAAAACATCTGCTTCATCCGTTAATCAAAGGGGAATAGTAAGCAAAAGAAAAACAGAGAAAGTGGAGAAAGAAAGAGAAGATTATGAGCATACATATAATGTAGAGAATTATTCATTCATAGTATCTATAAATATAGAAACTTCCCCTTGTGAGCAATAAAAAGAGATAAAAGAGCATTTAAAAACAAAAGGGGTTCATTCATTTTGTTTATTCATCCAAGAGTAAAAAAGATCACCAGATATATGTTCTATCTATCTATCTACCTATCTACAATAAGTATATAAAAGTTCAGCGGCAAAGGGGGGCAGTGTGGTGGTTTTAAAATCCAACCCTAAAGCCCTACCCTGTGTTTAAAATATCAAAGTTCTCTCTCATTTCTCAGTAAACAGGAGCCCTTGCAGGATGCGACTTCTTCCTCTTTCTACTACCATCTCTCAAACTAGAAGTGGAATCATTAGAACCCCCATAGTCAGAATCACTGCCCACATCCCCCATGTGCCTCAGCTCCCTATAATGTTGATGTTGTTGTTGAAGATCAAGGGGGGACTCTCCTTCGCTGCTTCCGCTGCTGGATCCAGGGCGTAAAGACACATGTCTAACGCCAGCGTCATTGTCAAGGCGGCACTGGAGGGAGCAGTAGTGGGAGATGTCTTGGAGATGGCGGCTGCATACTAGGCATTGGCTGGCCCCCACAGCACCCTTGGGGGCCCTGGGTTGCGGTCTGCGGCGGAGGAAGATGACTTTGGCTCCGTTGATGACGTAGGATTGGACTCCAGTGATATCTGCAAGTTTGGAGATTTCACCTATTTTGACGACATCATGGTAAGATGAGCGGCGGACCTGTTTTGTTTGGTAGTTTGGGGGATGGACGATTGGGGAGAGAATTCTTGAGGGTTAGGGAGGGGAGAAGTCGGAGGAGTGTGTGGAGAACATGCCTTGCCAGTGTGATGGGAGAGCAACGGGCTAGCAAAGGACATTAACGATAACTGGGTGCCATTGAAGAGATTCGTCTGTGATGAATAGACGATAGGGTTTATAAGGTTTTTCACAATTGCCCTCAATTTTCAATTTAGCCCACTTATGATCCAAGACCGCAAGTACACCGTCAACCGTAGCAAACAATGCCCGATCTACGATCCATTGGCTTTCTTCCTGCTTACCTGAAGGATTGGCTCGCCTACACCTTGCCTACTAGGAAGACAGGTCGCACATAATGCTTGCTGGGAATGGCACGCCCACAGGTTTAACTGACTTTCTCTGGCAGATGCACCATTGTGACTACAAGTAGGACATTGTGTGAAGAATGCCTGGCATTCAGTCAAGTTATTGAGAGCTTTGCTCCCAAGTGCAAATGATTGGACTATTTCTACCATTGCAAGCGTTATTTAATAGCTAGAGACAGCTTATAGTGTGTATCAGTACTTCTGGCGTCGAAGTGAATAAAAATGTGCGTTGGAATTGGCGCCCATGTTGAGGTTTAAGCGTTGATACATTGGAGCGACGAAATCTTCGGCCTCCTCAATCGAAGATCTCGACTGATTTGAAGTTGACCGAGAGACATGGGGTTGCCACACACCCATAAAACAAGACCAAGGCTGCATTAATGGGTTTAATTTCTTTTTTAATACGCATGGGTACATAAGTTGAGGTCAATATTCTCCCCATATATAAGAAGTTCCCCAGAGATAGAAATGCTGCTCCAGTGTGTGAGTGGCTGTTTAGGGTTGATCTTGACTTCTCTATACATTCAAGTAAAACTCTTTGTATGCTGTAATATTGATAGATTAATGATTTTAAACTGACACAGATGTCAAATGTAGGTCGGGTTGGAAAGTTACCAGCCCTCACCATCGCTGGCGGTAAGAGGTGCTTGATGGTGGAGCGCACTGGACCTCGGCCGGTCGGAGCACGGTGCTCTTCATTCCTGTTTTCCTTCGCAGCCTCATCCTCATAACTTTCTCGACTATATAAAACGATAGTACAGTATGTTGATAATGCAGTAACCCCACTCTTACCACTCATCAGAACGATGCACTTGATCTCAGAGTCATAAATTCGAAAAGAAGTCTGTAATGAAACAAAAGCGTGAGAGAGAGGAACCCTGTGCTATCTGTGGACACTACCACGATGTAAGTTGGTGTACCAATGCACAAATCACGCCTTTCTCTGCCGACAATCACCCAATCCCTTTCCTGCTCCCAATTTCACCCTCCCTCCCTTCTTCTCCCTCCCTCTTCCAGTACCTCAACGGAGAACCATGTGCCATCTGCGGCCACCGTCTCCTCCCCAATGGCACCACTGCACACCTCCCTAGCGCTCTCCCCAGTGAAATCATCCCAGACTTCCTCTTCCTTGGTTCCTACGACAATGCCTCCCGGCCTGAGATCCTCCGCACCCTGGGCATTAAAAACATCCTCAACACAGTCCCCAGCTGCCCCAATTTGTATAAGAACTCTTTCAACTACCACACAGCTAGCTCATCACCGCCTCCATTTGAGGAATGTTTTGCCATCATTGAATCAATAAGAACTAAAAGAAGTAATATTAGCGATACTAATACAATTAGCAATAATGCTCTAGGTAGCAAGACAGAAGGAAGGGGGAAGTTGTTGGTGCATTGCATGTCTGGGAACAGCAAATCGCCATCAGTCATCATCTACTACCTGATGAGAACCACAGGCATGTCATTACAGGCAACATATGATGAGGTGAAGCGATTAAGGCCATCAGTCAAGTTGACAGAGGAGGATGCAGTGAGGCTGAGGGAGGCTGAGGCGCAGATTGCTGATATAGGGGCAACGACTGCTGCTGGGCCATTTCATTGGCCTCAACAACAATAATAATATAATGGAGTTGAATGTTTAGGTTTTATGTTTAGTTTTAGTAAGAAGAGTGTTACTGTTAGGAAGCAAGCTAGACACACACACACATATATATATATTAATATCAACTTTTTCCAACTCACTCTCCCTCTTCTTCCAGCACGGAAGCCAAGAGTTCATTCTGTTCAGCTACTTTCAGGGCATCTATAAATGAATCAAGTCCATCTCCTCCCATAATCCTCTCTATATTATGTTCAGTAATCCCTACTCTGTGATCCGTGACTCTACCCTGAGGAAAATGATATGTTCTAACTTTATCACTCCTGTCGCCTGATCCCAGCAATGCCCTTCTGTTGCTGGTTCTTTCGCTTTCTTTTTTGACTCTTTCCACTTCGTACAGCCTTGCCCTTAGGAGTTTCAATGCTTTGGCTTTATTCTGATGCTGGCTCCTTTCGTCTTGAATGGCTACTGAGAAGCCAGTAGGGATGTGTGTAATTCTAACTGCACTATTAGTGGTGTTAACGTGTTGACCTCCTTTACCGGAGGCTCGGAAAGTGTCCACCCTCAGGTCTTCATTTTTGACGTCCATCTCCACCTCATCAGCTTGGGGGAGAACGGCCACTGAGACAGCACTGGTGTGGAGTCGTCCCTGTTTCTCTGTTGTAGGTACTCTCTGAACCCTGTGCACTCCCGACTCGAATTTCAGCTTGCCATATGCACCAGGCCCTGAGATGGTGGCACTGGCAGACTTGACACCCCCTCCCTCTGTTGTGCTCATTTCTATTTCTTCCCACCGCCACCCTCGTTGTACACTGCAATATTTCTCATACATTTGAAATAATTCTGATGCAAATAGAGCTGCCTCGTCCCCTCCAATCCCGGCTTTTATTTCTAAGACAATATCTCTCTCGTCATCTGGGTCGTCAGGCAGCAGGCTAAGCAACACCGTCTTTTCTAGCTCTGGAAGCTGTACCAGCAGTCCTTGTTTTTCAGCTTCAGCGAGTTGTTTCATCTCTTTGTCGTCTGTTACTTCTGCTATTAATGTGTCTAGCTGGTGTAGTTCTTTCTTTGTGGATTGGAATTGTTGAATTGCTTGGACTATGGGTTGCATTTTGGAGAGCTCCTTGTTGAGTTGGGCCAGGCGTTGCTGTTGCTGGTGGGGAGGCATGGGTGGTTGTGGTGATGGTGATGATGCGTTGTCTGTTGCCATGTTGGCTTGCTCTAGTTGATGTGATAGGTTGAGGTTCTTTTCTAAAATGTTTTGCAGGCGTTTCTCAATGGTGGGAGTGATGGAAAGGGTGGAGAAGAAGGAGGGGAGACAAGAAGGGAGATGACGACAGAGGAGCGGGGTGGAAGGCATTGTCGTTGGCAAAGTGGTATACTGTAGATGTCGGAATATTGACAACATGGAGGACTTTATATGATCAATGACGGGGTGATGGGTAGGTTCTGAGAGGTAATTGTGAAGAAAATCTTTATAATAATAATAATAACAACAAAAATAGTATTAATCCAATCACCAGATGAAACTCTGCACTAAATCGAGTTTAGCTGCTATAGACAAACGATATCAACTGTTCATTATGGCGGTGTTTCAACATACAAGGAGAAGAACCGTTGAATATGGATGTATTTTCGTTCAGCAGGCCTGCCTTGTATAAGACACATGTGCGAATATTCAAAGAGGTAAGAGAAAGTAAAACCGACATTTGTCTCGGCGCTGCGATTAATTGGATGTATATGAAACCAAACAACATCCACAGTATACACAGTGTACCAATTATATCAGTTTACCTACCAGATCATAGTAAATTATCCCGTGAGAAATCAAAAATGGCAAAGGCTGGTGACAAGAAACGAATAGAGTCCAACAGAAAACACATCCAAATCCTACAATTCACCATAGCCATATCCAACGTCTTCTTCATCCTCTTCAAGTTCCTCCTCAATTCGCCAACATTGTGGCATTGGATCGCTCTCGCCTCCACCACCCTCCTCTTCACCTTCACCTACAACTTCATTGCCAGGTCTCTAGCACCACACTACTCTCCTCAAACTGGAGAATGCATCTTCCCTGGAAGTGATCCATCAAAAGGAGGCCCTATCTCTTATTTTCATGATGTTTTGTATTTGACTGCAGCCGCTCAATTTGGCGGTGCTTTTACCAACTATGCCTGGCTGGTCTTGCTCCTGATACCAGGATATGCTCTGCTGAAACTGGCCACACTAATTTTGATTCCTTGGATGTCGGGATCTTCCCACTCTTCTTCTTATGTGCCAAAGGAGACTGAAATGGACAGAAAGAGGAGAGAAAAGAAGGAAAGACAGGCAACACGAGCTGAGAAATTCCGACGATAGAAAATAGGTAGAGACAGATCTATATATAGAGAGAGATGTTGTAAAATTAAAGACTCATTCATGACCAGTGCACGATCAAGAAAAAGAAACACATACAAAACAGCAAGAGCAAAATCGTTTTCTCATTGCCCACCAAGCCTCAACTCTCCCTCCAACTTGCCAGTCAAAAACTTCCGTCTCCTTTTTAAGGGCTGCTATGCGAACACTGCAGGAATAGTGCTTGCTGGAGCACCAGTCCCAGTGTTTACCACAAATATAGTAACCCATCAATGTGCTTGCATTGCTACAATGCAAGAGAGTAAGAAATGAATGCACTTGGTCTTGCTGATCTCACTCCACCACCACCACCACTCGAGCAGGAATAGTAGGATTTGTTACCAGGCAGCTGACAAAGCACCTTTACTTACCCTTCTTCTTTCCCAGTACCTTATAGGTACATCAATAACATCAATACATAATGTGATAATGTAAACCATGTATGCTTCTTACAACCATAGATAGAGATAGAGGAAGTAAAACCCCAATCAATCAACTCCAAGAAGTCCCTAGGCCTAGGCCTAGGCCCTCTCTAATTCTTTACCCAGCATAGCATGAATATCTGGATACTGCCAAGGACAGAACCCAGCACCCTGCACCTCTTCTACCTTACTCTCCCCTCTCTCTTCTAATTTCAAGTACTCTCCAGTGAAATGCCACTGAGGACACTCTTCATTGGAATATTCTCCTTCCAGTGTTTCTGCATCTGGTGGGAGAGCGGTGTACCACCTTGGTTTCCACCCACCGTCTTTACTACTACCGCTATTAGTACTAGTATTAATGTTGTTTTTTTCTTCTCCCCTCTTCTCTCTTTCTTTTCTCTCTGCGCGCTGCATCTCTTCAAGATTGTACTTGGCAACAGCAGCCTCAGAAGATTTGCCCAACTCCAATGCAGCACGATCAGGTCTTCTTCTGCTATCTGAAGGCAGCGGGTTCACTCCTTCACAACTATTAAGCTCATGTGCAAACTGTGTAAACAAGTAGGGGTCATTTTCAGGTTTTTCCTTGCACTTCCATAGCTCCAAGGTCTCAGCGTCTGGCAGGGGGTCTCCGTCTTCGTCGCATCTCACAGCGTTCAAGTACTCGTTCCACTTGCCTTCCAGTGCATATACTGGAGTACCATCTTCTTTTTTAATAGTACCGGAAATGATATATCTACCCTGTCCAAACCAACCACATGGTTGGTAGTACATATGCACTTTTGCTCCATTGGTCACATTCACCAGGGTGTAGTCCCCGTATGTGTCTATCCAGGTACGTCCAATGATGACGTTATTTGCCTTGGAAGTAGGGGGAACCAATGAAAACACCTCTCCAGTGATTTTCAGCTTAATTCTAGTCCTCCCAATGGGATACACTTCAACAGAGTTGCCTAGAAACTTAGTTTTTGGGGCAGATACCAAGTCATACTCCCAAAAATCACACTCTCCGTGTCCTGCTCCCACTGGAGGGTGGTGAGACACCTGTTCTGCAAGGTATTTTACTTTACTACCACCAATAGAGCAAGGTTTGCTATACTCAAAAGTTTCACCCAAAATGGGATTAAAAGGCTTCCAAGGACGCTCTATGGCTCCAAAAGGGCCCATTGTGAACCCACACACCCATGCCATTCTCTCATAGGGATCCTCTGTTTTAGCAGCCTTGTCCAAAATGTCAGAATACTCCATGATCTCCGCCATATTTTGGAGCATAGTGAAAGGTTGCATAATCCAGACTGGAAGAATGACGAGAGAGGTGATGTCCTTGCCGAGGTATTGTTTGTAGTCAGTGAAGGCCTTTGCTCGTTCATCTGGTGCTTGCTCTACCTGATCCTGCTGGACGGAGGCTGCCTCGCCACTTGACGGGTCGACGACATCCAAGTCTTCGTAACTTCCGAGGACACTGTGCGAGATGAGAGGGGTGATTGGTAAGTTGTGATGCAATGGATGGTGCGTTGATATGTTGTGCATGGTGTATTAGGGGCTGCAAGCTAGTTTTCTCAATTGTCAACTGTCAAGATATTGATGATGGCTTGCTTACCTGTTCACAGCATCAGAAGCGTAGTTCCATAGACTACTACCAACCGATACGGCAGAATCAAACCATCCACCTTGCTGTTGCTTCTCTTCACCCATTTTTTCTTTCTTGTTTTCTTGATTGATTTCGAATTTGTTTTCTCTGATTAATTAATCACTAACGACTACTGGGGCGAGTAGACTATATTTAAGAACGCTTCAAATCACAATCACAACTAACTGTGCGATCATACAATTGTTAATTGTTTCCTATCTATCCCAATGATCAATGCCTCCATCATCGTTTGCCTCTCTCCCTTTATCCAACTCGCGTCTCAATGTCGACGCCGTGCCTTCATACTTCTTCCTTCTTCACTTAAATTGTCTTCTCTCAATATGCATTGTCGTATATCATCATTTCCCTCCATCTCTACTATAATCTTGAGAATGTCTATCAATCTCTTTCACACTCTCCAGCTTCTGAGCCCAAGATACACTTGACTGCCTGCCCAAAGAATAACTCTCCACCACCACCCCTGCTCCGCCCTTGTCTCCACCACTCCCCCCTGCTGCTCCTCCTCCTCCTCCTGCTGCTGCTGCTGCTGCTGCTGCTGCTGTTCCTTTTCTCTCCGCCATTGCCTCTTCGGACATGGTCCTACGGAGACTAGATTTAGCTGGTGTTCCCCCTTTCTGCCATCTCTTACCCACACCAAATGGTCCCCCAGATCCCTTCTTTGTTGGAGATCCTGACGATGATGATGATGGCAGCGGTGGTAGAGGTGGCATTGGGGTTAACCCTACTGCACCACCACCATCAATAGCATGGTCATCCGCACTAGTAGGTATTTCTCCTCTTCCACCACCACCACCACCTCCTCCTCCAATCAAGGGTGCTGCTAATACAGGTGACGCGCATCCGCTGCTCTCTCCATAACTACACAATGATGAGGCTAAACTGGCTACTCTATGTACTCTTGGAGATGGAGGCCCCATCGCCATTCCCTCTCCTCCCTCTCTAATATCAATATCATCCCCAGGTGGTACTTGCAATTCAGTATTGCTAACACCACTATGATTACCTAAATCTTCAGAAGATACCATTTCCAATGTCCCAGCGCTCATGCTACTCATCAACAAAGTATGACTAGATGGATCTTGCACAGCTCCAGATGGCTCTGGAGACAGCAGAGCGACAAAACTGGGTGTCATCGGTAGGGAGTGCGCTGATGGTTCTTGTGAGGCAATGGCGCTGACGTACACAGAGGTGGGGGCACCACCTGGGGTCTGCCATTCTTCTTCACTCACAAAACTATCCTCCCCTCCTCCTCCTTGTTGCTGTTGTTGTTGCTGTTGACGTTCCAATTCTTCTGCCAACTCATCTGCTCCAACCATTCCTGCACCTGTTGTAGTCGGAGACGCAGTTCCAGTGCTGCTCCCTCCAAAGCTAACATCAGACAACGTCCTCCTTAAACCGATACCATTTATTCCAGAGGAAGAAGAAGACGAAGAAGAAGTGACAAGTCCCATGGATCTCCTTGTAGCTAGAATTGCCACCGTTACTGGCAGGTCAGGATCATCAGCAGACCTGTGTACAACCTTATCTCTCGTCAATGCATTTAAAGACGGTAATATTTGTTGAATCATGAGTTTACCCATCATGGGGATATCTATTAATATGAGTCTGTGTAGACGATCGGGGTAGTGAGCATTGAGATCTAAAGCTAGGCGTTTGACCATTTGGAGGTGCTTGGCAGCTGACCAGTTGGAACTGCCTCTGCAGTCGACCACTACTACCATTTTTTCATTAGGTCGCTGCTGCTGCTGCTGCTGGAAGTGTGGGCGTCCTTCTGTTTCTATAGACGAGCCCTCTACATCAGTACTACTACCACCACTACCATCTTTTGTTGTTGTTGTTGTTGCTGATGATAATGATGCATTTTGTAAAGTGCTAGTAGTAATACTGTTAATCTCAACACTGTTTCTATTACTATTATTATTACTAACAGCCATGAGTGCTCCTCCGGTAGTGTTAATAGAAGTCGTTGCTGAGGCTGATGCTGATGCTGATGTTGTTGTTCTTGGTAGTGCAGCAGAGTCAGCAGAGACATTACTGTTTCTCCTCCGCTTGCTGATCCCTTGGGGATCCATGTCAGTACTGGTCCCAAGTGACCTTTGACCTTCTTGCTCATCTTCCTGCTCCTGCTGCTGCTGCTGCTGCTGTTCATGAGTATCAGATACATTTGAGGGAGGGGGAGGAGGGGAGGGAGTCTCGCTCATCAAATCGTTGACGCCTTGGTCCACATACGTTAATATAACTTGAACGAATTCATTTGATTTACTAGATTTAACTAATTGTACTGCTCTACCTGCCCTTACTAACAAAATAGGGCGCCCGGATGCATCAGCTCCCTTCCATGAAATAAGCCGGCTGTATTTCTTTAGCACTCTGATTGGGGGACGTTTTTGTTGCTGCTGTGCCAGCCAATCAGATGTTTCAATTACTTGTCTAACAGCTGCTTCCACTGACGTAGCTCTGCCTGATGTGCTACTTGCAGTCAACAACCCACATGTCTTGGCATATCTAAGAAGCTCAGCAGGCAAGGAAGGCTGTTGAAAACGGGGAGAAGGGAGATGTACTTGACATTGCTGTATTATTCTCTGCATTTCCCTAATTTCGGGGGAAAATTCAACCGCCCATTCTGCAGCTGTCTCTGGTGGTTTTGGAGGAGGTATTGTCCTCATTGAGGCTGCTGCTTCTAAAACTTCCAGGCTAACTGAAGAACTGCGACGTAGCTCTCTATTATTACTGCTTCTAGATCTCAGAGCTCTTTGTTCTTGTTGCCATCTGTACAGGCGTCTGCTGACTGCTATGAGACCTGCTACTTCCCCAACTTTGACTACTTGTGTTCCTGTATTGCTTACGATGCTCAATGTTCTACTTCTTGCAGTACTGATAGTGCACCTAGTAGAAGTACCATTTAATTCTCCACTTCCTCTGATAGCTAGTAGTTTTGTGCAGATAAATCGGCCAATAGGAATGACGAGAGCAGCAATGTCTATAGCTTTGTTAGTACCATCTGTTTTAGAAGAAGGTACTGCTCTTTGTATTGCTAACATTATTGCTACTCTAGCAAACATGGCTGGGGTGCAGAATTTGTTAAAGAGGGATCCAGCTAGATGGGTGATTGCAGAGCCGGCAGTGGCTGCTGCTGCCGTGGTGGTGGTGGGGATGGCTGAAGATGGTGATGTTGTGGAGGTAGATGGGGTTGAACCTTCAGCAGATTGGAGAGCTTCTTGGTTGGCAATTTCTGCATCACTGGCAGCTTGTTGGTTTCCTCCTGCAGGCCTGATTTGTTGGACACGTTGGATATGGGATTCCACGTCACTGTCGCTGTCGCTGTAGGCTTCAATACGAGGACGGTCGTCAATGGATGGCTGTCTTTGGAGGGTAGTGTCTGTTTCAGGGACTGATTGTGACTTGGTGCGTTGCAGCCTATTCCTTGCAACCCTATTGTTGTTGTTGAGAAAATCGGATGGTTAGGTGTGTCGAAAGAATAAGAAAACAAGGTTGGAGAATCAAGAAAACTCACATAGCATTGAAATCCTCCGAGTTGTCCCCCATTACGAGAGATCAGACACAAGAAAATATATCAATGGTACACTACTGATTGGCAGAAGTGTATCTTTCAAGCAAAAAAGAAGACAGAAGAAATGATCGCCATCATTTATTATTATTTATTATCAGTATTATTTAGCCTTTTATTGCGTTTAATTTGACAAAAACTGCTTTCTATACTTTGAGAAGACACCCTTAAAGACCGATACAACAGGGACGTAGGTTGAAGTTCCGGCAACCTTTGGTTGAGACACTGTTCTTGCGACCACCTCTGACCTCCGACATCGTTCAGCCTGAGGCTGTTATGCGTGTTTACTCTCATGTGTTGTTACCACTTGAAATTTCATAACCATGGTGGTAATCCTACATCAATGGTTTAGTGTGTACATTACCAATGCTGAGAACATCCCCCCAAGGTATACTGCCTGCGAAGTAGGTGGATGGCTAGGCTCAGAGACCTTGTGTGTCCGCACTCGGTGAGAGATCTCCAGAGCGGTGGTGAAACAACAAAGTTTCTCGTCCCCAACTCGACTACATGCATATGAATTGTAATAATATAGAATTGCATCAGATAAATCTACTATTAGGCATAACAAATTGAAAGTATCTCGCGAAAAAGCATATACTGCCGTCACTTTGTGCTTATAAGATCGCAAATTGACAGTGAATCACGGCTTCATAGCCACACGTAACCCTTCAAAACGATGCTGAGGTCAGGAGATATATCTTTGTCTCGACGAATGAGTTGTCAGGCTCCACAGCACCACCATGCCATGTATGGTCTTCCTCATCCCCGCTCTGCTGCCACAACGTTGCACAGACCCTCTTTGCTTCCCAAACCGTCCCGTCAGCAGCATTCCACCATTACTTGCATGGTAAGTCTCTTCACCATTAGTTAATAATTGAACCCCTTGCTAAAATTTCCCTCTTCTATTTTACTCACCCCTCCATCATTCTCTTGACAATTTACAAAAGGCCCATCCCCGAAGAATAGCCAAAGTATCCAAACAAATCGAACGCGAAATCGGCAACCTCTTCACCTCTGACCGCATAATCCAAGAAGCCATCTGCCCCGAAAAGAAACGAGGCCTAGACGGTGCCATTTCCGCCCTCGCTTCCATCACCGAAGTTGCCCTCTCCCGCGATCTCCAGGTCGCCAAAGTATACGTCTCAATCTACTCTGACGAAGCCGGCAGAGCAGCAGCTGCTGCAGGTTTGCAACGATTAGAAGGCTATGTCAGGCGTCATGTAGGCAATACAGTGAGGCTGAGATTGACCCCGGAGATTAGGCTGATTGTAGATGATTCAATAGAGAGATCAGAGAGGATGTACAAGCTATTGGAAAGAGCTAGGGCTATAGAGGCAGGGGAAGTAGAGCCCCCTCCTATAGCTCTTCCTGGAGATGAGTATGAGTATGAGGAGGAGTATGAGGGTGGTGAGAATGGGGAGGAGGAGGATGAGCAAAATATTATAGTAGATTTGGGATTCTTTGATGATGATGATGAGGAGATGGGCGGGGATGAGGCTAAAGAGACGATAGTGTAACTGTGTATCGATAGATATGTATGTGTGTACAACAAGTCACTTCAAAGGTATGTTCTTTAGTTAAGGAGATAAAATGGGTCAATTTGTGATTGGTATCAGTTGTTTGCCATGCCTTCTCTCTCTCTCTCTCTCTCTCTCTCTCTCTCTCTCTCTCTCTCTCTCTCTCTCTCTCTCTCCCTCCCTATCCTTCTTCGTATTGCTTATTTGCCTGCTACACTATCTGTGAACTTCTTTCCTGCTTTAAACACTGGCACGGTTTTAGCTGGAATGTGCAATGTCTCTTTGGTCTGTGGGTTTAAACCCGTTCTAGCTGCACGGTGTCTGCTGGAAAACGTTCCAAAACCTGGGAAGGAGGCTCTGCCGCCTGCGAGAGCGATCAAGGATGAGGAAAAATGGGGTTAAGGTTTGGGCTAACGATATGAGTCTAATTGGACTTGTGCACATCCAGAGAGTTGAATTGGCCATGTCTACGCAAGAAACACAGTGTGACAAGCTACTTACCAGCAGCTACTGTTCCAATGATCGACTCTAAAACAGTCTCTACAGCGACTATCGCTTGTGTCTTTCTAAATCCTTGCTCTACCAATGTATTCACGAGCTCTGTTTTGTTTAGAGATGCTGCTTCTGTCGTTTTAGAACGAACAGCTGTTTGAAAGGCTGATCCCAACAGCTGGGAGCTCCCTCTAAGACTTGATTGCAACATACTGTCTCAAATCCTAAACTTCAACTAATCAGCGAAACGAAGCATCCATATTTACAAGCGGCAAGCCTCATTTCACCGTCTATACATGTGCAAAACCACATCCCCCACATCACTCCCTATGGCTCACACTGCAACGACACACACACCTGAACGCGCCTGCCACAATGGAGCACACTTCCTCACCTCCATCTTCCTCGTCGACAAACACACAACCCCATCACTGGCTCTATTACTACTGCTACACATCCCACCCACTAGAAACACATCGTCTCCCACCACCCCCACTCCAAAATTACTCATCTGCTCTGGCAACCGACCAACCACCTTCCACCTCCCTCCTTCTCTTGGGTCCCAAGCTTCCACAGTTTCCAACCTTTTCCTATCATACGTCACCCCCCCTAGGCAATACAACCTCCCATTTAATGCAGACATGCCATGGTACTTTCTTGGATTGTCCAAACTAGTGCCACAAAGATTCCACTCCCCCGACTGTGCATCCCAATACTCCATGCTTCCCAACGTCACTGACCTTTCATTTTGACCTCCAACTACATAAATCCCCCCTCCCAGTACTGCTGATGCATGAGCAGTACGGTATTCCAACATATCACAATCAGGCAATGCACTCCACCGCTTTTCGACGGGGTCGTAGCTTTCAATACTCCGAGTCACAATATTGGGCTGAGTACGCCCACCCAGCAAAAAGAGCTTATTATCCAGCACCGCCACTGCTGGCTTGACTCTTGGTGTAAACTGATGGCACGCCATGCAATCATTGCTCCAATTTCTACTTACTCTATTCCACTCCACCATTCTTGACACCTGTGTGCTTTCTTCCACCACAAAGGCAGATGGACCTACAACGCCTCCAGTGGCAAAGCCTGTGGAGGAGGGCAGGTCAGGTCCTGTTGTCCAGCTATCATACATTGGATCGTATATTTCAGTGCTGCGCAGGGTTCTCCACTGGCCATCAACTCCCCCAGCTACCAGAATGTGTCTGGGGATGAAGTACCGTGGTGGGAAGCTGTTCTTTCTTCCCTCTCTATCAACGTTGTTGTCAACATCCATTGTCAATGTATGACTAGCACCATCAGTAGTTTCTTCTACCCTTCTAGGTTCTAAATAGTTCCTTTGCCAACCAAGAGCAGCTACATCTAATGTTAATGTAGCCAATCCTACCTGATTATTATTATTATCACCAGTATCTTGACCTCCTCCCCCAACCTTGTCGTCGCAATTTCTTCTCCCCTTCTCACTATTACTATTAGTACCAATATTAGTACCACTCGTAGTACCACTTCCCCAATCAATACTGGAACACAATACTGTATCAGTACTACTAATTATTTCAGCCAATAATGCAGGTATCTGTCTCCTAATCTCTTCTGTAGAATAACGTACAACCTGTCCAAGAAGAAGAGGTACTTCCTCAGGACCACGCTGTGCTGGGTTTGCATTCCCCCATATTAATGCAGCTTTCAGTACATCTCTTTCTGAAGGTACATTTAGTGCATTGCTCGATAACACTTCTTGAATGATGTCTAATGGAGCTTCTTGGATGGCAAGATGGCCCCAAGCAGGGGTCTGCAGTAGGCGGATGAAGTTTGATTGAGCAAGACGGAGAGCTTCGTCTGCCAGTGATGTCAGTCCACAATCTCTTGCTACTTGTAGTATATGAAGCGAGTTGCTCACATTTAGTTCCTTTCTAACCTTTCTAGCGCAGTAATGCAGGACAATAGGCATGTCTAGGTAATTACTGGCGTGAAGAAGGCGTTCCGTATTGTTGTGATTGCGCTCTGTCAAGTCCTCAAGTCCCCATTCACCTGATGCAGCAAGGTAAGCTGCTTCTATGCCTATTTGTAGGGTTTCGTTAGGTAGGGGTAGTGTGACATTGGTGATGGGGGGTTTGCCCTCTTGCAGATGACCAAGGAAGAGGCTCCTGAAGTAGAAGGAGGAGGCTACAAGGACTATTTTATGAGCAGGGATGTGGAGGGAGTCATCCTCACTGTGAAGAGTGACATCAGCGAGATTAGAGCTGGTCTTCCATATGTCTACTAGGCTTGGAGGTGCATCTTGCCTTGGGTGCTCTCTCTGTATAATTTCGATAAACTTCTCCCCTCGATCATTCATCTTTGGATACAAAATGAGACGACGTTGACAGTGTTTGGACCAGTATGCTTGGTTGAAGAGATATTGATTACGTGGAGATGTTGCATAGTTGAAAGCAAAGTTTAGAATTCACTTTGGTTTCATGTTTATGTTTGAAACGGGAGGTGTGTGTGGATGTGCAGGGATGTGAGCCCTGGATATTGTGGTGTTTTTCCAAAACCCTTGTTTGCATGGCTCTGGAACATTTCCCAAACTTATTAAAGAAATTCATAGTAACTCAAATGTCTCTATGGCCAACGATGCACCGTCAATTGTTGTTAGCTTTGCAAACATTCCTCCTCTTGCATCTGATCCAAGCCAAACATCTAAGGTTTAACAAACATGGTACCTTTACAATTGCACAAATTACCGATCTACATTATGGCGAGAGTGATATAAAGGACGCATGCTCCACTAAGGTCTGTAATGTACCAAAACCCCGTAACCAAATAAATAAATAATCTTCCCCCACCCGCTCACTCTCCCTTCTCCTTTTTTAAAACAGATTCAACATGCTATATTAGAATCAGAGCAGCCAGACCTCGTCATTTTCTCAGGAGACATGGTCAGTGGATGGTTCTACAACAAAACCCACCATAACCACCACCACCACCCCCAGGAAGAAGGCTGGTACGCCAGCCTCTGGCACAACCTTACCTCTCCAGTCCGCCAACGCTCCATTCCCTTTGCAACCATCCTCGGCAACCACGACAGCGAAGGTGACCTTACCCGTCGCCAAATCATAGACCTTGACATAGAAACCAGTAAACATGATCACCTGAGTTATACTCAACAGGGCCCCACCTCCATCACTGGTGCTTCCAACTATTACATTGACATTCTTCACTACAACAGTAATAGTAGTAGTCATGATACAGTGGCGGCCAGGATATGGATGTTGGATTCTATGAGCAATGGATGTGAACAAGAAACTGAAGGATTTGGATGTGTGGGTCTAGATACAGTTCAATGGGTGAATGATACTGCAAGGAAGCTAGCAGATGAATCTTCATCTTCATCTCCATCACCAGTACAATCACTCATGTATGTACACATTCCAGTGCCGGAATTCAATCAGCTTTGGGACAGCCGTCCTTCTCATAGTCGTAAATCATCATCATCATCATCCTCGTCTGAAATAAAAGGAAGGAAAGAGGAAGACGTAAGCTGTCCATTATTGAACACTGGTCTGTTTAAAGTTGCTAAAGAGGCCGGGATCAATGCTTTATACAGTGGACATGATCATAATAATGACTATGTCGGTGTGTTGGATGGAGTGCGGTTGGGGTTTGGGAGGAAGACTGGCTGTGGGAGTTATGGGCCTCCTGAAGGGTGGAAACATGGAGCTAGAGTGGTAGAACTTAGAATTGGTAATAATGATCCTGCATATAGTGATCAGTGGATACGGCAGGAAGATGGGAGCGTGCTGTTTCAGTCTTCGGCAAGAAGAAGGAGATGGAAAGAGGGATTTACTTGGACAGTGTTGTGTAGATTGGTGCGACATATGGGAGTCGTGTCGTTGTGTGTTGTTGGAGTTATGCTGATTAGTAGAAAGGAAGGGGTGGTGGAGTGGTGGCGGTGGAGTTGTTATGGTGAGCCTGGGTATCGGGCTGTAGGAAGGGAGGTGGAGAAGAGCGGGAGCGGCGGCGTCGTCCGCTCATAAGTTTGAGCTCTCTTTTTGGAATTGTTTAAATTTGGAGAGCGAATTGCTATAGTTTCGAATATTGAAACGTCTGTATCGTTACAATTTGACTAGTAGTATTGATACTAATTCTATTATACACACTTCAGACTGGGTTTTCATCTAGCGATTGTGACATCATGCAAGCATATTTTGCTGAAGAGCTCTCAGACGATGAGATGCCGTTCACTTTACCCCCTATAAAACCAGCTGCAATGGACCAAAATGTTCAGAACAGCAATCCAACCCCTCCCACTGATGCTGTCATTCACCCTCCGCCTTTGCCACCTGCAGTCACCGTCACCAAAGTAGTAGCAGTAGAAAAACAACAACAACAACAACAACAACAACCAACAGAGACTGCTAAAGCCCCAAAAGCTGATGCTCCTCCTCCAACAAAAGAAAAAGCTGATACAACAATTAAAACTAACGATAACCATTCCAATGACAATTCAGTCAAGTATAAAAAGAAGAAAATGGCACTCTACATTGCATACATTGGTCATGGGTACCAAGGCATGCAGCGCAACCCAGGCGCCAAGACCATAGAAGAGGACCTCTTTCAAGCCATCTCCGCTGCTGGAGGCATCTCAGACGCCAATTCTGACGACTCTGGATTCTCCAAAATCTCGTGGATGAGAGCAGCACGCACAGACAAGGGAGTAAGTGCAGTTGGGCAAGTTGTTTCATTGAAGATGCAGATTGATCCCCCAGAGAATATGCTGGAAAAGATCAACCAGCAGCTGCCTCATCAAATATCACTGTTGGGCATACATAGAGTTACGGGGGGATTTGATGCAAGGAAGCATTGTGATAAAAGGCGGTACGAGTATTGCCTTCCTGCGTGGATTTTTGATCCTGCTATTACGCCACAAAATGTCATGCAGACTGTCCACTATAAAAGTGGTGCTGGGTTTGATGATGGTTTCAATTTCAACACAACAGCAGCATCAGCATTAGCATCAGCATCAGCAGCAGCATCAGCAGCAGCAGCATCAGATCCACCATTTACATCATCATTTATATTCGATAAAGCAGCCCAAGACAAAATGACCCAAATTCTTTCCTCCTACAATGGCACCCACAACTTCCACAATTATGCCGCTAGAGTCCACGTGACCTCCTCCAACGCCAAGCGTTACATCATGAGCTTCACCTGCCACGGCACGTTTCAAATAAACGGAGAGCCCTGGGTCCGTATGGTTGTCATAGGGCAAAGTTTCATGCTGCATCAAATCCGCAAACTCATTGGAATGGCGCTATCAGTGTTCCGAGGAGACATCCCTGAATCTTTCCTCAAAATGGCTTTGAAAAGCAAAGCATCGCTGAATGTCCCCATGGCGCCTGATCTTGGACTTTTCTTGGACGAGTGTTACTTTGATAGTTACAACAATAAATGGGGGCATTTACACAGTCCCATAAACTTGAAAACTCATCAAGATGCCGTAGATGTATTCAAACAAGAGCGATTGTACCCTCATTTGGCTCGCAGAGATGAGACAGAGGGTATTAATGGTTTTTGGTTGAGCACTGTGACAGAGGAAAACTTTGGTTTCAGCAAGTGGGAAGAGATGCATGCAGAGGCTGAGAGACATGGGCCTCAACAGCCAACCAAGAGGCAACAGAAGGCTATGCCTCAGAAGGGGAGTACGTACAAATACAAGGGGAATAATAAGAGAAGTATGGAATGGAATGGAGATGATAATGGTGATGCTAATGGAGATGGGGATGAATAGGAGAATGAAGCATCTAAATGCATTACATGGCAACCCCCTGTAACTAAAATAAACATACGCATACTATTTTCTACTAATCTCCCTCCCCTCGAGGTCTTTTTGCCATCCTCCTACTCCTCACTCCATCCTGGGTCACTGTATATTCAGCCGTAGCAGCTGGTCTTGTAGGAGACTTGTACACAAATGCCTGCCTCGTACCATCTTTCCAGTACAAGACTATTCTATTAGTGGCTGCATGCGCCCAGCTGTCTCCCAAGGCAGGCACTAACCTCGTCACTACTGCATTATTATTGTTATTATTTGTAGTAGTAGTAGTAGTAGTAGTATGAACTTTGATCACCTTAGTGGTCACTTGATTCATCAATATCACAGCTACTTCCTTGGCAGTGGCCAACGCCATTAATTTCTGTGCCATTTCCGCCAACGACCTGGTTCTAGCAGACATATCAGTGTATTCACTTCTCAAATGGAAAGCTATGGAGTCTATGATAATGACCTTAATAGTGGGATGAGATTCCAGCATGAGGGGGAGGGTCTCTAGTACTGCTACCTGTTCAGTTCCATCTCTCACTCGGTAATAATGGATATTTTCCAGCACTGTATCTTTGGTAACTTTAGAAGCAGCTGCCAGCTTGACAGGGTCATTTTTATGACGAACTATGCGTTGAAGATGGGAAATAAATGCGTCTGCCATTTGCGCGCACCGTTCCACCATGAAGCTTCCCTCAGTGTCTATGTATATAGCTTGACCTTCTAGTCCACCGAATTCAGCAGGAAGCTGGACGTCTATTGAAAGTTGCATTCCTAGTTGGGTTTTTCCTATACCCGGTACCCCGCAGAATTCAGTGATTTGGCCGGTGGGGATGCCGCCGCCCAAGATGGTGTCCAATTCAGGGCAGAAGGTGATGATGCGTTTGGAGGTGCATTCTATTTCTAAGAGTTGTTTGGCTGTTTGTGCATTGGCTGATGAGGCTTTGTTGGATTCTGGGAGAGCTACTTTGAGGACTAGAAGGGCTTCTTCATGGGAGATTTGGGCCTCTGAGAGTTGTTGGAAAGAAGAAGAAGAAGAGCGGGAGTGAGCGGAGGCAGATTTATGGATCGGATCGGTTTGCACTACTGTGTCGTTCTGAGAGCTTACCAGTAGATAAATCAATGGGCCCAATGCATTCCAAATCGGATACTGTTCTAAACCCTGAGCATTGCAGCTTTTCTCTTAAAGTAGGAGGAAGAGGTAAAGCACAGATCTCTAGTCTTTGTGGCGCCCAGTAGTGGGTCATGGCGCCATAAATCGTTCAGTTATGTACCAATGTATCGGTTTGGATTGTATGAAAGAGACTGCATGGCTATTTATAGCAGCGGAGCCCAGAAAACAGGGAGCGAAGACCCACAGCTCAAGTTTCAAGCTTTCAAAAATGTTGGTGGAGAGAGATTGCTATTTTGAGCAATAAATCCTTGCAGCATCTTGTAAAATTTGCATTTAATCTGGATATTATGTCATCAAGGCATCAATAACACGTCACCATCGTTAAAACAAGCACCAACCTGTGCAAATTACAGTGAAGAGATTAATTCTTCCTCTCTAAATCATGTCCAGTCCCTCTTCTTCCGAGGCAAAATACGATGAAAAGGAACTCCTCTCCCCATCATCCAAACGTACACGACTCGATGGACAGAAAAAATACAAAAACGTGTACCCCACGAGAGTAGACTCCCGCTCTTCCAAATCCACCACCACTTGGACTGTCAAGCTCAGCCTCCCCCCTGCAAAACAATTCCGTCTGGGCTCCCTCTATACTTCACCAGAAGCAGCTGCCAGAGCTTCAGATCATGCTTTAATTGCTATTTATGGCCTCAAAGCAGCCACTCCATACCTCAACTTCCCACCATCTGTTTATACAACCACAACACAGCAGCAGCAGCAGCAGCAGCAGCAGCAGTTATTTGGTCCTCCCCTCACTACATATCTTCAAGCCCTAGGAAATGCCCCAAATGGACAAATACCACAGTCATTGAATGAAGATGGTGGTGGTGATGATGAAGATGCTACTGATGAAGAGGAGCAGCACCAGAGGGACCAAGAACAGGAAGAAGACGAAGATATCAATAAAAAAACATGTGGATTGTGTCCTGCGTGTCGGCTACCTTGGGCTACTGATATCAAATGTCTGCAACTAACTACTAATAGAAGCCATAGTCAGGATATGTTCGCAAAAGCCAGAAAAAAAAGTTTAGCTAACAGAAATAGAAAGACAAAATTAAAAGCTAAACAAATCACAAGCATAGTTCCTAGCAATAGTAGTGTTCCTGTAGCAAACTGGGTAGGCCAGCCAGTCAAGATGACAGCAGCAACACTAGCACATAAAGCTGCTCTTAGAATAGAACAAGGGAAGGCTGAAAAACAGCAAAAAGAACAGCAAACAATGGACTCTGTTCACTTGAATGCATCATTAGAATCAACATACGCAGAAGCAGGCGCAGAAGAAGGCATAATAGAAATCACCACCACGAACAATATTAATAATAACAAGAATCAGATTGCATTAATGAGCAAAGCTCTCCATCCCTCAGACGTCTTCCCTCCTTTCCCTCACATCACCCTCATCCACAGAGCAGAAGATGGCCATTTCAGCAACGCTGAACTTTCCCTCATTCCTGAAGATGATCCAGTCAGATGGGTGCAGCCACCTACATCTAAAACACAATGCCCCCTATGTAAAGGGTTCCACTCCTCTAGTACTGCTGGCATTGGTAGTAGGTGTCCTGTGCTAGAGGCAGCATATGCAGAGGTAGTACCTAGTACCAAACACCAATGCAAGTATTGCATTTGTAATAAGATCCCTGGGTGCTCTAAGTGTAGAGGGAAGGTGGCTACGCTTCCTGGCCATCTCACTATTCCTTTGAAAATGAGAATTACATGGGAAAAGAGTGGTTATTGTGATGGCGGTGATGGTGGTGGTGGTGGTGGTGGTGGTGGTGGTGGTGGTGGTGGTGATAAGGACGGGCAGAAGAGAGGAGAAGGAGAGGAAGAAAAAGGAGGTATAGATGTGCGGCCATGTACACTGGAAGTGATGGATGCAGTTAAACAAGTAGCGAATGCAGCTGTTGTAGACTTAAATGCGCCACATTTGGCAGGAAAGTTGTCGCCGGATGCATTGCTAGCTGTCGGGTTGATTGCAGAGTGTCTGGGAAAAAAGTTGGTTGGGAGATAGAAGGGGAGATTGATATCTAAGTATGTTTGGTTGTACTGTTTGACAAGTGTGTATGCAAAAGGGGAAGAAGGAAAATTAAGAGGTTCTGAATACTTCTGCAGTTCTGTACATTGTGTCTTTTAATATGTACTTGGCTCCCTGTGTGCTGCGATGCAGTTTGGAAAAATTAGGGAGCCTCTAAAAATGGGCAAAATTCCGAGCCATGTTTTGTTACTCAATTATCCTGCATGTCACCCGTAGGCTCTCTCTATCTTGTATACATATACGTTGCTTCCTTCTCTCTCTCTCTCTCTTTCACACTTCGAGTACTGCTCCTGCTCTCTCTAATTTTGCTCAAGTAGATATGTGTACCAAACATGATTTGTCGAAAGAAAAGAAAAGACATGCATTTGGTATTCCATACAATATTATATCCTTCCTTTGATAAAAAAACAAAAAAACCCAAGGTATGATGACACACAAAGCTACTTAGTTTTGAGGATTCTGTTCCTGTGCATCTGTAAACGCCAACACAGCCATCTCTTTAGCAGCAGCTGTAGGAGTATTGATAATTGCTCCATTTGCATTATTACTATGAGCAACATCATCACCATCATTAGCAATAGCACTGCTAGCTACTATAACTCTCCTCTTTGGCACTAAATGCAATCCATTAGTAGTATGGATCGTAGCCCCAGTAGTCATCCCCACTTCTGGAGCATCAGGCGCCATTTCAAAATCAAACCTCCTCACCAACATGGCCAGCGCTACAATAGCTTCAAACAATGCAAACTGATCTCCCACACACTTCCTCTTGCCACCTCCAAATGGGAGGTACTTGAAATCTTCAGTCACCTCATTGGGCATTGGACTGTCCACGGGGAAGCGTTCAGGGTCAAATTGGTCAGGTCTATCCCAGAGCTCTGGGGATCTGTGCAGGTTCCATGTTGAAATGAAGATATCGGAGCCAGCTTTGATTTCATAGCCTTTCAAAACATCGTCCTCCAGAGCTCTTCTAATCAATACCGGGGGTTGGGGGTAGAGCCTCATCGACTCTGCAATCACTCGAGAGGTATATTTTAACCCATGCATGTCCTCTATTGTTGGGTTTCTATCCCCTAGTACTCTATCTACTTCTTCTCTAAGTTTGGCAACCACATCTGGTCGGTCTGACACGCAGTAGAACGTCCATGTCAGCACAGCAGCAGTGGTTTCATGGCCAGCAATCAACATTGTCATCAGATCGTCTCTCATTTGCTTACTAGTGATATCATCTCCACTTGCGACCAAGAAATGGAGAATAGATGGATCCGCTTTTGACAGAAACTCCTCTACAAATTCTTCATCTTCCTCTTCCACCAACTTCTTACACCGGGCAATCAGCTCGTCCAACGTCTCGCTGATGACTTGTAATGCTGCTGTGTTTTGTTTCTGTCTTGGAACCAGTGCAGCTAGGAAGGGGATATTCCAATATGGAATAGGGTACGTAGATCTATATTCTGCCTCTCTTAATGTGGTGTATACTGCTTGGATGACTGGGTCATCTGTAGTTAGAGAGTCAAATTCGTAGTTGAAGACGGCCTTGCCGATAATGTCAAGTGCCAATCTGGAGAAGAAGTTCTCCATTTCTACCGATTTAGGTTTATAAAAAGACGAATTAGATTCTAAAAATTGTTGCTGCTGCATTTCGTTTTCATCTGCTGTTTTACCTAGCATGGTGGCCCCATGCAGAGCACAGTCTGCAAACATGTCCACCATGGCCGATATGTACTTTTTATGAAGGGCAGGTACAACAGCTCTTCTACGGACCTTCCACACCTCTCCATCAGCAGGGATAAGACCGGTGCCCATAACAAACTCTAATATCTCAGCTAATAAGCCTTTGGAGTACTTTGAGGCGTTGGTGAGCAGGACTTGCTTGGCCAGCTGAGGGTCGGAGATGACCACAAAATTCTTGGCGTAAAAGTTTAGTCGGAAGACACTGCCATATGTCAGATATAGTTTGTAAAGAGGGATGAAGACTGGTTGGCCTACTATTTCTCTGATGTCACCAGTGGCAGTGGGCATGCGAGTTGCAGCAACACGTCGCCATCCTTGGCCTATTTGGGCAAGCTGATAGGCGACGGCCCTGCCTGGACCGAGCGGATCCTTTGCTAGCATTTTTCGGATGGGTCGGGTGAGTTTTTCCTTGGTAGATCCCGAATCGGTGAATTCTCCAGACATGATGCGATCGTCGAGATCACTTTGGCTGTTGTTTGGTATCGACCTGTTTGGTGGCTGGGTGTTATCTCCATTGTCATCGCTTGGGGAGGTAGCCCTAGGTGCAACGCAGGGCTCACGGGCAATTCTACTTGGACTAGTTATGGAAAATCGATTGATCTTGACATTCAAAGAACGGTTACTGGTGCATTTTGCACCAGGTGAAGGAGCTAAACGATTCGTTTGCATCACTCAAAAAAAACTTGCTCCGAGGCCCGAGACAACTTTAATCTATTCAAAGCAATCAATGAAAGTATTAAACAATAGAGCAATATTCCGATTGCTGGTCAATTCCTCTGCACTTTATATATTTCTGCCCCATTCTTTTGTGGGCCCTTAAATTCTTCTCCAAAATCGAGTTTCTCATCGTTTCATTTATTTTCATTCAAATTTTAGCCTGAATTAGAGAATTCAAAATGCGTCAGATCTATCCAACTTAAATTGCACTTGGTGCAGTAACCTTATGTCGTTGAAAAATAATCGGGAATGGCATCTCCTTTGTCTCTGCAGGCAACGTTTCTCTAAAACCACTTCCTTTGTGGATCTACTCCGCTCCATTGGAGATGGCCACGTGACACCAGCAGCTCAACATTCCCTCATCAACTGTTTATTTGAACATTTTCACTCAACTCCACACCCGCCACCGCCACCGCCACCCCACTTCCTGCAACGTCTCTTAAGAGCTGTCATCCTTGCAGCCGAGGCAGACAACCAGCCCGTTATTGAACCGCTTATGGATGCATTCTCAACAGCGCTCACTACTACTATAAATCAAAAAGAAGCTGGATGGTCATACAATACGTATACGTATTCCTCATTTTCTTCCTCTACTCCCAGCCACACCGACCAACAACTGACCAACAACCACAATAACAACAGCAGCAATCATTCCCATGGTCCCAACCACCTAACTCTCCACCTCAGCAGCAACCTCTTAGAAGGAAGCACCGGCTGCTTCCCCTGGGAAGCAGGTTTCAGACTCTCTGAACTCTTCCTTTCCCTCCCTCACCTCGTCAGACACAAACGCTGCCTGGAGCTGGGTTGCGGCTCGGGCATGGCTGCCATTTCCGCACTCAGAGCTGGGGCTGCTCATATCTGGTGCACTGATGGTGATCAACAAACTCTAGATAATTTTCAGCATAATATGGACCTTAATAATGTTTCAAAGCAGTTTTATGATGTGTTTCAACTCAAATGGGGAGACATTGATGATTGGGAGGATGTACTGACTAGAAATAGAGGTAGAGATAGATATAAGCTACCTCCTTCTGATAGTACTATTTATAAACCACCAGAGATGATATACGGAGCTGATTTATTATATGATCCTTCAGCTATTCCTGGCTTGATATCTGTACTAAAAGCTCTGTTGATTGGTACTAAGAATGAAAAGGAAAGATGCACCACTACCAGTACCACTAAAAGGATGGGGTTGCTGGTGACAGCATTGAGAAATGAAAGCACAATGCAGCAATTTATAGATACCATAGAACGAGATACCAATAGTAGTAGTAGACTGCATGTACGTCATATTACCGAGGAGGAGTTGTTCCAGGGGGCACCTACTACTGACCAAGAAGAAGAAAGAGAAGAAGAAGAAGAAGTGAGGTTTGATTACATTCCTTCTTTAGAGCAAGGCAGACAGAGACTGGTTATTCATATTGTCACCGGAATTTGACTTCACTTTGACTTCTACGTACATATTTTACATATTACAACTATTTTAATAATATACCGAATTCTATGCTGTTTAATACAACTTCTTTTCATTTACAAAGCAAGAATACCCCTGGTACCGTGGATTCTATAGCTCATCTGAGCACCAGGTGGACACCGTGTGCTGCTTAATAAACACGCCACACCAACGCCCTCATCACTAGTACTACCACTGCCACCTTCTCCTATTACTACTGCAGATTGATGTTCGTGATAATCGCCATCAATAGCTCCCATTACCAGTTGAATTCTCACGTGTGGTTGACATCTCCAGCTTTCTCCCATTGCTGGTTTCTTAAACATCAAAGCTGTTGCTGTTGGAGATGTATTTGTGTTAGTCATTGCTGAAGGAGGGTTATTACCACCGCCATATTGATTGCCTCCACCGCCAGCACCACTGCTATACCCTCCACTGCTGCTGCCAACCAAGTGATTGGTAACAATTACAGCTGCTTTGCACTGTGAGGCAACCTTTTTCAAAGTCACACCAGTCAAAGATAACAGCGCATGACCCTGGAAATGTTGCCGCCCTCCTAATATGGTGCCTACGAGTGATGAAAGGGAATCTACAATGACCATGGAGGGCTTTGTGTTTTGATATGTAATAGAAGGTGCGCCATTCCTTTCTTTGAGAAGTAATTCTAAGAGAGAGAGTAGGGCATGGATTGTATGGCAGTGATGAACTTCTACACATGCTAGAGCTTGATCTATATTTTTATTAATAGAAGTAGTATTTATTGTTGTGTTTGGTGGTACTGATGAAAGGAGGTGATGCTGCAGGATGGCAGAGACTCTGGTGGCAGAAAAGCCATTGGCGGTGTCGATATAGACGACTCTCTGTCCTCTAAGAGAGGTGGTTGCTGCCATGGTGAGGCAGAGTTGGGTCTTGCCTGAAGCTGGAGATCCACAAAACTCAATGAGTTGGCCTGGCTGCATGCCTTCACCATGGAAAAATGCATTGTCAAATGCCGGGCAGCCGGTGGAAAGGGGGCGAGATGTTGTCTGGAGGAGGGTGTCGGTGGAGATGATTGGAGGTGCGTAAGATTTGAGTGCGGATTGGATGATGTCTTCATTGGAACCGTACTGAATGGTGTCTGGGTCTGTTAAAAGACGCTCGATAACTGCATGAGAAGAAGGGGTTTGGGGAGATCACTCTTTTTGGATTAAAATGGAGATTTCTGGGGAAAGGAGAAGAGCCTGGTCATCATAGCTGCAAAACTTACCTGCTACTTGTCCTCCTAATAACTGGATCCGTGGCATGGTGTAAATTTGAAATAAAAAGTTTGAAAACAGCCATTCAGTAGGGAGGAGAGAAGGAGAATGGACGACAGCCCGACGCAACACCCCTGTTTGAACGAGGTGATGGAATCTTGGTAGAAAGCATCTAATGGATGTGCTGATTTCCTGGCTTTATATCCTTTCTAAACATTCGTGACACCGCATTCATCCCAATTAATATCTATTGTTTTGACGTTCCGAAAGGTTCAGACTCCAATCGCAGCCTTGCAATCTCCTTGATTTCCTGGAAAACGTCGTTTAGCTATTGACATCCATTCCAAGCAAACATCAGTCACGTCATGGGCTGCACAGTATCAAGAGAGTGCCAGAAATGCCATTGTTCAACCGCAACTAGACACAACAGCCTTGGCTTGGACCTTTGCTGCAATTGCGCTCATGACTACCACCGCTTCCAAAGCCAACGCCAGTTCTATTGCAAGGCCAAGGAGAAACTCTACCCCCGCACAGACCTCAGTGCTGCTATAAGTCTTAAAAGAATATCAAGTGGTAGAAACTGGGAAGGCCCTTCTATCCATTCTCCTTACCAGCCATCCAAGCATGTAGAAGAATTGTATCATGAAGACAACCAGAGCCAGATTGTCTATCAGTGGCTGAGTGCGCAAAAGCTAAAATCAGAAGGGAGATATTACAGCATTATCAACACATCATCATCAACCTCCTCCTCTTCAAGAGCAGCAGGAGCATCAACCTCAAAGGATAGTAGTAATACTGATGGTGGTTTGGTTGCAGTCCAAGAGAATGCCTTGGAAGTATCAGTAGCGTACAGCGACAACGGGGACGGTAACAATGACGACGATATCAGTACAAGTAGCAAGAGCAGCAGCAGAAGGCACTATTGTAGAGCTGAGGTAAATCAAGAACAGCATGAGTCCCACACTTCTGGTGTTTTTAGACAAGTTGCTGCTAGTTGAGAGAGAGAGAGAGAGAGAGAGAGAGAAATGCCGACTTGATAAAATGAACGAACTACCATATTTACCTCCAAGTTCGAGGATGTATTGCTTGAGGACGAGGAGGAATTTCCCCTGATTTATCTCCACTATTTGTAGTTTTCCCCTTTGCTGGACTTTTGCTGCCATGGTGTTTTATTTTATCACTTTTTCTGCCACCGATATCAATATCAATGTCTTCTCCTTCTATTCCATCCTCACTATCCCCATAGTTATTCTTTCTATTAATTGTATTACTAGTATACCTATTTTTAACACCAACAGGAACCAATATGCTCTCTGAGTGCAAGAATGGAAGCTTACTTGGAGATGCTGAATTTTCTCCATGATAGTTGATCCTACTAAATCTACAAGTCGGTACTGCAGTATGCTGACTAGTGTCCGATTCTGTCGCTGATAGTAATGCGTGTAGTAGTATATTGCTGCCCTCTAGTGCTATGCTGTCATTCCAATGATTTTGTTTCAGTTGTTGTTGTTGTTGTTGTTGTTGTTGTTGTTGTTGCTCATAGTCTTGTTTAGCAAGCACTGTGTTGTTGTCGTAAGTGTAATTATATTGGTTTGAAGCAGTCGTCGCTTGACTAGCTGCTCTGAGAAGTTGCCGTTGGCATCGTTGTTCTTCTTGTTCCTCTAATGCTTTTAATTCTTCCTTCTTCCTTCTATATCTTTGCTTCTTTTCTTGGATTTGAGCCTCCAGCTCTTGCTTGAGGCGTTCGCGGTTGGATGCTTGGGCTGCTGATTGGGAAGGTGTAAGCCCAGCGAGTAAGCCAGACAGTGCTGGTGCCTGTTGTTGGTGCTTCTGTCTTCCTAAAGCTGTTGAATATTGTGGTTGATTATAAAGTAAGTGTGATACACTTTCTCCTCCCAACCTGGCACATGTTCGGTGGGTGAAGTCTGAGGAAACGGCCTCTGAGAACGACGGAGATGGCAACGGTAATTGATTGACCGTTGCTTTGTGAATAGCATTGGATTGATGGTCCTGATTATGCGAAGTATTGATATTGATTTCATTTAACATATCCACCAATGCTTCCAATAATAACTCTGGGGGTACATTGGCGTACATCTTTGGGTCAGAGATGTCAGTCATGAAATCGAGTTAACAAGATGTTAATGATTAACGAATGAAACCCTTTGCACTTATTGTAATACCTTTAAATATGTATCAATATAGAACTTAGTTGGAATAGAAGCTGAACTGGCGGATATATTGACTTTACCCCACACCAGGCAACGGTTCGTTTCGAGACCGAGGGGGACAACAAAAAAGCCCAGTTTGAGTATTGTCTGTGGAAAGCTATCGTTGGTATATGTAATTAATTACTACAATGAGCATACTGATATCCACTATAGAAATCAATATGGAATTCACAGGTGGCCTAGCTCTTGACACTCTAACCTAAACCCTGGACAAGCGAAAGCTACCCTGGAATCCGTCTACCTCCGAAACACAGTGGCCCCAATGACCAGGTTATAAAAGGAATATGGCAGTTGAATACTTGGAAGGTATAGAAAAACAATAGTAGACTGGTTTAAAGAAAGTAGACGACAAGGGGCAGCAGGGCTAGTGAACACATTCAAAAGGCGAGCAGGGCCACAAATGCTGCAGCTGCCAAAGCACCGCAGCCCCCCGCACGGACATTGCTACCACTTCTGGGAGGGATGGTTGAGGGGGCCAGTGACACTGTACCATCTGTTGCATTGAATGTACCATACATACTATTCAAAAAGCCATCACCTAAGATCCAAGAAAAAGCAGAATCGATAGAAGAAAGAGAAGCAGAGCATCTGTCATTACCAGTGTAGGTGAGGTAATTTTGTGGGCGGACAGGGAATTTGGTACCCCCGATGGTAATTGTGATGATGGGCGAGTCTGGGATCTTGCCATCTGGGCATGGAACCTCATTAGTAACAGACACTGTCAGATCATTGCACTGTTCGGATATTATGGCAAGTGCCAAGTCTATATTGTCAGATAAACTGACAAAACCCAAACCTTCCTGATATGAGGTGCCACGCAAGGTCTGGATGACAGGCTGTAACACGGAGAATATGCGATCACAGTCAGTCTGGTTTTTGACGGTCTTCATGCAAAGAACAGTAGCTTCATCAATAGAGAAATCAAGGTCGCTCCCTCCAGCGAGAAGGGTTGGCCCATCTGTTTGGACAAACTCCTCGCACTTGTCAGCCAGACTGGTGTCACTGGCCTCGGATGCAGTGCTGTTGAAAGCCTTTAAAATGGCACTAAGAGAGTCAACGGGCAGTTCGAGGCAAGTAGTGCCAGTATCCAAAATGGCTGTGCAGTTTCTTGGCTGACAGTTGGGCACTGAAGGTAGCGGAATGCCATCTACCTCGATAGCATCGATGTCAACTCCCCAAAAACCACCAAGCGTAGTGTTGACGGAAGCATTTATTGTAGTATTCACTTTAGTTAGCTGACCTACAAAAGCATCATTATCAGTTCCACCAAGGATGAGTTGGCCCTCTCGGGTACCATCTTCTCGATATCCTGACCAAACAGTGAAAACAGGCTCTTTGATCAACCCCTGCTGATACATCGCCATGAAGAGTGGCTGTCCCCCAGAAGATCCTGGCGCCAGTTGACTTGGTAGACAGCCTCTTTTGTTGAAGCCAGCAAGATTTGGAGACAAGAGATAAGTCTGATTGGCTATAAGGTACTCCATATTATCCACGATTGCATCGCCAAGCCCAATTTGGGCGGTTCCTATTGGTCCTGCAGCAATTCCCGCACCATATGTCAGTGCAATTAAAGTCTGGTTGGATACACTTGTACTGACAAGGGCATTAGTATCATCAGCAATATAAATGTTGCATGAACCTGTGTCAATTTGAGTGAGTTCAGACATCAAACTGATTTGAGGCGGGGAACCCAAAAGTAGAGGAACAAAATAGCCACCGTCGATGAATTCGATGTCATTGACTATAGCGTCTGTCGATGGTACCCCATAGGAAGGCACCAACAAAATAGAAGAGAGAAATACCCCTAAAAACAGGGGTGCCAAAAAAGTAGCCATGGCAGAGTTGGAAATTGTAATTGCAGTTCCTTGGAATGGGCGGTTTGAGGCAGGAAGTATGTGAAGTTCGCGTAGCTATTAATTCTCTTTTTGACAATGGGTCAAAGAGTAGCCTGACGCTACTAATAATGACAGGTATGAGCAAAGTGGTTTTGGTAGAGATGGATCAAACACTAACCCAAAAAGTACACTGTATGGAGTGAGTGGGAGTGCCTAAAACCACCACGTGGTGGTGTTGGTAATCACAAATGAGAGGTTTCTAAATGTAAATGCAGGAAAGTTGAGGCTTAACCCCATATCATAATTAGAACGTACCTTATATTTAGTTGTTGTTGTTGTTTGTTTGAGGATGTTGCTACTATTTGGAGAATTATTATTAGAAAAAGAATGCAGGAAAAATAGTAAAAGGCCCAACTATATATAGCTATATCGCAACACGCTTGATATGAATATACTTACATTGATGTTGTTATTATTATTTGTTATGTATTGATCAGAGCAGCAAGTTTAAGTAGTGGAAGGAGGAGAACCTACCATTACATCCTGGAAGGACTGTTACTTTCTTCACACTAAACCCTACCATAAACCCTAAAACCACACATGGGGGGAAATGGGGGGAATGAAATGGTGAGAGGGGCGTGGCAAAGCCGTGGCAAGGGCGTGGCAGGCCTGCCACGCATAGGTGGTGCCACGCCTATGCCACGGTTTGTGTAATGGTGGCACTGACTGGTAGGGAGACAGCCCACCATTCAGAGCCGGCCTCGACTACATAACTATGACACCCTTCTTATTATAGTAACTTATATTCCTTTCATATCCGAGTAACACACAATCTAGGCAATCTACTCATCCCACTCACTCTCAAAGTAACTAGTATGGTTACACTTTTTTTTTTTTGGTTTAATACTACAATTAATATTATATTATATGACATATATACATATACAATATACTACTACTACCCTCTCTCTCTATATATATACCCTACCACCGCCATACCTACTATCCCTTGGAGTTCCTGCGAACCGCCGTTTGAACCCTCCTAAGCCCTGCCACATTTCCCTTCACATTCTCCACTCCTGCCTGCTTGATAGACACAGATCTTGTAGTTGGAGATCTAATGACCTCTTCATCCTCTGTGTCCTTGCTCTTCGTCTTCCCTCTCTGCTTCTTGGAAGCCTCAACCTCCGCCTCCGCCTTCCTCTTCTCTCCCTCCTCCTCTGCAGGCTTGCCCTGCTCCTTTTTCACCCCTTCATTTCCTTTTCCTCCTCTTTCTCTTTCCGAATTGCAATGAAATCCTCCACTGGCGCCCACCTTTTGCTTCAAGAGCATTTCTGTTAGTCCATTCTTTTCCAGATGATCCTGCACACAATCACATTGGCAAAAACATTGGAGATATGGTTAGTGAATGAACCATGACAAACAATAGAGCCTAACTCACCAGGACTGGTTTGGTCTTGTTCGAGCGTACGGAATTCGTGATCATTCGTGAACTGTGCAATTATCTTTTGGGTTTTGGGATAACTGCGAGAGAGTCTCATTCCACCCACCAAATTTTCTCCACTTATTGCAGGAATAGTTTTACTCACGTTGGTCTCAGCAAACATGCCTTGCTATACGACATGACTTCCCCCAACCAAGGCATGTAATGTCTGATCAGACGATGAGGGATCCCATGAATTGGGAGGATTCTTCAAGATTCCTTTTCAAGTGTTGATTGTTGTAGGGACTGCGGACACTTAACTAATCAGATACACCCCAATGTAGCATTTGAGACATGGAAAACTGATTAAAAGCAAGATCTGTTTCAAAACTTATCAATAAACTGAATTTTTGGGCCCCCCCCCTCTTGGCCACCCAGGCTGGATCGAGCGGGAGGCAGCTTGGGAATGTGTGAAGAAGGCCTTGCCCAACAGAATCACTTCAAATCGTTGCATTTATTAAATTTTACTGCAAATATCAATATCTTGCAACGAATAGACATTATATTATTTGTCTCTGTAGAGGCCGTCACCCTCTGTCCTTGTCACCCCCCCCCCTCCTTGTCTTAGTCGTGTCCATATAAATTTTCATGACGTGTTCCACCTGTTTCGAGCGCGTGTCGTCATTAAGGTTCCTTTGATTGTTCTCCACTCTGTCCTCATATGCAATTGGCCAAGGGGCCTAATATGGCCCTACGCCAGGGGCCTAATATGGGCCACCAGAGGCCTAAAACAACCCCCTTTTCTCCCAGTGGGCCGGAAGTAGAAAAGCCTAGTCTAGTTTGCATTTTCTGTGCAAAACTATCGTTGTTATATGTAATTACTATACTGAACATACTGGTATCTATGATATAATTCAAAATGAAATTTACAGAAGGGAGGTGTTGTCACACTTCAATTTCAACATGCATCCCGACTATAATCTCTCCATATAAAACTCGCAGTCGATCAGCACCCTCTAGCCGGGATACTCGTAACTACATCACTTGCTCCAAATCTCCACGATCTCGCCCATACCAACAACAATCCCCTTACGGCAGTGGCAGCGGTGACGGCAACACTTCCAACAACGCCCTTCCACCCTGGAAACGCTATTATCACCAAAAGAAGCTCGGCCGACAAGCAGAAGCTACCCTGGAATCGGTCTACCTCCGAACACAGTGGCCCAATGACCAGGTTATAGAAGGAATATGGCTGTTACATAAAATACCCAGGCAGAAAGTGATAGACTGGTTTAAAGAAAGGAGGCTGCAAGGTGATGGTCCTCCTCTAGACAAGAAGAAGAAGAAGAAAATAGAGAGCAGCGACCCAGACCAATGGTGGGGCAGTCAGGATGGTGGGAGTAGTTACAGTAGAATAGATACAGAAGAGGAAGAAGAAGAAGAAGAGGAGGAGGAGGAGAGGTTACATGGCATTCAATAGTTAAAAGAGCTGAAACAATGTTACATGATTGGAAGCAGGACTACACACGGCAATCCCAGCCTCCTGCGCGTGGGGCTCCTTTGGGTAAGCAAAGGTTGGTGGTTTGTTGTTTTAATAATTACATTATTTCTCTTGTCATTGTCAAAATTGTTCTAATACAAATAAAGAAAATCCGGTACTGAAATCACATACAGGTTCAGATGCATTCTTCCTCCCTTCTTAGATCAGCCTAGAGGAATCCATTTCTTCTTGTTATTATTCAGGCTATTACCACCAACTCCATTTGTCTGCTTGGGCACCTGCTCCCCACCCCCCACAACTACATCCACAGTACCACCACCTTGTTGTTGGATTGGAATGCTATTTATCTGACCAGCCAGGTCTGCACCAGTAGTACCCCTCCTTGCACTCGTACTTCTATTTCTTCCAGTAATAAGAGTATTATTATTATTATTAGTAGTAGTAGTAGTAGTAGTAGTACTGGTACTTGTGGTGCTTCCAAAGCTATTTTGTTGCCTTGGCGAGGAAAAAACGTTGAGTTTCTTCCAGTTTTTAGACCCACCACCACCTGATCCCGCCGACGATGATCTGGGAGACAGTTTTTCTTCTACTTCCTGGGCAGCATTCATCCATTGCTCTGGAGTCATTGCTGGAGGGGAGGAAGGCATGGGGGGGAGGGGGAGGGAAGGTGCCGTTTTAGTGGATGATGTTGGCGATGTGTCTTGAGGAATAATTACTCCCACTGGAGGAGCTCCTCTTAACGGCTCATTATCATCTTCTTCATCATCTATATTATCATCCTCATCCGCGGTGCGTTGGTCTTCTTCGTTGATGGATTGTAAAGGGTCCTCAGGGAGAGCTTGTAGCTTCTTCAACAGAGAAGCTGCATCTGCATCTGTAGCATCTTCACCGTTACCACTACTGTTAGGTTCTGGACCATACTCAGCAGCAAGGGCAGCAGCAGCAGCAGCCGCAGCTCGTGCCTCCATCAGCGCTCTGGCACCTTCAATTTTTTCCTGCTCTGCAATCTCCAATTTTAAACGCAGTAGTTCTACTTCTTCTCCTAGCTCTGTAGCTGATAGCTGAGCTTCTTGCACTGCTGCCCTTTGCTGACTGGCTGCTTGGAAGACAGATTGCAACAACACTCTGGCTTCTCCCACATTTTTAAGATTGGTCCATCTCTTTGCATCGGCTGCTCCTTGACCCCTTTCTTCCTCTTCAGCTCTGGCTTTCACCAGTTGAAGCTGCAAGTCTTGAATTTGGGAGCTGTGGGTGTCTAGGTGCCTTAAGAGCTCTGTTTTTCTTGAAAACAGACCTTCTCGGGGGAGGCCAGCAAGGGCGGGGAAGGCGAATGTGCCAGCTGGCCACCAATCTGGATTGTTCGCAGCTGCTATTCTTCTTTCCACCTCTCTCAGCTCTCTAGCTGCTTCTGATCTGGCAGCCTTTTCACCTTCTATTACTTTTTGGAGATCGTAAGAAGTACAGCAGATGTCTAGTTCCTGTTGTACCCAGGATTTGACTGCCTTTTCGGTTTTTAGTAGTGGGGCAGTACTGTTGGGTTGGCATTCAAGTTTATCTAATGGTGTTGGTGATGCATCTGTAGCAGCAGTATTCATATTTTTGTTGGTCTGCCTTGCAGAGCTCGAACCACCCCTTGCAGACAAAGGCGCCGTACCACCAGCAGCAGCACTCGTACTGCTACTGTCGTGTGCCCTGCCAAATGACCCCAAATGCCTACTCCCAACCACGCCTTGTATCTCTTTCAAACGCTTTCTTGCAGCTTCAGCTTCCTCCATTTTCCTTCTCAATACTTGCTGCTGTCGAGCATGCAGCGTCTCCAGTTTCTTTAACTTGGCTTGATCTGCCATACCCTTTTTGCGCAACTGCAGCATTTCTCTATCTTTGCTGCGTTTCCACTCATTGTGTTCTTTCTGGGCTTTTTCTGCTGCTCTGATGAGGAATACTCGTTGTGCTTTGATCTGTTGAATGTCGCCTTCAAGACGTTGGCATGTCTCATCAGCTCGCTGCTTCATTTTTTCTAGCTCCATCACTCTTCTCTCTTTGGCCTTTACCGACTTCACTTTAACATCCAACTCTTTAATCCTTGCTCTATAATGATCAGAAACTTTCTTTCTCTCCTCATCTGCAGCATCTCTGAGCTCCTCAATCTTACTCATCAGCTCTGCTCTTTCTTTGGCCAGCCCCTCCTTTTCTTTTTGCAACTGTGACAGCTGTTTGTCATACTTTTGTTTCAACACAGAGTGCTTTGACATTTCAGCCACTGCTTTTTGTTTTGATTCTAATTGCAACTGCAGTCTGTCCATCTCTGATGCAACCCTTGCCATTTCTATTTCGTGTGCTTGTTGTGTGGCTGCTGCTTCTTCGTCTTCCAGGTCCATTTCCAGCTCACTGTAGGAGTCTGTGTCGTCAGCTGCCAGGGAGGATGGTCTATGTGTGGGGCTACCTAGGGCCGGTGACATTGACAGTGATTGAAAACTTCCATGTCCACCATTACCATGAGCAAATGGACTATTGGCGCCCGTATTTGCTCCACTATTGCTGTTGCTCGCCAGTGCAACCAGGGAATTCCTCCTGGCATGCGCTCCATAGGCAGCTGATGCCTTGGTGAGAGCCTTCAGTTGTGTCACCTGCTGCTCCAGACTGGCCATTCTTTCCATTTCTCCAGTCAAAACATCTCCCTCAGCGCCAGTACCAGTGGCAATGGAGTCCACTGCTTTGACTGCTTTGTCAGCTTCAGCAGGATCTATTTCTCTGAAGATGGCAGCTAGTCGGTCTCTTTGAGATTGTGCAACAACCATGCGTTTGTTGGCCTTGTCAGCCTCCTTCTTGGCCACTGCTGCTTCCCCTTTCAGCTTTTGTATTTCTTTTTCTAGGGTAGTAGATTTGCTCTTCATTTCTTGCAGTGCTGCTACAGCTCCTGGCCCCATGTCACCATCAGATCCATCTGCAGTGCTTGCCAGGAGTGCATTCGCATCTCCTCCAAGAGCAGCCAACTTCCTTCTCAACAGATCATTCTCCGACTTGGCACCAGCCAGTTGCGCTCTGAGTGCTGCTATTTGCGCCATTATCGGGTCGCGATTGACCACTGGTCTATTCTTGATGTTTCTAGCACGACTTGCATAGCGTAGCGTATTAAGACTTTCTTCCAAATTCACGTCAGCTGGGGAGACACATGCAATCATGACTGTTCTACTGTTACCTCCCAGAGAGTCTTGGAGCATCCTGGTGAGCTTGGAGTCTCTGTATGGAATGTGTGTCTTGCCCTCGGACAATGCAGAAATGACATTTCCCAGCGCTAGCAGTCCTTTGTTAATATTAATGCCTTCCTTTAACCGTTGACCTTCTGCTCTTGTCCTCTTCAGACGTTCACTGCCTGCCAGATCTACCAGTGCAAGCTTGGCAGTGAGGAAGTCGTCGTAGCCTTCATCTTCAAATTCTGCATCTTGACCTCCCCCTCCTCCTTCCTCATCATCATCCCCAGAATTGACTGTCTCTCTTCCTATCCCGGTATTTCTACCTGAAGAAGAAGGCCCTACACTCCTCTCAGTCTTTGCAGGACCCAGCTTCCTCTGCTCTAAAGTAATTGTAAATATCGCATGACTTCTGGACGACTGCTTATTCATCCCCGTCGCTGCAGTGGCCCTTCTAACTGTACCAGCTTGCAACACTGCCACCATCTCTTCTACGGTCTTGACTTCCTTTTCAGCTGCTCCTGCCAGCACTACACCTCCACTGGGAAGTTCTCGGATGGATACTTGTGGTGTTCTGAAGGTATCTGGGGCTAGTAGGTCTCTGATATCTTCCTTGTGAATCTCTACAAATCCTACTCTTATTGTGAATTCTGAGTCTGGAGAAGCCGCTATTCTGTCAAAAATGGATCTCATTGCCTGGGGGATGACTCCTTCCCAGTCTGAGTGGAGTGTTTCTGCTCCAAAGGACGATCCCATGGTGTAGGTCTTGCCAGAGCCTGTCTGGCCGTATGCAAAGACGGTGGCATTGTAGCCCTTGAAGAGGCCATCAACGAGGGGGGATACTGTTGAGTGGTAGAGTGCAGAGGGGTGGGAGCCAAAGTCTCCACCAAAGACGTAGTCGTAGGTGAAGGTATGAGGGCCATGGCCGACCTGTGAGAGAGTCGGGGGGGAGTTAAGGGCGGTTGAGGTTGAGAAGGAGTGTTTGGAGGGAATCGCGCATCTCTAGGGGTAATTTGGAGTTATATATGCTAGTCAATGTATCGGTGCAACGTACCTGTGGTGCACCTGGTGTAACGTCCAGGCAAGGAGTGCAACCGTCTCCTAGCTCTGTATCGATTAATGGCCTTATATGTACAGCAACACAAACCGACTCGGATTGTTCCATGGTATAATGATCATTCAACGAGTTCTTTAAGATCAGAGGAGTAATTTTCATCTATTTTCCTGCAATGGTCACGAATATATCAATTTGGTTGGTAGTTTAATCGATTTTTAAAGAGGCTGCGTAGTTGTAAGTCACTAGATATCAAGTTCAAGATATCTCTACATATGTGGGCGATACGATACATAACAATTAACTGGTAACTAGAGCCGTTCAGGCTAATCTATACATCTCCTGTTGTCCAGGATCCCGACGTCTTAACCGTGAGCTGCACCTGCCGTTGCATCCATCAATCAGAGAGGTTTGATACATAATTGCAGAATTCTGCCCCTATGCATCCATGTGATGGTATCTATACAAAGCCATGAATCTTTACTAACAATGTCAGATGCTAAAGCCTTGCTACAGACAGTGATTGATCTGATCTTTTCAGCCAGTGATCCCACCAATTTCTCCTGGAAGAATACAGATTTACAAGCTGCCTTTCAGTGGACACGACTACTCAACTTCCACTTTGAAACAAACTCGGAATCCACGATACAAGCTCTCGAAGTATGCCCAACAAATCATAATCTTTCCCTCCCGGACCTTTTCCACTCTAGCTCTCTCACCCCAGTCTCCCCCTTCTCTCCTCTCTCAGGCCATCACACCCCAAATTCCGCCATCACAAAAACACCACTATCTCAACCCCACCACCACCACCACCAATATCGCCCAATCACTCTCCAATCCACACAGTCTCCTCCTCCAAAATCTCATATTTAGACCCAACCCTCCTTCTGGCTGGCTTCAACATGTCGTCTCTGCCTACATTTCCTCTGCCATCCTCCCTCTCTCTTCACCGTCATCATCACCATCACCATCACAACAAGAATCAGAACTGACATTATGCAGAACAATAGTCAAGCTAATTTCCGACAATGCATGGAAACATCTAGCTTCATCATGCATGGAGGAGAAGGACAAGGAAGATGTGGTATCCTCATCATCCTCTTACTTTTCTACACCGAGGACACTCAGATTAGCTGCTGTTGCCAGACTAATTCTTGAACATTTACAAACAGAATCGTCAGAACAAAGATTCATTACTACGAGTAAAGAACAACCTCACGCTGTAGAACAACCGAGCAATACAAAATCTACAAGCAGCAGTAGGGTATCAGATATCATAGTAATAAAGCGCCCAATGATCAAAAGGGATGTTGAGATTCTATGTCTCATGGTACTCGTTCCTGATTGGAGCAATCTCATTGCCAGGCATAACGGTAGAGATTATAGCGAGAGATGTACAACTGCTCATAGGACTATGCGTATAGCAACGAGCATGGGTGTGTTGAAAGAAATCAATAAAGCACTAGGTGATGCAGTACACCTAGCTCCAGATACCGTCTTCTCTCTACCTCTAAACCTATTAGCAGAAGTATGCTTGAGATCTTATGATTTTACCTCAGCCCTAGTGTGTGAAGCACTGAAACAACAAACTGCAACAGCAGCAGAAGGTGGGAATGGCGGTGACGATGAACAACTCAACAATAGTAGAATTGTGATAATGCATGGTATTGCAGACAAGTTGGAGCATTCATCTTCCACGAGAACATTCATCAAACACCATCTTGAACATAAAAAATGAATAACATAAAAAAAAAGATGCATGCTATTAGCATTATTACGCGTAGTTGATTGAAAAGTTACCAAAGAGTAGTATTTACACTTCTTCTTCTTTTATTTTCAAGAATAAAACCCACCATCACTTTCTCTATCTCTATGTCAACTAAGCTTCAACATCCACCACTTTAGACAACTTTTGCAATCTATTCAACAACAGATCCCCACCTTTAATAACCTGCTGATACAATCCATTCTTACCATCAGGCCTGTTGGTCTCCACTACACCAGCCACTCTGTCAATCTTGGCTGGAATTCTCCCTGCCACTATGGAATCAGACAACTCTTCATCCAAGAAATCAACACACACGCCAAATGCAGCGGCCATAGCTGCCAAGGTTACTGATTTATACGGTTCTAAGAACTGACAGTAAGCTACTACTCTGACCTCTCGCATCCAGTATTTAAAGTGGTTGTATAGGTATCTGTCTGCGCGCACGACGTCGCATAGTTCAGCGAATGCTTTGAAAAAGTCGGCATAAGCACATCCATGGAGGGAATGGAGGAATTGTCTAGCAGATGGGAGTACGTCTATGACTGAGAGGATCTCAGGGGAGTCGATGACCTTGGACTTGAGGGCAGGACGGTCTAGCGCCACTGGAGCCAAGATGATTGTATAATACACACACTGGTCGTACGACAGCAGTTCAGTAGCTGTAAAGGTGGGAATGGCCTCCAAAAATAGCTCTGCTGCTCTTGTAAAATTACGTCTACTCATTTCAAAGACAGCTTCGTAGACTCTTAAGCGGTTTTTGCGTTCCCAGTCTCCTCCCTTGTCACAAAGAGACTTGGCCTGGTCCAGTTTAGCCTTGACAGCGTGCCAGTTACTGAGGGACATCTCCAGGATGAGCATGGAGAAGGCTAGATCCATTTTAGGTCCTGCGCCTGCGGTCTTCTTCTCTGCAATTTCAAAGGCGTCTTTTGCTGCTTCCAGATCACATATTGAGGCGTAGAATTCAGCCTTGGCTTGTAGGGCATCCCTGATTTCAATGTCTCCGGCATTTTCTTCAGCATCGACGAGGGCCTTGTTAAGCGCTTCCATTTTCGTAGTATTGGCTGTTTTCATGGATTGAAGGGCTGGGTTATCTACTGCGACTCCTAGTTCTGTGCATATTGTTTCATACAGAGGGGCCATGCTGTGTTCGGTAACAATGGAGAGGATTTCTTGCTTGAGCTGCTCCTTGTTGGCTGGGATGTCGGGCGCCGAGAAGAGGAATCTCTGTTGATCGATCGGTGGAGGGGTGGAATGGAGGGTGAGGTACGTGCTGGAAGCCATATGTTAGAATGAAGTTGAAGAGCTATAATTGGCCACAGGAGGATACTCGCTTGGAAGTGAAAAGAGAGGGTCTCTCTCTGATTGATCTTTTTTTTGATCACTAGTCATACGCACCTTCTGAGCAAGCTCAAGCTTGTAATCTTGCACTCCCTTGATATCAGATCCAGATTCATCCATATTGACCATTTATTAAAGGGTTAATATGAAAAGAGTCGAGAATTTATAAATGATCAAGGCCCTTTGACTTAATAAGAGCTGTAATCAAGATATCTAGATACAATGGTGAGTATGTTTTGAATAATAATCGTATAATGGCGTGCACAGAGCGCTTTTTAACCTCAGCCAGTCATCGGCTCCGAAAACCAGGACATGCTCAGTCCGATCGGAGCCACAGAGGATGAAAAGCTTTCAAAACAGAGACGCTTGATGACCTTCTTATACATTTGATTGAAATTTAATAGTTACTACACTGAATCTCAATCTACCATGACCACACAAAGGCCAATGGTGGGTGGAAATCCCTTAAAATCCACACCTCAAAATATAATATCTCGACCAGCACCGGTAATAGTGCCTCCAAACTTACACCATGCTTACACTGTATTCCGTAGATCAGCGTATATTGATAAGACGAACATTAGGAGCAACCATGCTGGTCTACAACATCGTTTTTATGACCGCCAGTCATTGCCTTCTGTGGCCCCTGTGCGCGCTATAGCTCAAAATGGTGATTTATACAGCTCATCGCTAGATGATGACGTTGAGGTAGGTTCAAATACACTCCTTTTAACAGCAATAAAGGCAAAAAAAAGACACCTATCGACTAAATATCCTGACAATCCCACACCTTATTATTTTCTATGCTCCTCTTGCAGATTTACGGCCAATTCCCTGAGGGCACGGTGTCTGACACAGTCATCAACGCCCTGACATCACGCACAGAAGCTGGAAGCTCGGGAATGTTGCAACTTCTTGCTGCTTGGGACCGACTTGCAGCGACACTCTCCCCCGCAGCAGGCACCGGTCCAGCAGCAGAGCTCCTTCTCTCTGCACTTAAACTTGCATTATCACATGCAGATAGAGTAAACACTCCTTACATCCTCTCAAGGGCTGGTTTATTAGCAGAATTATCAGTAATTTGCCCTTTATTAGATGCTGAGGCCATTGCAGCAGGCATCATTTCAGCTGTTGCCCCACCTCCCTCTGATTTTTCCTCCTCTTCTCTCAACACCACCAACAGCAACACAGCTAATAGTACACATAGCAATTCTCTGCATAAAGTGTACGATATCATTCCAGCAGAGCTCATAGAAAGCAGACTAGGCCCCATCACAGCCGACTTGGTTGCCTACACAATCAAGGTTGCTGCCCTCCCCGACAGGACCGACTTGTTGGATGATGAAGCTGCTGCTGCCCTCAGAGAGCTAGCCCTCTCTTTTTATGATGTAAGAGCTGTAGCAATAGAAATAGTAGCCCGATTAGATAATCTCAGACATGCAATGGCACACGCTGGTATTTCTTATGGAGAAATCAGCCCCAATAATAACAATATTATGACTAGCAGTCAAAAGACCATGTGCTTGATGCAGCCACCTACGCCTGAACTCCAAGCCCCAGCACTAGAAGCACTACAGTTATACGCACCCATGGCACATGCACTAGGAATGTCTAAAATAGGGAGTGAAATAGAAGACAGATGCTTTAGAATCCTGTTCCCCGATTCCTATGCCAGGACAGCAGCATGGCTGCAAGACGGTAAAGCATCATGTGCAGACACATTAGAAGCTACTAGACAAACCTTAGAAACTGCTTTAATGTCCAATAATCAGTTGGTAGATTTAGGTGTGATAATCACAGTGCAATCTAGGACAAAGAGCCTGTTTTCTACGTTGAAAAAACTGTTGAGACTAGGAAACATGAGCAGTGGAGGAAGATCTAGAACTGAAGTGTTTGATCTCATGGGCCTCAGAGTCATTGTTGAGCCTGGTGATAAATATAGACGTGGCACTGATAGCAATGATAGTAGTAAGGATGATAATAGTAGTGATGGTAATAAGAATAGCAGTAGGGTTGATGAGGAGGCATGTTACATCATCAAGCAGGTAGCCCAATCATTGTGGGGAACAGTGCAAGGCAGGTCCAAGGATTATATCGCCCACCCCAAGGCAAATGGCTACCAAAGTCTGCATGAGACTCTACTGGTACCATTATTGAATAGTGATGACAAAAAAGGAGAACGTGCTAGTAACAGTGGTAGTGACAGCAATCATATAGCAGCGCATGTAGAGCTGCAAATTCGCAGTCAAGCAATGCACGATGCTGCTGAGATGGGCGCAGCAGCCCATGGAGCTTATAAAGGAGGTTTAGATGCATCACAAGCCCGTCAACTTCGAGAATGGACACGCACCCTTCTTGATCCTACTGTTGAGCTGGCGAGTGCTTCTGATAGGGAGCAAACAGCCAACTCTGCTGCGGCAGCATTGTTCAGACACTTGGATACAAATCAAGATGGGAGAGTGAGCCTGGCTGAATTACAGAGCATTGTTGAGGAGCTCAGCGTTATTCAACCACCACTATCAACTGGAACAGGAAGCTATAGGGGATCACTACCAGCACCACAATCAGCATCATCGTCAATACAGAACAACGGTAAAGAAGAAGGAAAAGAAGTTGCATACGAATTGTTGAAAGCAGCAGATTCTGATGGTGATGGATCTCTGGATCTTGATGAATTTATGGAATTTCAAAAGACAGTTGGTCTGGTGGTTGCTGCATCTACCTTTGATAAACATGTTATACACAGTTGGGATCAAGCCTCCATTTCATCAGCATCTTATAACAGTGGCAGTGATGACGGTATTGCTAATAATAGTAGTAGTGAGGAAGTTGAGTCAGCAGTCAGGCAAGATGAGGTGCGCAAAGGCTTCCCATTATCATCACCATCTTCTTCATCTTCTAATACACCACCACCACCACCACCAGGATCATCAGTGATTGGTAATAATAATAGCTACAATGCTTTGCATGTATGGAAAAGGGCAGGAAGTAAGAATAATAGTGGTAAAAGAAGTACTGCCGTTGGAGCATACATTGAAAACCTAGGATCTCCATCATCTTCATCATCAGAGGGTGGCCTAGGTGATGGGCTGCATCTTCCTTCTTCTAGTAGTAATGGCAGCAGTATGAGAACAATTATCTCTTCTTCAGATTCAACTCACAATATCTCATTGGAAAAGAAACCTGAAGTATCAGAAGAACAGGTAGTGCTGGAGAATGACAGTGCTAATGGCAGTAATGGCACAAACCCCTCTCTTTATTCAAGTAGTAGTCATGACAGTATTAGTGGTGGTACCAGTGGTACTAATGAAGCTGGAAGGCTCACTGACTCAGAGGATGATGATGTGGTGGTGAGACTGATGGACGGAAGAGATGCTGTGCTGGCAACTCGTTGGGAAGCTCTGTGGAAGAACATTTTCCAAGATGACTCATCGACTCCCAGGTTTGACTCTGCATGGCAACTGGTACCCCTGCCTTCAAATAAACATGTCGTACTGGATGCGTCTGGGCAACCGTTACCTGAAAAGAACGAAGAAGGTGGTGGTGGTGATGACGACGATGATGGTGAGGTTCTGGCAAGGTTTGAAAAGCTAGCTGCAGCTGCTTCATATAAGAAGAAAGTAGGAGTTAACAGTAGTGGTAGTGGTCAATCAGGGACACAGCGGGTGGTAGTGGAAGTCACACCAGCAAAGCAGGTTGTGCCCATCCCTTTCCAAGGGCCCTGCATCATCGGGGCTGTGCAAGATAATGATTGCGACATCATCATTTCCAATGCACCAACAGTGTCTGGACGCCATGCACGCTTTGAAGTCATCAGATCTAGAAGTACCAATTCCAGTAAGTGTCTGTTGATGGATTTAGGATCTACAAATGGGACATTTGTCAATAGATCCCTGAGAAAACCGTTTGTTGAAGTGGCAGTTAGACCTGGTGACATCCTATGGTTTGCTGAAGCTGGTATTTCGTATCAAGTTAGGATCGTGCCTCCTATAAAGAGACAAAACTATTATCAGCAGCAGCAACAACAACAACAACAACAACAACAGCAAGAAGAGGTAGAGGGTAGTAGTGCAGACGAGCAAACAACAACCTTACCAAAACCACAACCATCATTAAGCAGAGAGATACAACCCGCCCTCAGAGTAGCAGCAGTGTTGGAACAGAATGCAGCTCATCGTGGCATCTTTGCACCACCTGGTGAAGCCGCAACCCTCACCCCCGCTGATCTCTGCTCAAGAGCTACAGACCTCCTGAAATCTGGCGACTACGATGCGGCATATACCTTGTTACTTGGTGGAGCCATGCAGCACCCACAAGATGGAAGCCTTTGGGCTCGACTGGCTTCCGTTGAACGCCACCGTGCCAGGCAAAAAGTCCCGGGAAGTGCCACCAGCAAAGCTTGTGCCCGTGTCTTCTTCCGAGCTGCTGCCAGCTGCTACGACGCTCTCCCCTCCTACACAGAGGAGCAGACTGCTGAAAGAGAGGCCTTGAGGGCCAGAATCTACTTGAGCTGGGGTCTTCTTGAATGGTCACTTACAAATGAATATTCAGCCCGTCTATTGCTTCAAAAGTCAGTGAGAGCAGGGAGACGCCACCCAACCGACGGGCCATCCCTGGTTCCCAAGACTCTATTTGCCTGGGCCAGTAGAGAGTGGAAAAAGAGACCTAAAAGAGGTGGAGATGGCAGCTTGGCCAGGAGACTGTGTGGGGAAGCGTTGAATGTGTCCCCCGACAATGCCTATGTCCTCACCCTGCTGGGCAGTATTGAAGTGGCTGTTGGCAGTGGTGGTACTATGAATATGACCAAGGGAAGGGAGCTGTTTGGAAGAGCTCTGGCAGCAGATCCTGGATACATTGTAGCACTGCAAGCCTGGGCATACGCAGAAGCAACTGCATCCCTAACCCCTGAAGGAGGAGGATCGCTGACTAAAGCGAGGGAGTTGTTTGCACAAGCGCTCAAACTGGAGCCAGAAAACCGCTTTGTGCTGCACGCCTGGGGCGTCGCAGAATCAAGGGCAGGCAATTACTCAAAAGCCAAGATGCTACTGCAACGATGCGTCAAGTTGGAGCCTAAAAACAAGGCTGCTTGGCATGCTCTTGGAAAGCTAGCTGCAGAACATGGTCAGATTGAAGATGCCAGGTGCTTGTATCTCCAAATTTTAGAAGAGCTGTCCCCGGAATCAGTTGAAACAATGAATGCACTGGGCTGCTTGGAACGCCGAGCTGGCAACTTCATTCAAGCTGAAGACTGGTTGAACAAGGCTTTGGACATCATGCCCGACCATGCTCCCAGCTTGAAGGAGTTGGCATGGGTGAAGGAGCAACAAGGGAAACCTAATGAAGCAGCAGTGTTGATGAAGCAGCTGGCTAGAGGTGGATGGAAGGAAAGCCAAGGCGTTTGGAAGAAGTCCAGAAGGGAAGACAGGAAGTAGGAGGAGCAAAGCCCCTGGCATTCTTATCACAGTAGATTACTGTGACAGTGAGAGAATGCATCTTATTGTTTAAGACGGAAGGGAGGAGGTGGAGAAGATAATGATAAGGTGATAATAATAATAATAACACTCTCTGATAATTGTAATGAATGCGTAGTCCAGTTCTAGACATGTAATGAATGTATACTGACCTTTAATAAGTATTTGTGATGTATTTATTACATTGACACTGCCTTGACGTAGTACTATGGCCCTGAAAATAGGGCGGGCAGCTGCAGGCCTAGGTCGGTGGATTTCACCGGCCTTCGAAGGCTGACGGAGGATTGATCAATGCCACTTGGGTTCATACCCACTGCGCGTTTTCGATATCCACAGCCCAATTGGATATGAATATACCGTCTAGATGCCACTGGAGGGCGTATGGGTGAGACCTGTTGTTTCGGCATACGTATATTTGCCTCCTGTTTGAATGTGTCACTCATATGAATGACACAAACATATGTGCATGGAGGCCATCAATAGCTACAGTGGCAAAATGCAATAGTGCACTTCATTATGTATAAGGTATGCAGACTCCTAGTTGTGTAGCCGATAAATGATATTTTCTAATAAAGAAACAACCGATCCAGGTCGGTAGATCAATTCTCAGTCACCCACCACCTGGCTGGTGCAACCTAACGAGAAGCCATTCGAAGATTACAAAAAACTTGGGCTGTGTCAAAAGATTAAATGTGTGTTACTAGCCGAATAGCACCTCTCCAATCAAACAATTAGTGGAATTCATTGTAGTGGAAACTCCTGTTTCAGAAACAGAGTTTCAGTCTTAGTCTTATAACCCCCGACTGGATCGGGGGTCTTATTTTTTTGAATTATAGTACCAAGATATATCGACTACACAAGTAGGAGTCTGCATATTATATGGTATATACACTCTTTCATACTGAAGAGTGAATGCACTATTGAATTTGGCTGTCCAGTAGGACTGTTTGGGGATCCACCTATTGGTTTACTACTTATTTTATCGAGATACCTCCCAGGAATCGCATCACCGTGCATTTCTGTTTCTACTACTACATAGCAGTAGTGCATATGGTTTACTCCAAATGTGCTCGAGAGTGCACCAACCTGACTTTGGCCGACACACACACTCTCTCTCTCTCACTCTCTCTCTCTCATCTCCCCACCGACCGCCTCTTTTCATCACTCTCGTCACTTGTCTCCCCCCCTTGATTCCAGCAGAGGGGTCAAGTTGGAAAAGCAGTTCATTGGTACATTATGTAATAATAACCAAT
>Ga0114919_10000058_pt1 | contig 59851 bp, 56 predicted proteins | sample BlataG_FD_88682 | JGI IMG/M metagenome (GOLD analysis project Ga0114919, IMG submission 88682) | Deep subsurface microbial communities from Black Sea to uncover new lineages of life (NeLLi) - Black_00105 metaG | ecosystem: Environmental > Aquatic > Marine > Oceanic > Sediment | place: Atlantic... | reverse complement strand
GGGGGTGCCCCTGCCCACGAGCGAGCTACGGAAGCAAGCGAAGCCTGGAGGGCGAAGCGCAGCGGACGTGCAGTGAACGGCGGCCCGGATGGCCGACGCGAACGTCTAGCGAGTGGGCAGGGGCACTCCCACGCGGCTGCCTCGCCAATCAGGCCCACGATTCAGCTGCTCACTGCTTCCCGAATCCCTCACGCGGCAGCTGGCTTAGCGGGGGCGTGTCCACGAGGACCGAAGATGAGGACTGTTGCAGCACCAACTCCAACGATAAGGATGCCAGCCAAAAAGAATGGGCTGACTGCCGAGGTTGGCGTGTGCGACAGCCCAAGAGTCGTCAGCGTGTTGATCACAGGGGCACACCCAAATACCACCGGCATCACCGTAAATGGCTTGCCCCCACAGGCGAAGGCAAGGATCGTGCCGAGCGCACCGATTGCTCCCAGCGAACCAGCTGCCATGCTCCAGGCGATGCCTGTGAAACTCCAACTTCCCTCGTCCCCAAGCGGACCCAGCAGTGCCATCGGTACCAGAACCGCAATCAGGAAATAGGCCACCCCAATGCAGATCAACGGCCGGAGCCGGCTGCCCCCCATCGCTGCCTGGCCCTTGTGCAGAACCGGGCCATAGGCACCCCAGCTGAGAAGCGCAAGCGTGACGGCCAGCAAGACTTCGAAAAACTGCTCGGTCTCCTTTTTGACACCGATTTCGCCCTCTGCATCAGCTGATGCGGCCGCCTCCACCGCCGCCGGCTTGTCAGCATGGCCCACCTGCGGTTGCGGCTTGAACACCAGCACCGTCACCGCACCCGTGATGACCAGAATCAGGCCTGCCAGAAATGGAGCCTTGAGCTGGCCGAAGGCCTTGTTCAGAAATGCGGTCAGCAGGGTGTTGACGACAGGAGCACCGCCAAAGACCAGCGGCATGACATAGATTGGCTTGCCGCCGGCAGTAAGGGCCAAGATTACGCCGAGGGCCCCAAGCGCCCCAGCCGCTCCCGCCAGGAGGCTCCAGAGCACGCCAGTGCTCGTCCAGCTCCCTTTTTCACGGCCACGCGCCATCAGGGCAACCGGGGCGATGACGGCAATCAGAAAGTAGGCAAGTCCAACGCAGACAAACGGCCGCAGGGCCGACTGCATGGCATCCCGACCAAAGTGCAACACCGGTCCATAGACACCCCAACAAAAAGCGGTCAGGGCGATAGCGGCAAGCATGCCAAGCAGATGGGTCATCAGGGGGTCTCCGGGGGAGCAACGGTAAGCAGGCCAAGGGCTGCCTCGGCTACATCTTCTACAGATAGTCCGACCATACAATCGTGGTGGCCAAGCGGACAGGTCCGGCGGCCGCAGGGCGAACAGGGGAGATCCCGCCGCAGTTCAATCAGTTGGTCATGCTCCGACATCCCCAATCGGGGGTCCATCGGTCCATGCAGGACGACCGTCGGGGTACCGAAGCCGGCGGCAATGTGACGAGGACCGCTGTCGGTCGTGACGACGACCGCCGCCCGCCGAAGCAATGCCTTGGAAAGCCCAAAGGGCAGGGCCGTTTCATCGGCCAGACTCCGCACACGCGGGTCGTTGGCCGTAGCGACAACAGCCCGGGCCTCATCCCGGTCGCCAGGCCCACAGTGCACCACGACGCGGCCCTCGGGGCGAGCCTCGACCAGACGCCGAGCCAGGCCGCCACACCGCTCGCTGCCCCAGGCCTTGGCGGGGCCGTAGGCGGCGTTGTCGTTGATCACCATCAATGGGCTGGTTGCCGAGGGCTGCCAGTCTGGAAAGAGTCGGGCCAAGACGCTGGCGAGCAGTTCTTCATTCGCGGGGGTGGTCGCCAGTTCCAGCCGCAAAGGCTGTCGCGGCACACCGATCCGTTCAGCCAGATCCATCGCATGCTGCGTGGTCGAGACCGGCTCGACCCGCCAGCCGCGACGCGTCGGCCAGAGGGGATCGGTTAAGAGCAACCGCCGGCCGTGCCGGGCATAGCCGACCCGCCTTCGGCAACGTCCCCACAAAGCCAGTGCGGCTGAAGAAAGAGAATTGGGAACCAGTAATGCGATATCGACTGGATCGGCCCGCAGGGCCGCGGCGGCGGCGCTGAAGCGAACGGAAGGATCGCGGCTGCGGCGGTCGTAGCCGATGAACTGATCGAACCAGGCGGTGCCCTCGAGCAGTTCCCGAAACAGCGGCTTGACCACGGCCGTCAGCTGGGCGTCAGCGCCCAGATGCTGCCGGACTGCCCGGATCATCGGGGTCGCCATCACGAGATCACCCACCCAACGTGGCAGGATGATCGCTACGTGCATCACGTCGGTCCTTCAACAATTGTCGGGAGGATTCCGGGCGCTCCGTCACCCGGTGGAGCCATGACTGTAGCAGACAGCCCCAAAACCGACTCTGCAGCAAGGGGCCGCACCGGCGGCAACCAGCGGAAATAGCTCTCTCATTCCTCAACCGGCCGCCGAGGAATCGCCAGCAGCCAGACAGCCAGGAGGCCCGCAAGGCTCGCCACCAGGAGGGTGCCAGCGGTCGACGCGAGCAGTACCGCCCAGGGCATGCTCCGGCGGGCTGTCTGCAGCAGGGGGGCAGCCGCCAGAAGTCCGCTGCCGCCCCCAATGGTCAGCCCGAGCACCACCGGAAACAGTGACTCAAGCCAGAGGACCACCGCCAACCGCCAGCGGGTGAAGCCGATGGCATGCAGCACCGACAGCGATCCACGCCGCTCGATTGCACCCTGAATAGCCACGGCCGCCACCCCCGCTGTACCCAGGAACAGCCCAAGTGTACCCAGCGTCTGAAATCCACTCAGAAAGGTGTTTTGGACGGCAAATAACCGACGAAGCCGGTCTGCGGCTGGCTCGATTGTCGCCCCGGCGTCGGCCCAAGCCGTGGTCAGGGCCTCAACAACAGCCTCGCTGCGTCCGGCATCCTCTGGCTCCGGAACCGCAACAACCGCCTGCCGATAGCCGCTGACAAATGGATAGAGCCGCGTAAAGTCGGCCTCTGCCAGCAGGATTGCCCCCTGCAGAACACCGGGCTCGAGTAGGCCAACAATCTGACAGATCACCCCGGCAGCATCCCCTCCCGCCGGTACGACCTGCCCAGTCTCGGGTGAGAGTCGGAACCGGTCACCCACGCCACCCAGCTTGAGGGCCCAGGCAGCAGTGGCGGCATCCAGAATGACCGGTACAGGTTCGTCCGCTACTGAGCCGACCCGTGGCTGCTGCAGGAGTTCCCAAGGGTTTGACTGCCCAGGTGAAAGCGGCTGATGCGAGGTAAACCGAAACCCGCCGTGCGCAATGAAACGAGCCGGCAAGCCGAGCACCAGCGGCTGCGTCGTGGCATACAAATTGGTGCAACTGGCATCATCGCCCTGGCTACTCCGCAACATGGCGATCTCGGTGGTCGCCAGCAACTGCTGCTGGGCGTCGGTCAATCCAAGTTCAAGCCCACGTTCCGGCCTGCTGGGGTCAACGCTGGTGGCGGCCGCAAACCGCACCAGATGGCTCCATCCTCCCGTCGGCGTGTCACGGCGGTCGGTGGGCCCAGGCGTAGTCAGCTCAAAGCCCGCCACAAAGATAATGAGGAACTCAGCCAGACCGACCATGGCCGTCACGGCCAGTCCGCGTCCGGATCGCCAGGCCACTCCCCGGCCAGCCAGCCCAACGAGGGATCGCAGCGGACGCGTCCCACGGAACCGCCGCAGCCGCCCCACCGGGCTAAAGCCGGCTCCCCGCAGCAACATCAGGGGCGGGCGTCGGCCAGCCAGAATGGCGGCCAGCAAAACGGCAGTCGTGCCCACCATCACCGCGGCTCCCGCCCCAATCACAACAGTCAGAGCGCTGGGCATGCCACCGCTGAAGACCGCCTCGCTTCCCTTGGCGACGCTCGAAGCCCAGCCGTAGCCCAATCGCCGAAGCAGCAACTGGGACCAGAGCGGCCCTCCCAACATCCCCACTCCGGCCCCTCCCAGGATTGCCACGGCGGAGACAACGACCAGCAGACCGGCCAGCCTGTGGGGGGACCAGCCGACTGCGGCCAGAATGCCAAGGGCCTTCTGGCGGGAGGTCACCAGCAGACCAAAGAGTAGCCACAGCAAGACCAGCCCGGCCCCGATGACAAAACTCGACAACGCCAGAAAAAGCAGCCCGAAGGGCGTCGAACCGGCGGCCGCCGTGGAAGCAATGCGTGCCAGGGGCACTGCCTCGACCCCGGCCGCCGCTGGAGGAATGGCCGCCGCCAGTTCGTCGGCGACTGCTGCCAGCGGCCTGCCGTTCGGCAGTGGCGGCAGGTGCCAGGCAGTGCTGCTGCCGAAACGACTGCCAGCAATTTGGCGGCTTCGGGCCAGCGGCATGAAGAGCTTTGGAGTCGCTCCATAGGCTTTCCAATAGCGGTCATCCTGGTCGTTGGGTGGCGTGGACCGCACCCGCGTCCGGTCGAAGGGGAACGGGGGATCCCAGTCGGCGATTGAATCTTCATCCGTGATGCCAGCCACCGTTGGCACCGTCTCACGGGCCGTCGCCAGCCCCTGCATCGCGGCGATCCCACTGATCCGGCAGCGGCAGGTTTGTTCCGCCACCTCTCCGTGCAGGGTCTCGGCAAGAAAACAGGTCAGCTCAAGTTCATCGCCAACGGCCACCGGCCGTCCCTGGGCGGCCAGATCGTCCACCAGCCACTGATCGACTATTACTTCATCTCCCACTGGCAGGGGCAGGGGATCGCCCGACGCATCGACCAAGCGGCCGAGTGGATGCGTCCTGTTCGAAATGCCAAGAACTGTCGAGTAGGGAACCGCAGCCCCGCCTCCCACTGGCTGAACCTCGTTCGCGAGAAACACCAATGAGGGAACACCACCGAGTGGCGCGAGCACCGAAGCGGCCGCCCGGTCGACAGCGGGCTCAAGCAGCAGGCGACGACTGGTCAGCCGCACGCCCGCCTGGCCGGGCAGTTGTGCGAGCGTCAGCCCGTAGTCGGCGAGTGTAGGCGCGAGGACCTGCCGCAGGGCGGCATCAACTGGCTCCCCATCACCGCGATCAGACTGCGGCACGGCCACAATCAGGTTGGCCCGGTCGGGCTGATCGAGCAGGGACTGGCCGAGGGCCAGCGACACCAACGCGACACCGCCCGAGGACTGGCTTGGCCGCAACGAAAAGTCACCGACACTTCCCGGTGGCAGCACTGCGGTGACTGTCAGTCGTCGGCTGCGACTGCGAGTGGCCCGACGACCAAGCGGCGTGTCAGCCGGCACGGTAGATCGCTCTGCCACCCGCAGGATCACCGGCTCTCCCACGGAAAGGTCGAGCATCTCAGCCAGCTGATGACTGACTGCCACACCATCGCCTACCGGTGGCACCGGTTGGGAATAGCCAAGCCGATCGGGCTGGTCGCAGGCAAGCAGTTCGGCCATTGCCGCCGCGCGGCTCCTGCGGCCGTCGGCCGGGCGTTCGACACTGATGTCGAGGACAAACGCCGGCAGCAGGTCAAACGCCAGCCTGTTCATGCCTGATGACGACAGTTGCCGGACCGTCCTTTCGGCAAGATCGGCCCGGAACGGCTCGCGGCCGATGACCGCAGCGACGATACCCCCGAGGCGGTCGGCCGCCTGCTGCCGCAGCCCCTGCTGTAATGAATCTCCCACACCGAGGCTGCCGACGATGGTGAGGGTGATGACGGCGGCAGCCGCTGCCACCGCGACAAGCTGTGGCCACCAGCAACGAATCGTGCGGCCAGCCACACCCATCAGTGACCGGACTGCCGGCGGTTGCGTCACCTCCTCCGGCTTCATGGCACCAGCCGTCCATCTGCCAGTTCGAGCCGGCGGCCGCGACGGTCACCGGCAACCTGCTGGGCAACCGCAACATCGTGCGTCACCAGCACCAGCATGCCGTCGCCCTCTGCGACCAGATCAACAAGCAGATCGATAACGCTGGCGGCATTGTGGCGATCGAGTTGACCGGTCGGCTCATCGGCCAAAATGAGCCGTGGACCGAGGATCGCGGCCCGGGCGACAGCGACCCGCTGCCGCTCGCCGCCGGAGAGTTCGGCCGGCAGGTGCAACTGCCGATCGCCAAGCCCCACTCGCTCGAGCAGATCGTGGGCTCGCTCCACCAGGGCATTGGGTACGCGGCCAGCTGCGATGGCCGGCAGCAACACGTTATCAATCGCGGAGCAGCTCTCGAGCAGATGATGTTCCTGGAACACGAAGCCGATCTGTTGGTTTCGAAATCCGGCCCGACCACTGGCTGACAGTTGGTAGGGGTCAACGGCGTCAAGCCAGATCTGCCCCGCGGTCGGAGCCTCAAGTCCGCCGAGGATCGCCAGAAGGGTGCTCTTACCCGACCCGCTCGGCCCCATCACGACCAGTCGTTCACCCGGCTGCACCGTCAGGCTGATGTCGGACAGCACCACCAGGGGCGTGGTTGGCGTCGGGTATGACTTCGAAAGTGACTCGACCTGTAACATGCGGGCCGTTCCTCCCGGGGTCAAAGCCACTTAAGACTCGGACGCCAACAAATGCGAGGCGAGCCGTTGGGATACCAGCGGAGAAAGCCGCACCGGCAATGGCTTGCGGCCCGGCCGCAGCAGGCAGCGAACAGCAACGACCCTGCCGGTGGCAACGAGCTGGCCAGCCGACTCGAACCGAAAGGCATAGGTCACGCTCGAGGCACCGATATCAGCCACCGCGACAGAAACGTCCACCTCTTCACCAAAACGAACGGCGGACTTGTAGTCAGCTGTCACCGACACTCGGGGCCAGCTCACCTCCAGTCTGGCTGCACCCACCCCTTCGCCAGACGCCGCCAACTCCGCAGTCAGCAGCTTTTCATCATCCGGCTCATGATCGACAACTCGCAACCCGAGATGCCGCAGCAGTTCGTGCTCCGCCGATTCCATCCAGAAGAAGAATGCCGAAAAGTGAGCGATGCCTGCTGCATCAGTGTCACGAAACTCCACCAGCCGACGGCAGCGAAACCAAACTTCGGGAGAGGATTCAGCGGCCATCAGCGAGACCGCCGTATCAGTCAACGACGTAGGGCAGGAGTGCCATGAAACGGGCCCGCTTGATGGCCCGAGTCACCGCATGCTGACTCGCCGCGGTGCAGCCGCTTTTCCGGCGGCCGATGATCTTGGCCTGGCGATTGACCATCTTGCCGAGCAACTCAAGATCTTTGTAGTCGACATACATCGGCCGGGGGCGTTCACCGTCTATGAAGATCGGGTCTTTCTTTTTGATCTTCGGCTTCGGCTTCGACCGCTTGCGGGCTGTTTTGGCAAAACGCTTTCGACCTGGCATCGGACTCATTGAATGTTCTTCCGCGTTCTATGAACGGATGGTGGGGACTGGTTGCGAAAAACCGAGCCCGTCGCGCTCGGTCCTCCGCAGGCACAACGGCCGTCGAGGCCGGAACTGCTAATGTGGAGTTTACCGTCTACTTGAAAAATTGCACGGGGCCGACTCCGAAGAATCGACCCCGTGCGAGCCTGCTGTGTCTGCGATCACCCGGAACCGGCGAACCGGTTCCGGAATTGCATCATCAGTAGCGATCGCCGTATCCACGGCCACCGCCACCGCCGCCACCGTACCCACGGCCGCCACCGCCACCGCCACCGTAGCCACGGCCACCGCCGCCACCAGCCGGACGGGGTGTCCGCTCGCGGGCTTCGTTGACGGTCAGGGGACGACCATTCATTTCATGACCGTTGAGAGCTGAGACTGCCGCCTGCATGCCCTCGTCTGTCTCCATTTCCACAAAACCGAATCCACGAGACCTTCCGGTCTCACGGTCGGAGATAACTTCAGCCGATCGCACCGCCCCATGCTCGGCAAACATTGCCTCGAGATCGGCAGACGTGGTCGACCAGGGAAGGTTTCCCACGTAAATCTTCCGGGACATAAACCTTGGAACCTCAAAACGTCGGGAGTTGGACAAAAAAACGAGTGAAACCATCGCCAGACGCACAGGCCGCAACTCCCGAACGTTTCGGAGTGCAGACGAAAACCGGTCCCACGGGCCAAAGGTATACCAGTTCAGCGGGGGATTGCAAAATCAAATTTCTCCCGTTGCCCCGAATTGCTCAGCAGATTGGTGGGCAGCCTGTCTCATCACCTGCTAGACTGCCCCCCCAAAACACAGGATCTCCTGCCCCTGCATGGCGGGCCCATCCGTTTTGAGGTTTTTTTCAGCAACGATGTCGAACCCCGCGGATCAAAACCGACGAAATTGCCCCGGCTGCGGCAATGCATTTTCTGCTTCAGCCGACAAAATCACGCAGTGTCCGGCCTGCGGCAGACTCGTCCTTTTCGACGACGGGCGACGAAGGGTTGCTTTCGAACAGGGTGACCTACCGAACGAGAAATCTCTGCCAAGCGGTGACCAAAGCCAGTCCACTGACTCCCCCCCATTAGCCCGTGAGAAAAATCGGCCTGCCGTCATCGGACCGCTCCTCGCCCGCCCGGCTGCCCACTGGCTTCCCTACCAGGCCGCTATCGAGCGGCAACTTGTCGACCTTTGGCCACCGCGGCTATTCACGTTCACCAAGCATGAACGCTGGCAGCTCCGCGCGTCGCAGCGGGGACAATTCGATTTCCAACAATTACACGACCCGCGGTTTGCCAAATACCTAGCGGCGAGCCCTGGGCCAGTGCTGCTTGACACGCTGCAGTCGCTCTCACCGGCAATCGCGCGACAGCTTGCCCGCACCCCGTCTTCGCTCTACCTGAGAGGCCTCACCACACTGAACACGGCAACTGCTGCCACGCTGGCGAAGCACGGCGGAGAAACGCTGGCGCTCGACGGTCTGTCTTCTCTGCCAGATGAACTCACCGAAGCACTTGCTCGCCATCAAGGTAGAGGGCTTTCTCTCAATGGGCTATTTCGTATTGAGGCAAATACCGCCGCAAGGCTGGCGGAGTACCATGGCCGGCTAGCGCTCAATGGGCTTTCGTCGCTGACACCGGCCGTCGCAGCTGAACTGGCGGATCATCGCGGCAAAAGTCTGTCGTTTGCCGGCATTCAGCAACTCAGCCCTGAAACAGCCCGTGCGCTTGCCCGATACGAGGGAGATTTTTATTTTGAAGGCCTCACCGAATTAACCGGTGAGCTTGCACGGGCATTCCAGGATTTCCCCGGCAAGCTTCAACTCAAGTTTCATGAGATCCGTCGGCGTCGGCGGACAGAGCGAAGCGAAGTCGGGCAGCCACTCTCGCTTGCCTTTCTTATCGCCGCTGCAGTAGTTCTCGACATCGCGTGCTACGAGTTGTTTGCTTTTCTGACGGAACTGTTCAACAGCGTCTGAATCAGCCCCAGTGCTGCCTGAGGGTACGAACTGTCGAAAGGCGACCGCAGCAGAGCTTTTTCGGACAGCGGTACGGACTACGGGCGTCGCCCACGTAAAATTTCCAAAGCCCCCGCAAAAGACTCTCGAAATAAGATCGACTGTAGAGAGTGGGCAGCACAGGATTCGAACCTGTGACCTCCACGGTGTGAACGTGGCGCTCTAACCAACTGAGCTAGCTGCCCGTGACGCCAAACTGTAGCACGACCCGGTCGGTCCGTCACGCCCCCGGCGGGAGTTGCGGCGGCTCAAACACAGGGCCAGTCGTGGCCGACTCGTCCTCGTCATAGCGGCTTGGCGGCGGGACCTGCCGAGTGGACGCAGTCCGGCCCCCTTCAAGCTGGCCAGCCACATCAAGGTCGCGGGAGATCGTTGCCCATTGTCGCCGCAGATCGGCCAGACTCTTGCCAACGGTCCGGCCCACCTCTGGCAACCGCTTGCCGTAGAGCATCACCGCGATCGCGCCGATGGCGAGGATTTCAAAGGGCCCCAAACCAAACATGATGTGCCGTCTCCACAGAAAAGACCACTGCAAACAGAGCGTACGAGGCCGGCGGCGAGCAGCATCAGCCGACAAAGCAGCCAATCACTCAGCTATTCAGTTGGGCGTGAATCAGTGGCCGTCGAACTCCCCGGCGACCCGAGGCGGGGCTCGTCATCACCGGCGTTGATACCCCGCTTGAACTCCACAATTCCTTCACCTAGCGACCGCATCACCCGTGGCAGTCGCGCGCCGAACAACAGCAAAATCACGACTGCGACGACGATCAGTTCGACGGTGCCGAGGCCCATGAAGCCGAGCATGATGGTGACCTTTCTGTCTGGACTCGCCGACGTCTGCCGGGGGAGGGAAGGCTGCGGTAGAGGAAGGACGTTATTCGCGCCACCGCTGTGCTACACATAAGTCTAGCTTACGCCACTGACGGGTCAAACATCGCTCAGCCGCGGCCCGGTGGCTCCGGCGTTGAAACGTCGCCATCATTCAATTCGTCCCGCTTTTCCCGCTCCTGCCCGTGCAGCGGCTGATAGCGGTAGTAGACCTCAAGCATCAGGGCGGCAAGCGCCGTGGCATAGACACGTCCGCCATGACGCCCCCAGGCCCCGTCGGGATCCCAGCTGCCCACCAACGGGCCAGCGCCAGTTCGCTGGAGCGGCAATAGCGTCTGCTGCAACCCCTTGTTCCAACGCTGCCAGGGCTTGCCCCCCACATGAAACAACGCCAGGGTGCCGTAGTACCAGGCGTAACTATCGACCCGCGACTGGCCCGGCCGATGCTGGTCGAGATAAGAGGTCGCCTCGACCGCACTTGGGTCGGTGGGAGCAAGTCCGAGCAACAGCCGAACGTAAAGCGCCTCGGCAGTCATCGCTGGCGTGGGGCCTTCACCAGGGCGGTATGAAGCAAGCCCGGCCTGCTGCCCCGTTGTCACGCTGTCAAGAAACTTCTGGCTACCCTGGGCGGCAATCTCTGCATCGGCACGAGCAAGCTGACGGCTGCTCACGAGCGCCATCAACTGCCAGCCCAGTTGGCTGGTGTCGCCCCGGTCACCTGCGGCATATCGCCAGCCACCCGTGGCCGGATGCTGGCGTGAAATAGTATGGGTAACAGCCTGCTGCAGCACCGGCTCCAGGCTAGCGTCACCTGTGAGGGCGTGACACTCTGCCACCGCGAGCGTCGCCATGCCATGGCAGTAAAGTTCCGCAAAGAATGCTGCGGGCCCCGCCAGCGAGCCATCGGCCCGCTGCCGCTGGGCCAGGTACTGCACACCACGGTCAACAACGCCGGCATAGGCCCCCGCCTCAGGCGTGTGGCCCGCTGCCAGAAAGGCCAGCAACGCAAGGCCCGTCACCCCGTGATCACTTGACCGACCAGTCTCCGGCCCGTGCCCCCCCTGGCCAGCCTGGGATGGACCAACCACCCGACCGGCTTCGTAACGGCTGGCATCCCAGCGGCCATCAGCCGACTGATTTCGAGCCAGCCAACCGAGCCCCGCGGCCACCGCCGCCTCAGTGGCATCAGAACCGCCCCAGACAAAAACCGCCTGTCTCCGGGCCGGACCAGTCCGGGGCCCGAAGGTGACTCGCGGCGAAAAGACACTCCCAACTGCCGCCGCAGTTGCGGCTGCCATCGGCTGGGGCGAGCTTGTCGTCCGCCCCGCCACTGCCACCCCCGCAGCACTCGCGGAAACAGCACCACCAGTTGCTGGCGGTCCGTCTGCGACCGCGTCCATTCTTTCAATCGGCGGCTGATCGGGCTTTAGTAATGGAGGGGGCTCGGTCGCCGTTGGATCCGGTTCAGCATCTTCCATCACGCTGGTTTCCGCCGCTGCATCTCCCCTAGCGGTTGCGGACGGCTCGGCTGGCTCAAAATCAATCGCGTTAGACAGCTCGTTCTGCTCAGTTGGCTCACCGACGGTGTCCTCCATCACCAGCATGACCGTCACCGGCTCGGCCTCGGTCGCCCCGCCGCCCCCGCTGCCGCCGCCGCCAACCACTATGAACCAACCAACCAGCAGAAGATGCAGCAGGAACGATAGCAGGACGCACTTCTTCAGCGTGTGCGACTGCAGCCAGCCGGTTCGCAAGAGCAGGGCAAGCACGAGGGCAATGCCCAAAACCATGACAATTGCAATGCCAGCGACAAAGGTCATGCCAAAGGCCCTTCCCGGTAGCAGCAGTCTCGCAGTCGTGAGGCTCCAACGGCTAATGCCGCTGGACAGCAATGGCAACCTGTGGAATACCGGCCGTCCGGCAGGCCTCATAGACCTGCGTCATCCGGCCGTGACTGGCCTCATTCGCTCCGCGAATCGTCACCGTTGTCGCGCCGGCGGCCCGGGCGGCAAGCAGTTCCGCTCCCAGCGTGTCAGCCTCGATCGGTCTCCCCTCGAGCTGAATCGTTCCAGCGGCCATGACGTCAATCACAAGGGCCGCAGCCGGGGCCGCTGCCGCCTCGGCGGCTGCCGGCAGGTCGAGGTCAATGGCCTGCTCATGATCAGAGAATCGGGCTGCTCCCATGAAAAATAGGGCGATCACCAGGATGACGTCGATCATCGGCGTTAGGTTCGGCCCCTGCGGTTCGTCGTCTCCGGCTGATGGCAGCCGCATCGCTCACCCCGCTTTCCGCCTCATGGCCAGGTCGGGGCTGGTCGCGGCTACCGCCTCGATCACCGGCTGGCACGACTCATCAAGTTGCATCGCGAGCCGGTCAACCCGACTTGTGAAGTAACTGTGCAGCACCAGGGCGGGAATCGCCACGAACAGTCCCATCGCTGTGGTGATCAGTGCCTCACCGAAGCCACGGGCAAGCAGGTCGGGCTGGCCCATCGCACCGGCGGCAGCGATGTCGTTGAACGAGCGGATCAGGCCCAGCACGGTACCGAGAAGCCCGAACAACGGGCTGATTGTTGCCACGCCATTGAAGACCCGGCGGTACTTTCGCAGATGGTTCAGTTCCCGCTCGCAGGCATCAATCACAGCCTGCTCAACCTCAACCGCCGGCCGACCCCACCGACGGACCGCCGCCGCAAAGCTGCGGGCAACGGGACTGGGATGTGCAGCGCAGGCCGCCGCCGCCTCGGCCCGATCAAATTCACCAGCTTGAAGCCGGCCAATAAACCGCTCGACAAAAACCGCTGGCACCACCTGACTCGTTCGCAGGCTCACGGCCCGCTCAATCGCAAATACCATCAGGGCAAACGAGCAGGCGAGCAGCGGAATCATCAACAGCCCGCCGCCGAAGAGCAGTTCCATCGGCCGGCCCGATCCACCGATGCGGCCATCAGCGGCAGGCTGAGACGCGTTGGTGACCACCGCTCCATCGCCCGCTGCTGCCGGTGCAGGCGCCGGCTCTTCATTCCCCGCCCATGCCCTCACCGTCTGCCCGCGGGCTGGCCCCGCCCCCGTGGCCGAACCCGCAAGCAAGAGGATGATCAGCAAACGAAGCCAAAGGGCTGGGCTCGGGCGATGGTGGGCTTTCATCACGGGAGCCTCTTGACTACAGGAAACCTTTGCCGTTACTTCAGAAGCCGCGGCAGCCCATCTTCACGGCCTGCTAGAAGTTTGCATCACTGCCGGTATCAACGTCACCCACCATGTGCAGGTGATCGTGATCGATATAGACCACCTCCTGGCAATCCTCATCGACCAAGGTGTGAGGCACCGGCCAACCCACCCGCTTCACTTCCTGGAAGTAGACCGTGCACTTGTAGTGGGCATGGTGCAATTGGGCGGGACCGACCAGCGGGTAATGCCGGGGCGGATCGATGTAGTCAGAAATCTTGCACTTGGTAATCCGCACATTGTTTCGCTGGACTTCATAGAGAAACGGCCAGTTGCCCTGCACGGGACGGGCTTTTTCCAACGCTCGCATCACCTCGTCATCACTCGGCTCATCGAGTGCCTCACAGGGACCGCCGGCAGCGATTGGCCCAAGGATTGGAGCTCGCTCATATCGTTCATAATTCCAGAACTGGTCTTCTTTCGACTTCTGGATGCCGACAGGCACCGGGACCGGTATCGCCAGCGGCCCAATGTTCGGCCCCTGAGCCGTAAGCCAGAAACAGCCGCTCTGCGTCGCCGCGATGGCTACCGCCAGGACTGCGGCGATTTGCCGCCCGTGAGTTGTCGCCATTGAATCATTCCTCATGCGTGGGGCCAGGGATAAAGCACCCTGCGGACTGTATCGACACTGACAGTCACGCAACTTGCGGGCATTTCTCCGGCTGCAACGATTTTCGGCCCACCCCACAAAAAACCCGCCCGGAGTCGCCTCCGGGCGGGCCTGCTGGAAGTGCACTCGAATCGGGTGCAGTTCGCTCATTGTTTCCAACGACAGTCCACCGGCTACCGATCAATCAACGGTGATGGCTGTGGATGTGCCGCTCGTCGAAGTCGAGATACCACCAGCCGTCATCCCACTCCAGCGAGACCCGCCGCCAGCCAAGCGGCACCTGCGGATAGGGATAGAAAGGGCCGATGTAAGGCCAGGCAGTTGGCGAATACTGGGTCGGATACTGCAGTGCCGCATAGTTAGGCGAAGCAGCGTAACTGGGCCATGCATAGTTCGGCACGTTGGGACCATCTCCACGCATTGGCACCGGCGGCATGCCGACGCCGGCTGCCCCCATTGGCCGTGGCGTCCCCATCGCCATCCCGGGCATCGGCCCGGCCGGCATCTGGCCTGCGGGCATCTGGCCCTGATAGCCGCCCCCTGCGGGCATGGGATTTCCGACAGATCCCTCGTAGACCCGCATTGAACCGGGCACGATCCGCTCACCGTCGATCATTTCCTGCTGGGCCATAGCCCGCATCCCCACTGGCTGGACCGGGGCGGAGGTCATCCGCATCGGCCGCGGGCCGCCAGCCATCTGCCGCTCGGCTGCATAAACCGCCTGACGGGCGACGGCAACGTCCTCAGCAAGCGGCCCCTTGGCCGGCGACTCAACCGGCTGAAGGGAAACCCCCCGCGGTTCCGGAGCGGTGACGCCAGCGGCATCCCACGCCCGCTGCGGCAAAGCGAGATTGGCATCACCCGCTGCCGTCGGTGCTGCGACGGTCAGCCGGTTAACCACCCGCTCGACCCCTGTAGTCGATTCGGCCAGTCCAATCGCGGCGGCGATATGCTTGGCATTGGAAACCTTTCCTTCGAGCCAGACAGTGCCCTGTTTGGCCCGAACTTTGACCCGGTAGCCATCGAGTGTGCCCGAGTCCCGCAGCCGCACGGCAACGGTTTTGGCAAGATCCTCCGCGCGGACGTCGGCCAGCCCGAGGGTGGCAACGAGCACGGCAAGCCCACAAATAATCCTCGTCAGTGACATGTAGCCCTCCTTGATTCGATGCCAGCCGCTTCGGGGACGCTTTCATCCGGCATGAGCCGCACCCAGCCCCCGTCGCCAGCCGGCGACACTTCCGTGTCATGTGCATCGGCATCGGGTAGTGCCGGAGAGGAGTTTTTTTCCGGTTGGCGCGAAAAAACGGGGCGGCCAGCGGCTTCGTGCAGGCTCCTACGCCCGGCGGCGGGCGGCGGGCAGATCGATGATCACGATCATCGTCATCAGCGTGAGCGTGACAGCGCTGGTGGTTGCGACGCCGGGCCCGAGCTGTAGCGTAACCCCGCAAACGGTTCCAACCAGGCCGAGTGCCGCCAGACAGACCCACTGGCCCAATCGCTCGTACCGGGTGCCCTCGGTAAATCGGGCACCACCAGCTGTGAGCAGACCAAACAGCTGAATCAGGCCGACCAGGCAAAAGAGCGGATTAAGCGAGACGGCGAAAATTGGCAGGGGCATGCGAGTGTGCCTGACTGGAAAATCGGAACCTACGCTGACACTATCAACGCCTCGGGCTCGTCGCCAGCCCAGCCGCGATCGCCGATTATTGGCCGATCACTTCCACCAGCCGCTTTTCCAGATCGGTGACGATCACATTACGGTCAACAACCGTTCCCTCACCGTCCAGCAGAAGCATGGTCGGGAGCGTGAGAATCCCCAGTTCTTCCGCGAGGCGACCATCCAGTCCCTCCCGCTCGTGCAACTGCGGCCAGGGCAGGGGGCTGCTCTCAAGAAACCGGGCCAGTGCCGCCTGGTCACCGTCCAGGGCGATGCCGACCACCGCCAGCTTCTGAGAACCGTAGCGAGCCTGGAGTTCCTTGATTCTGGCAATGTCGACCTTGCACGGCTCACACCAGGTGGCCCAGTAGTGCACCAGCACCGGCATCCCGCGAAATTGGCTGAGGCTGAGCCTCCGCCCGTCTGTTGTCTCACCACTTAGGTCAAGCGGTTTGCCGACCGCATCAAGCCGACGAACGGCACCGCTGGCCTTGCGAGCCGACGGTGACGACGGAAACCGGTCGACAATCGCACGGTAACGCTCGATGGCAGCATCCTCCTGACCAGAGAACTCTGCAGCGATACCAATCTGCAACATTGCCTCGGCTGCATCATCGGCCTCCGGAAAAGCTTCCACGAACTCGGCCAGTTCCTCCAGCCACGCCGCCTGTACTGCTTCAATGTCGGCCTCAGGCTGCTGCATGCGGCTGGCATAGCGAGCCGACGCTAGCCGGAATGCCAAAAATGACTTCATCGGATCGGTGGCCTCAAGCTCCTCGCCAAGCTGCTCCAACTGGCCGAGACCATTGGGCAACGTTCCCTCCTGCGTCGCGGCAGCCAGTGTCTCGATCAGCTGGCGTAGCCAAAAATCCCGTTCACTGGCCGCCGCAGCAGCCACCACTTCTTCAAGGACATCAACCTGACTCGCCACTAACCTGCGACGCTCAGCCGCACTCGCCCCCGGCAGCTGGTCTTCCAGTAGCCGTAACTTGTCCAGAAACGGCTTGAGCGACTCGGTGCTAACCACGCCACTGGGCAGGGGCTGAGCATCAACTCGGGGAGAAAAGAAGGCGAATCCTTCGGTGACAATCCCACCACCATCGGTCAGCTGAGGCAGATCGAGCGGCCGCCAGACTGCGCCACATTGGAGCAATGATCCAACGAACACCTGCGACCCACTTCCCGATCCCGCCTCGGTCAACGCGACAACGTTGTCATAGGCGATCACATCCTGCGTGGTTGTGTCACCTCCCGCAGGCAGCACGCCCGGCGAGCCAGCCAGCATTGCCGTCCAACGCGTGCCTGGCCCGATCTGCTGCTGCCGGTTTGCCAATTGCGGAAAATCGTCGGCGGCGGCTTCGACCCGCCGGCTAAGCTGCTCGAGCAATTCGCCGCTCACACCTGCCGCCATCAAATCATCCCGAGAAGGCAGCAGCCGCCGGAAGACTACCGGATCCCGATCTCGCAAAGCCGCCACGATCTCGGCGGTCGCCTCTTCGGCGGAGAGCTGCTTCCAGCGATCCAGCCGCTCGTCACCGTCAGTATCGACCCCCCAGCGACTGCCGGCGGCTCCCAGCCAGCGGGCCTGGTCGGGCTTGGCGTTGTGATCGGCGTCGATATCGCGGTAGACCTCGAGGCCGTCCCGGTAGTAGCTCCAGTGGTCGACCACACGGTCGCCATTGGTGTCAGCAAACCGCCGCAGCAGCGTGCCATCAGCCGAGCGAACGACCCAGGCGGTCATGCCGTCAGTTTTTTCCATCAGCAGCGTTGCCTGCTTCGCGGCAGCGGCATCCGGAATGTCGTAATCGACGGCGTGCCGGGGCTTCAGCCCAAGGGCATACTCGACGGTCGGTTGGGCCGCCGCGAGCGACCTGGCCACAATCGCGGTCTGAATTCCGGCGACACAACAGAGAATGGCCGTGGCTCCGAGGCGACGGCTCACAGGACCGGCGAAACGCTGACAGACGCGGCTAAACATCGGCAATCGGCCTCCTCACTGGGAATCAGGGCTGGCGTTGGTTCGGAAGCCTACCCGAGGCTCCGGCGAGCCGTCAGCGCCGGCTTCTCAGCAGCGCGGGGGGAAAAAGCCCGGCTGTTGCAAACGGGTCGGCAGCGAGGGTAGGTTTCAATACTGTTGGCAACCGCCAACCGCAGCGGGCGCGCGTAGCTCAGTTGGTTAGAGCGCCACCCTGATAAGGTGGAGGTCCCAAGTTCGAGTCTTGGCGCGCGCACTCGATATGATCGGACGACTCACTGGTCGCCGCGAAATGGCCTACCGTTGGAGATGGCAGCAGGCATCCACAATCGCCCTCCGGGGACGTAGCTCAATTGGGAGAGCACCGCCTTTGCAAGGCGGGGGTTGAGGGTTCGATCCCCTTCGTCTCCACTTACTGGTGCCACCCGATGACCACCCCGATTCAAGGTCAGCAGGTCGCCCCGCCGGTCGATTTCGTCACCGGCCTCCAACCGCGATCTGCACTTGAGGATCTGCTGCGGACAGTCACCGCTGCCCCCGCAGAGCCAGTTGCCATCCTCGGCGTTGATATTGTCGGGCTCAAAGAGGTCAACGAAACCGCTGGGTTCCTTGCCGGAGACAGCCTGCTCGCCGAGGCGGCCGCCACGCTCCGGGCGGCGACGCCGGCAGCTGCCATGCAGGCTCGTCTTGGCGGCGACGAATTGGTGGCCGTCTTTACGGGCGTAGCCGCTATTGCTTCCGCCAAGGCTGCTCGAGACGCTTTAAGGACGGCCCCCCGGCCCGCCCTCCGTTGCGGCATGATCATCCGGCAGCCCGAAGAGACCCCGCGGCGGCTCGTGGAACGGCTCTATGCAGCCATCCGTTCGGCCTGAATAATGCGTCTTCCCGCCGCCGGCAGATCAGCGCCGGTACTTGGCCTCACGGCCGCCCCCCTGGATACCTTCATGGCCACTGCCCCCGAACCGGCCGTCACCAACACGGTGACCCGACGAAGCGACATTCGAAATGTCGCCATCATCGCCCACGTCGACCACGGCAAGACGACCTTGGTCGACTGCCTGCTACGCCAGAGCGGTCAGTTCCGCTCCAGCCAACTCGATCGCGAGCGAATCCTTGACTCGGGTGATCTCGAGCGGGAACGGGGCATCACGATTCTGGCCAAGAACATCGCAGTCGAGTGGCAGGGCGTGAAAATCAACCTGATCGACACACCGGGGCATGCCGACTTCGGCGGCGAGGTTGAACGGGTGCTGCGGATGGCTGATGGGGCACTGGTCCTGGTCGATGCCGCCGAGGGGCCGATGCCCCAGACCAGGTTCGTGCTGGGCAAGGCCCTTGAGGCCCGGCTGCAGCCACTGGTGGTTGTCAACAAGATCGACCGTCCCGACGCCCGGCCCCATGAGGTGCTCGACGAAATCCTCGAGCTTTTCCTGGAACTCGGGGCCGATGACGATCTCGCAGACTTTCCTTATCTCTTTGCCTCGAGCCGCGACGGCTATGCCTCGGACGACCCCACAGTCCGAGAGGGCTCGATGCAGCCGCTACTCGACCTTGTGCTGAAAAAAATCCCCGGCCCCGCAGTCGACCAGACTGCGCCGCTGCGGATGCTGGTCACCACCCTGGACTGGTCTGATTATGTTGGCCGAATCGCCATCGGCCGGGTTGAATCGGGCCGGCTTGCCCGGGGCGGTCCAGTCCTCCGCTCAACGCTTGAAGGATCGCTTGTGCCGGCAAAGGCAACCGGCCTCCAGGTTTTTGACAAACTGGGGCGAATCGACGCCGAGGAGGCCACCGCTGGCGACATCGCCGCCGTCAGTGGCATCGAGCCGGTCGAAATCGGCGACACCCTCTGTGATCCCGGCGACCCGAGGCCATTGCCAAGACTGGCGGTCGACGAGCCGACACTGAGCATGGTCTTCGGCATCAACACATCGCCGCTTGCCGGCCGTTCCGGGACGTTCCTGACAACCCGCCACCTCCGGGATCGACTGCTGAAAGAACTGGAGCGCAACGTCGCACTGCGGGTCGAACCCATCCCGGGTACTGAGCAGTTCGCCGTTTCGGGCCGTGGCCTGCTCCACCTTTCGGTGCTGATCGAGACAATGCGGAGGGAGGGCTTTGAACTTTCCGTTGGCAAGCCGCGGGTGATCCTCCGCAAGGAAGAAGGGCAGACCGTTGAGCCCTTTGAAACTCTTGTCGTCGAGGTTCCACAGGACAAGTTCGGCCCGGTCATGGAACTGGTCGGCAGTCGTCGCGGACAACTTGGCCAGATGGGCTCACGTGGCGAGTTCGCCCACGCGGTATTCTCGATTCCAGCCCGTGGGCTGATCGGCCTCCGAACCCGGGTGCTCAACGCCACGCAGGGGACGGCAATCATGCACCACCGGTTCGAGTCGTGGCAGCCCGCCGAGGGGGACGTTGGTGGCCGCGCCAATGGAGTGCTGGTTTCAATGGTGCCAGGCAAGGCGGTCGGCTTTGCCCTCGACAGCCTGCAGCAACGGTCGGAACTTTTTGTCGCTCCCGGTGATGAAGTCTATGAGGGCATGATTGTTGGCGAAAATGCCCGCAACGATGACATGACGGTCAACCCGACCAAGGAAAAGAAGCTGACCAACATCAGGGCCGCCGGCAGCGATCGGAACATCCTGCTCAAGCCGCCCCGGCGAATGTCGCTGGAAGAGGCGCTGGAATACATCGAGGACGATGAGTTGGTTGAAGTCACGCCGGCGGTGATCCGGCTGCGGAAGCTGCTGCTGACCGAGAACGAACGCAAGAAGCAGTCGCGAAAAATGGCGGGAGGCTGAGCAACCCACGGACGCCCCCGCGGCGTGATGCCTGGCTCCGGAAATCTTACAGGTCATAAACCATACCGGGCTGGACAAGCTCTACATCGGGCCTTCCAAGGGCGGCAATCTCGGCGGCAATCTCATCGGCATAACGGGGTTTGCGATGGACCACGATCCACCGCACCGGCAGACCGAACTTGGCGATCTCGGCGGCAAAGCTGGCGGTGCAGTGGTGACCCGAAACCTCGGCCAAGCCCGCCAAGCTATTGGGAAAGCTGACCTCCAGGAAAACCGCCCGCAGCCGTTCGACACCAGCCAACCGCTGCCAGAGGTCAACTGTTGGTCCGGTGTCGGAGGGAAAGGCGACCACCGACTGGCCATCATCGACAACCAGGCCGAGCGTCGGCACGGCATGGGAGACGGGAACCGGCACAATGGTCAAGCCGGCCCGCGAAACCGGCTGCCCCGCTTCCAGCGGCGTTGTAATCAGAAAGGGATCGTCAGGCGTTGAAAGGGCCAGAAAGTCAGGCCAAACCCGCCCATTGAACAGGTCGTTGTGCAGGAAGCCGAGGACCTGCGGATCGGCCAGCACCTCAATGCTCTTGGGGCCCGGCTCGTAAACGTTCTCGAGCAGAATCGGCAGTGTGGCGATGTGATCGATGTGCTGATGGGTGATGAAGACGTGCTCCACCCGCTGCTGGCGGTCAAGGTCGGCGAGCAACCCAATCGAGCCGGCGTCGATCGCCACGGTGTCGTTGACCAGATAGCTGACCAAAAACTGCCGATCGCTGGCGGGTTGGCTCGACGGCAGCAATTCAATCCGCATGGCAGATCTCTTTCATTCAGCAGCCGCCCAATCGGGCCGCAAGCCTCTCATACAATACCGAAAAATTCACGAATGGCGGTTATCAGGTCAGGGGAACTATCGCGGCCTTCCGTCTGCTCAACGCCTGCAATCGCTTCTTCCCGCTCCAGGAGCCGCTGCTGCACCTCGCTGCCCAAGCGATCGACCAACTCGGGCTGCTCCTGCAGAATCTTTTGGAACGCCTCACAGCCAACCTCAAGCACCCGGGTTTCCGTCTCTGCCGTCACCGTTGCCGATCGCGGTGACCCCGTCAGAAGCGATAGCTCTCCAAAATAGTCGCCGATTGTCAGATGCCGGATGGTCGCGACCTGCCCCCTGGCTGTCCGTACTGTTACCGCCACTCTGCCGGCAGTGATGATGAACATGCTGCGACCCACCTCACCCTGTCGAACAATCGGTTCATCGGCAGCGTACGTCCGCTCATCATGTTCGCTGGCAAGCGTCTGTAACTGCGCAGGCTTCAGTACCCCCAAGATGCCCGCGGCCTCGAGCCGAGCCGCCCGCTCGGCGACAATTGTGTCGCGGGGACGTTCAGGCTGTGGTGGCAGCTGAGTCAGCCGAACCTGATGGGTAGCCACTGGCAGCCGGATGCCGTGCCGGGCCAGCGCATAGAAGATCCGGTCGCGGGCCATGCCGTCGACGCGATCACGTCGGCCAAATTCAGAGGTGAACAACCGCACCCAGTACTCAATGCCACGGTCCGTGAACGCATTGGTGACGACCGATGGAGCCGGTTCATCAAGCACGCCAAAGCTGCCGCGGACGGCATCGAGCATGATCGCCTGCACCCGCTGGGGTGGCACCTCGTAAGGCGCCGTAACAAACAGGCTGCGGCGCGACCAGGGCTCGGGCTTGGTGAAGTTTCGGATCGAGGCCTGGGCCAGTTGCCCGTTGGGGATGATCACATAGGCCAGGTCGAGGGTGATCACTTTAGTGGCCCGCCAGTTGATCTCGACAACCTTGCCCACGTGGGCCGGATTCTCGTCGTACTGAATCCAGTCGTCGACCTCAAAGGGATGTTCGGCATGGATTGCCAGACCGGCAAAAATGTTGCCGAGGGTGTCCCGCAGGGCAAAGCCAAGTACCGCAGTGAGCACGGCCGAACCGGCAAACAGATCACCCGCTCCAGCCCCCGCCTCCCAAACTGCGGTGATCAGAGCGATAACGGTCAGGCCGATCCGCAGGACGTCGAGGAATATCCTCGGCAGCGGCCGGCCGATCCGCTCCCAACCGGAGACCACAAGCAACAGCAGCAACGACTGCAGCAGCGAGGCCAGCATGAGGAAACGTACGGTCTGGAGAGCGAAGCTGTCGGCTCCACTCGCCGAGGGGAATAGCAGGGCGACCAGTGCCGGCAGCGGGCAGAGAGCAAGCAGGATCAGCGAACCACGGGCCAGCCAGCGGCGGCCCCGCGGCGCCGTCACCAGAAAGAGAAACACCGCCACAATGGCAGCCACCAGTTGGCGAGACGACTCGGTATCGTTCCAGCCAAAGGCGGCCGCCAGGCCCTCTCTGATGAGTTCGCTCATGATTTCCGGCTCTTTTTACGGCGAGAGCAGCGGGGAGCCAGTCACAGCAACCGGCCGGGAACGCAGTGTACCGGGGCAGGGCCCCCTCACAGCCCCACTCCGGTGAGCCGCCCCCCATTAGGCAGGTTAGTCATCTGCTTGCCCTCCGCACCCGCATGGACGCCACCAGCCGTTTTCTGCTATACTTCGGGGCTCGCAGCGGAGATGACCCTCCGTTGATTTTCACACATGCACAGAGAGTGGTAGTAGATCTTCATGGTCAAACTGACGGTTCGCGATCGCGAAAGCATCCAGGAGGCAGTTCGTCGCTTCCGGAAACTGGTTGAACGGAGCGGTATCAAGAAAGAGATGCGACGAAGAGAGTTCTTTGAAAAGCCCAGTGAGACGAAGCGTCGCGCTCGCCTGCGGGCTGAGCGGAGAATGAAGCGGAACCGGCTGATGGGCGTCTGATCTGTTAACGCAGCGGCCGCCCCTGTCCCCATTCCTCATTGCCAGTCGAGCGCTACATCGAGCCAGGCAGCGGCATGTGTTGGCATGCCGGTGCTGATTCGGTCGACCCCGGTGGCTGCGACGGCCCCAACGGTCTCCAGCGTGATTCCGCCGGATGCTTCAAGCACCACACCAGGAGCCTGATCGTTTCTCCTGCCGACGCACTGCCGGAGCAGATCGGTTGACATGTTGTCGAGCAGCATAATGTCCGGCAGATTTGTTCCTCCAGCAGCAAGCACTTCTTCCACCTGCCGCAAGCTATCGACTTCGACCTCCACCACCATTGTCGCTGCCCGCTCAGGTGGAAAACTTGTTTCGATGAAGCCTCTGGCCCGGCCGACGGCCGTCGCAACAGTCATGCCTCCCTCGGCCGCAGCGGCGAGATGGTTGTCTTTGATTAGGATCGCATCATAGAGACCAAGCCGATGCGTCGAACCGCCACCACAACTCACAGCGTATTTGTCGAGTAACCGCCAGCCGGGTACGGTCTTGCGGGTGTCATAGATCTGGCAGCCCGAGCCACTCACTGCATCGACCAGTTTCCGAGTCGCTGTCGCAACCCCCGAGAGGCGACCAAGCAGGTTCAGCAGCACCCGTTCTACCTGCAGGATTGACCTGATCGGTCCAGCCAACTGCGCAACCACCGTTCCGGGCGTAACCAGGTCGCCATCGGCAACAAGCGGTTCCCATGCGAGCTGAGAATTTGCCTCAGCGACAACCAGCCCGGCGGCAGGCAGACCAGCGATCACTCCCCGCCGGCGAGCCACCACGGCGAGGCTGCCGGTGGCCGTCGCCGAAACCATCGCAATACTTGTCCAGTCAGCCTCAAAGCCAAGATCCTCAAGCATCCAGCCTTTCGCCGCCCGTCGCACAGTCATTTCAAGCTGCCGACACCAGCGAAATTGCCGGTGATCCCGGCCGACTGGCCGGGCTTGGGACTGGGGACCCGTCATTATCGAAAAACTCCCGAGAAACGCGGCCGTTTAAGCCTATGATACATCGAAAGCGGCTGGCAGCGTGGCCATCCGCTCACCCGGTGTCGGACTGACGCTCGAGATTTCGCAGTGTCGCCTCATCTTCGCTGAGTGGGTAGTCGTGATTGCTCCGGTTTCCGATCGTTCGGCTCACCCCCTCTCGCCGCCGCCGGCAGCAAGTCAGTTCCTGCTGACCGGGATCGTCGCCATCGGCCTGCTGGCGTTCTCCACCTGGCTGCTGCTGCGGCAAGCGGCCCTGGTCGATCATGACCGGCCGCCACCTGCAACGGTTCAATTCAGCCTCGACATCAACACCGCAGCCGCTCCGGAACTTTCGCAACTGCCCGGCATTGGGCCAACGATGGCGCAGCGGATCATCGCCTATCGGCAGCAGCACGGCCCCTTTCCGAGTGTCGCAGCCGTCGCACGCGTCAGTGGAATCGGGCCAGTCACCCTGCAGCAAATTCGTCCCTACATCCGCCCAATTCCTCCTCGGGACGACCGAGGCTGACGCCATGCCACAACGTTCATCGCCAACGCTCAACCCAGGAGTATTTGAACTGGTGGCGCCGTATCCACCAGCCGGTGACCAGCCAGCAGCAATCAATGCATTGGTTCAAGGTATCGGCGAGGGGGCGACCTCGCAGGTGCTGATGGGCGTGACCGGCTCGGGCAAGACCTTCACGATGGCCAACGCAATCGCCCAGGTCGGCCGCCCGACGCTCGTGCTGTCGCACAACAAGACCCTCGCCGCCCAGCTCTATGCCGAGTTCCGCGACTTTTTCCCCCACAACGCCGTTCATTACTTCGTCAGCTATTACGACTATTACCAGCCTGAGGCCTACATCCCCCAGCGGGACATCTACATCGAGAAGGATGCGGCCATCAACAAGGAGATCGACCGGCTCCGGCTGGCGGCGACCAGCGCCCTCGTCAGCCGCCGCGACGTGATTGTGGTGGCAAGTGTCTCCTGCATCTACGGCCTGGGTTCGCCCGAAGACTATCGGGCCATGGTCATTCGAATCGCCACCGGCGTGCCGCTCTCTCGTGATGACCTGCTGGCCCAGCTGGTGGCCGTGCAGTATGAGCGCAGCGACATGGCCCTTGAGCGGGGCCGCTTTCGGGTGCGGGGCGACACCATCGACATCTGGCCTCCTTATGACGAGTTGGCAACCCGGATCGAGTTCTGGGGAGACACGGTTGAGTCGATTGCCGTCACGCATCCAACCAGCGGTGAGGTGGCGGCCCGCAAGGACGAGACCTACTTTTACCCAGCCAAGCATTTCGTCATGCCGGAGGACCGGATCAAGGCGGCAGTGGGAGAGATTCGTCGCGAACTGGAAGAGCGGCTCGACGAACTCAAGAGCCAGGGCAAGCTGCTGGAGGCCCAGCGGCTCTCCGCCCGCACCAAATTCGACATCGAAATGCTGCTTGAGGCTGGCTTCTGCCCTGGCATCGAAAACTACTCCCGGCCGCTTTCAGGCCGACCGCCGGGCAGTACCCCCGACACGCTGTTCAATTATTTCCCTGAGGAATTTCTCTTTTTTGTCGATGAGTCGCATGTGACGGTCCCACAGGTCAGAGGCATGTATGCCGGTGACCGCAGCCGTAAAATGACCCTGGTCGATCACGGTTTCCGCCTGCCCTGTGCCCTCGATAACCGACCGCTGATGTTCGACGAGTTTGAAAAGAAACTCCATCAGACGGTCTACGTCTCGGCGACGCCGGGCCAGTGGGAGCTCGCCCAGACCAAGGGCGAGGTGGTCGAGCAGATCATCCGGCCAACCGGTCTGCTCGACCCAGTGATCGAGGTTGTTCCGGCCCGGAATCAGGTCGTCCACCTGTCGGGAGAAATCGAGCGTACCGTCGCCGCTGGTCACCGGGTGCTCGCCACCACCCTGACAAAGAAGCTGGCCGAAGACCTCTCAAACTATTTTCAGGAGCGAAACGTCCGCTGCCGCTGGCTGCACAGCGAACTTGATGCCTTCGAGCGGGTGGAACTCCTGCGGGACCTACGGGCCGGTGAATTTGATGTACTCGTCGGCGTCAATCTGCTCCGCGAGGGGCTCGACCTGCCGGAGGTGGCGCTGGTGGCAATCCTCGACGCCGATAAGGAGGGGTTTCTGCGGAGTGAAACCTCGCTCATGCAGACGATCGGCCGCTCAGCCCGTAATGTCGATGCCCGGGTCATTCTCTACGCCGACACCATGACCGAGTCGATGCAGCAGGCAATTGATGAGACGGCCCGGCGGCGGGAGTTGCAGTTGGCCTACAATGCCGAGCACGGCATCACGCCAGCGACAATCCGCAAAGAGATTCGGTCGGGCATCGAGGCTGAAAGTCAGGCCCGGGCCCGGGCCCAGGCCGTTGTTGGAAATGCCGAGGAAAAAGCTCAGCAGCAGGCCGAGTTACTCGAGCAGCTTGAGGCCGACATGCTGCAGGCGGCGGCTGAACTCGACTTCGAACGGGCTGCCCAACTTCGCGATCAGATTGCCGGCTTGCGGGACGGAGCGGCAGCCCGCGGTGGTCGCTCTTCCGGAGGGAGGGGCCGCCGGGGCCGCCGCCCCGGGGGACAGTCACGGATTCCCAAACCCAAGCGATAACAGCTGAGGCTTGCGCCACGATGAACGGCGAACAGACGCTGCGAGCCCTGCTCGACCGCCACGAGCGGGAGCGACAGCTCGTCGCCTATGAAATCCACGACGGCCTCGCCCAGTATCTTTCCGCGGCCATCATGCACCTCGAAACCTACGAGGCCGGGCTGCCGGGGGGCGTTGGCAGCGACAGCCGTATCAGCCAGGTGCTCCGGCTCCTGCGGGAAGCCACTGCCGAGGCCCGGCACCTGATTGCCGGCCTCCGGCCGCCAGCTCTGGACGAACTTGGCCTGGTTGAGGCAATTGAATCGTTGGTTGCCGATGCCCGACTGGAGATTCCTAAGGTCGAGCTTGAGGCTGAGCTGGCCGGGAAGCGGCTGCCAGCCGATTGGGAAACGACGCTCTTTCGGATCGTTCAGGAATCACTCACCAACATGAGGCGTCATGCCGGCGCCAGCAGGGCGACCATTCGCCTCGGGTGGCAGGCCGATGGCGGCATCCGGCTGCAGATCAGTGATGATGGCCGGGGCTTCGATCCGGCCGCCATTCCCCCACAGCGTTTTGGACTGGAGGGCATTCGGCAGCGGGCAGGTCTTCTCGGTGGGACCGCGACGGTGACCAGCAAAGTGGGGCAGGGGACAGTGATCGACGTCCGGCTGCCGCCCCCGCTTGACCGACGGACTGGCAACAGCGTTGAGCAGTAGAGCTACTGCTGTTGCTGTTCCGCCGCCAGCAAATCGTCCCCCGGGGCGGCCCGGACCACCGACCGCACCGGAACATCGAGTGGGGGAAGCTGGTCGTGCCAGGCGAGTGACGGCAACCGCGGCAGCATCCGAGTCGCCACCCGGACGTCGACCCGTTCGGTACCACTCCCCCGGAAGATGCCCTTGTTCGGCGGCACGTCGGTGAAGTCCCGGCCGACTGCCGTCTTGGCGAAGTGGTTGTTGATGGGGCAGCCGTTGGTTGGATCAAAGCCGGACCAGCCGAGATCGGGCAGCCAGACCTCACACCAGGCATGACTCTGCGACTCGTGGTTCTCGCGGTGGATGTAGCCACTGACGTAGCGGGCTGGGACTCCACAGAGCCGCAACAGGGCAATCATCAGATGCGTAAAGTCCTGACAGACCCCCTTGCCATGCTCCAGGAGATGGTCGATCGGTGAGGTGGAGTCAGTGACATCACGGGCATATTCGAAGCGGCCACGAATGTATTCGGCCACCTGGCAGACCCACATCCCAACCCGAAAACCGGCCGCCGGCCGCAACTGTGCCAGATGAGGCTCCAGCAGCGGCGTCGAGCGCACCGGCCCTCGGAGGGGCAGATACTCAAGTGTCTCCAGGGGCAGACTGTCGGGGTCAATGGGGAACACGGTCTGGCTGGCCATCGGCCCGATGCCGGCATCGACGGTCTCAACGATGCTGGCGGCCAGCAGGCGAATCGTCTGCTGCGGCTCGAGCAGGTTGAAGTGATGCACCCGGTTCCCAAAGCCGTCGGCATAGCGGTGGACTGTTGCGGGCTGGCTGACGTTGAGCTGAAACGAGTGGCAACTCTGCTGGCCGTCGCTGGTCGGCTCCATTCGGAGTTCACAGAGCCATTCCTTGATCGGCTCAGAGTAGGTCAGCGTGGTTTCGTGCTGAATTTCGAGAATCATTTGTGGCTCATTTCGCGGGGATAGAAGGGCGACAGCAGGCGGAGGGCCTGGTCACCGCAACGAGTATTGCTGTTGCAGCAGCCGGCCGATCAGGCCGCACCGCTGCAGGGAAAGACTGAGAAACTCCCGCAGACCGGCCGCACCGAGCGTCGGCCGGTCGAGATAGGTCAGGTCGCTGACCAGCCGGCCGACGGTTCGCCCCGGCTCGGCGTCGCCCCTGACGACCGGCTCACCCGAGACAACCCCGAGCGACTGAAACACCCTACTGAGGCAGAACCGGACGGAATGTGGGAACTCCGGATGGGTCAGCAGGAACTCGATGATCCGCTCCGGTTCTACCCGGCCGATCGAGAGCCGCTGATAGGCCTCATAGGCGGCACAGCGTTTCAGCACCGCCGCCCACTGCAGCACGCTCACCGGCAGGTCGGAAACCTCGCCAGCCACAAACAGACTCAGCTTGGCATCAAGCGTCCGGAGTACCTTGTCGGCACGCTCCAGGTAGCGACCCATCTGAATGAAGTGCCAGCCCTCATCCTGAATCAGCGTCGCATCGCAGATGCCATGGAACAGCAGCACCCCCATCTGTGTCTCTTCGCAGAAGTCATGGGGAGACTCGCCCACCCGCTCCTGAAAGGCTACGTCGCTGAGCCGCCAGTGCAGCTTGTTGAGTTCACGCCACATTGGCGGGCTGATCGAGCCCCGGATGCTACGGGCATTGTTGCGGGCACGATTCACGCAGGCGATGACACTGCCAGTGTTGGTGATATCGGTGAGGAGCCAGCGTTGGACGGCCGTGACGGCATCCTCATCTTCGCGATGAAGTGGCGGGGCCTGCTGATACTGGGCCAGTAGCGCCGTCCACTCAAGTTCGACCGGGTCGGCAAGCACCCCATGCAGGTCGAGTTCCAGACTGCTGGTCACCCCCACCGCGCGGGCAAGGTGGTCGGCCCGTTCCAGGTAGCGGCCCATCCAGAAAAGGGCGTCGGCGACGCGGCTGAGCAACATCGCTCCCCTCCCACCGCTTCATCAGCGGTCTTCCGACCGAGCATGGCTGCCGCCTCTGGCTGACTTTTATCACCTCCGGCAAGCACCCAGGTGTCTTTGCTACCGCCTCCCTGCGAGCTGTTGACGACGAGGCTGCCGCGGGGCAGAGCGACCCTGGTCAGGCCGCCCGGCGTCACCACCACCCGTTCGCCACAGAGGACAAATGGCCGCAGGTCGATGTGCCGGCCCTCCAGCCGGCCATCGATGAAGGTAGGGTGGGTCGAGAGCTGGATTGTCGGCTGGGCAATGAAATCTCGCGGATTGGCCCTGATCTGATCACGAAACGCCTCCCGCTGAGCTTTGGTGGAACTTGGCCCCACCAGCATGCCATAGCCCCCCGACTCGTTGACCCGTTTGACAACAAGGCTTTCCAGGTTCGCCAGCACGTGGTCAAGCTGAGCAGGAATAGATGGCCGAAACGTCTCGACGTTGTTGATAAGCGGATCCTGCTTCAGGTAATAACGAATCATTTCCGGTACGAATGGGTAAATGCCCTTGTCGTCGGCGATCCCAGTTCCAATGCTGTTGGCGAGGGCCACGTTTCCGGCACGATAAGCATTGACAAGCCCAGGCACCCCCAGCGCACTGTCGGGCCGAAAGGTGAGCGGGTCGAGAAAATCATCGTCAATCCGTCGATAGATCGTGTCGACCTGCCGCAGGCCACGGGTTGTCCGCATGAAGACCCGGTTGTTGTCGACCTGCAGATCCCGCCCCTCGACGAGTTCAATGCCCATCCGCTGGGCGAGAAAACTGTGTTCAAAGTAGGCCGAGTTGTACATGCCGGGGCTGAGTAGAACGGCCGTCGGGTCGGCCGCCGACTCCGGGGCGACATACCTCAGCACCTCAAGCAGGGTGGTTGGGTACTCGTCGTTGGGCAGCACGTCGTAGCGGTTGAACAGTGAGGGGAAGACCCGCTTGAGCACCTGCCGGTTTTGCAGCATGTAGCTGACCCCCGACGGGGTGCGGGCGTTGTCCTCCAGCACGAGGTATTCGCCGTCCGCAGCCCGGATCAGGTCGGTGCCGCAGATATGCACATAGATACGGCGGGGTACGTCGACGCCGACAAACTCCCGCCGAAATGAACTGCCCTGCAACACCAGTTGCGGCGGCACGATGCGGTCTCGGAGAATGAACTGGTCGTGATAAATATCCCAGAGAAAGAGGTTGAGGGCATTGATTCGCTGAATCAGCCCCGCCTCGATCTGTTGCCACTCATCCGCCGGAATGATTCTCGGCATCGGATCCATCGGCCAGACCCGCTCAATACCCTCTTCCGCCCGATAGACCGTGAAGCCAACGCCATCCTGCCGCATTGACAGATCGGTCATGGCCTTGCGGCGGCGGAAGTCGTCTCCCGTCGTAAACCGCAATGAGTCGCGGAGGGCGGCGTAATGAGGCCGCACTGCATCGCCACCCGGAAACATTTCGTCGTAGGCAGCAGTCAGTTCATAGTCTGTCCAAAGCGGGGACGGCCGGGCCGAATTCGCCGCTGGCCCACCTTGCTCCGCCATCGTCTCCGCCTTCCTGGTCGGAATGCCATCTGCCGTAATTGTTTTGGTCCAGCACCTGAATGCCCGGGGGCTGCACGCCGCCCGCTGGCCGAGCAGTCCTGCCCGCCAACACGGCAGCCGCAAGCTATACGGGGGCCTTCTGCAGGCCCCGACAGCCTGCCGCACGATTGTGTAAGCTACGCTGCAAATCGCATACCGGGAATACCTCCCTCATTCCTGCCCCAACAACCGCTGCTCATGACCTACTGCCTCGGCATCCGAACCCACGAGGGCCTCGTCCTCGCCTCTGACTCCCGCACCAATGCCGGTATCGACCAGATCAATGTCTGCTGCAAGATGCACAGTTTCGTGATCCCGGGTGAACGGGTCTTTTCGGTGCTTTCCAGCGGCAGCCTCTCCCTGACGCAGTCGATTGTGACCAGAATTCGCCAGGAATTTGAGCAGGGCAGGGGGCTGGCCGAGGTGGAATCGTTTTACGACGCCGCCCGCTGCGTTGGCCGGCACATCCGCGAGATCAGCGAGATCGATCGAACGGCAATGGAACGGGATAACATCGCCTTCGCCGTCAGTTTTCTGGTTGGGGGGCAGATTGGCGACGAGCCGCCCCAACTCTACATGATCTACGCCCAGGGCAACCCCCTGCGGTGCACCCGAAGTGCCCCGTTTCTGCAGATTGGCGAGACCAAATACGGCCGACCGATTCTCGACCGGGGCATCCGGTACGACGATACGTCATTGGAGCAAGCGGCAAAGTACGCGATCATCTCGCTCGACTCGACCATGCGTTCAAACGTTGCCGTCGGGCCACCAATCGACATGATGGTCTACCGCAATAACGAACTCGCCATCCGAACCTATCGGCGGTTCCAGCCAGAGGACGAGGCGCTCTTCGGCATTCGCTCCCAGTGGGAGCAGGGGTTGCGGTCGGTCATCTCCACCCTGCCGGACATCGATTTCGGCAGCCCAGGGTCGGACATCGAAAATGGCAGCACCTGCCTGCTGAAAAATCCTGGCTGACCCTGTCAGGCAGCCTTGCCAGTCACCGTCTCTTTACTAATCGAACGGCCCAGCCGCCGACGACCACTGCCAGCCGGCTTCGATTCAATGACGGTCGGCTCTGGCTGCACCTCGAGTCGGCTCCTCAGACTCTGGGCGAGTGTCGCGCCAAAATCCTCTTCCCGCGTCCGGCTACCGACATCTTCCATCGCGTCGGCAAAGCCCAACACAACTGCCTGCCGCACTCCTGCGCGAACCCACTCAAACAGACTCATGGCATGCATCCCTGCATTTCATTGGATTGGCACGGGGCTCTCACCTGCACCCGCGGGCCAGCCGCCCGAGGCGACGACTGTTGCACACCAGAGATATCGACTGTTCTGCCACCAGAAGTCGATGAGTTGCCGAAACTGGGCGGTGTCAGGAAAGTGGGGCAGACTCTACCGGTCGGCCTGCACACACAAGGCACATGTCGTCGCTGCGGATCTGGCCGGCGGCGTACCGCTCGACGTCCCCCAACAACCGTCGCCCAATGGCTTCCGGGGTTTCGGCAGATTCAGCGAGCACCTTTTCCATCCGCTCGAAGCCGTAGGGCACCTGTTGATGATCCATCGCCTCGCTGATGCCGTCGGTGTAGAGAACGAGGGTGCCACCGGGGGGCAGCGCGACTTCCGCCGCCTCGTAGACATAGGTCGGGTCGACGCCCAGCGGCAGCCCTGTCTCCTCAAGCCCGACTGCCTGGACCGTGCCGTCAGCCAGCCGCAGATAGGTGGGCAGATGCCCAGCCGAAACAAGACAGACAACATGGCTGGCTGGATCGAGTACGGCCACGACGAAGGTCGCAAAACGGTCATCCCAGCCGCTTCGCATAAAGCTGGCATTGAGCCGGGTCACCGCCTTGGCGACGTCTGGCTCAATCGCCAACGTATAGCGAACATCGGCTGAAAGGGCGGCCATCACGAGGGCAGCGGAGACTCCCTTACCGGAGACATCCGCCAGCACAACCGCCACGCGGCCATCAGCAAGGGGCACATACGAGAAGTAGTCTCCCCCCACCTGATGGGCCGGCTCATAGAAGTCGAAGATCTGGTACCCCTCAACCTCCGGCGGCACCGACGGCAGCAGCCCCTGCTGCACCCGGTGGGCCAGTTCGAGATCTCGCTTGAACTGCTCCTGGGCAATCTTTTCATCGTGGGCGGTGGCCTGCTCGACTGCCTTGGCGGCCTGCCCGGCAATCCCGGCCAGAACCTCGAGATCTTCCTGGCTGAAGCCATTGCGAATATCGCGTGAGTCAACCTGCAACACGCCAAGCACCGTGCCCGCCGAACCGATAAAGGGGACACACATCACCGAACGGATGTTGCAGTCGACAATGCTTTCGTTGAGTCGGAACCGGCTGTCGCTGGTCGCGTCGGCCGAGAGGATGGCCCGGCGGGACGCGGCCACCTTGTTGACCAGCGACAGGCTCAGCCGCAGGCCGCCGCCTTCCTCCTCCGTCCGCAGCTTTTTGGCACGGAGCACCAGCCGGTTGGTTTTAACGTCGTTCAGCAGGACAAACCCCCGCTCAATATCGACAAAAATCTGAAACAAACCATCAAGGAGTCGCGGCAGGACCTCATCGAGTGAAAGTGAAGAACCAAGGGCACGATTCAGCCCAAGCACAGCCCGCAGTTTGGCCTCGGCGTGTTGCCCCAGCCCTTCGTCAGCTGATGGACGGGGGATGTCGACCTGCGAGACGATTACCGCTTCTTCGTCTTCGTCGGACTGGAAGACGGTCTGTGATGCGTCGGTCTCTCCTCCCAGTGAAACCCATTCCGATGGCGTCGTCTCACCGGAGGTAAAAGAGAACCGCTGGTCGCAGACGCTGATTTCGTCGGCTGTCTCCAGCGGCTGCCGCTCAGCTACCCGGTGGCCGTTGACCAGCGTGCCGTTGCGGCTGCCGAGATCCTCAACCCAGTGCTTCCCGTCGGCGTAGACAACCGCCGCGTGCTGGCGGCTCACCGCACCGGAATCAACCACGATGTCGCAGCCGGGATGCCGCCCAATGACGGTTCGATCCTTGACGATACGATACCGTTCGCCCGCCTTCGACCCTGTCAACAACACGAGAAACGACACGTCGGCTGCCCTTCTTTCTGCTCCCGAAATCGCCGGTGACTCATCCGGCTGCGGCAGACAACGCGATTGCCCGCCCAGCCTTCTGGCGGTAGGCTAGCACATCTGATCGCGTCCCGGCGGCCTTGACCGAACGAGGTCGTCGGCTGTCGAGAGATCGAACGAACAGGCCATTCTTGGGGAATGGTGTAACGGTAGCACGACTGGCTCTGAACCAGTTAGTCTAGGTTCAAATCCTAGTTCCCCAGCTTTGGCCCGACGGTTTCCCGGTGATGCCCGAACCTGCAGCCCCCCCCGGTTCCCCCGCTCCGGTTGCTTCCGCGCCCATCAACAACGCCGTCGGTCCGGCCATTGAAGGCCACCGCGTGCTGCTCATTGATGACCAGCCGATGATCGGCGAGGCGGTGCGGCGTCTGCTGGCAGACCAGGCCGACATCAGCTACCTCTTCTGTCGGGAGGCTGACAAAGCCTTTGACACCGCCGAGCAGTTCCGGCCGACGGTCATCCTGCAGGACCTCGTCATGCCCGGCATCGACGGGCTTGATTTGGTTCGGCAATTCCGCCAACGACCCACGACGGCCCAGATTCCGGTCATCGTGTTGTCAGCCACGGAAGAGGCAGCAACCAAGGCCGAGCTTCTCGAAGCGGGGGCGAGTGATTACCTCGTCAAACTGCCCCATCAAATTGAGCTGATTGCCCGGATCCGCGTGCACTCGGAGGCCTACAAACGGCTGCTGGAGCGGGATGCCGCCTTCACTGCCCTCGAACGGTCACTGGCCGACCTGACCCGCGAACGGGAGAAGTCAGAGCGACTCCTGCGAAACATCCTGCCCGACACGGTGGCCGAGCGGCTCAAGAACAACATCGGGACAATTGCCGAGAGCTATCCTTCCGTCAGCGTGCTGTTCGCGGATCTCTGCGGTTTCACAACCTTTTCGCAGCATGTCGACGCCAGCCAACTGGTCGATTTGCTCGATGACATCTTTTCGGCCTTCGACCACCTCGCAAACGCCTACGGCGTCGAAAAGATCAAAACGATCGGTGATGCCTATATGGCCGTTGCCGGCTTGCCCGAACCGCGGGAAGACCATGCCGAGGCAGTCGCAGGCATGGCCCTCGGGATGCTTGAGGCCTTTCGCGGGGTGATGCGAAACCGGGGGCTGTCGATGGAAGTGCGGATCGGCATCCACTCCGGCCCGGTTGTGGCCGGCGTCATCGGCAAGCACAAGTTCTCCTACGACCTCTGGGGCGACACGGTGAACACCGCCAGCCGAATGGAGTCGCATGGCGAACCCTCGCGGGTGCATGTCTCCGAGGCGACGCAAATCATGCTCAAGGACCGGTTCCGATTTGCCGATCGCGGAGAAATGGCGGTGAAGGGCAAGGGGCTCCAGCGGACATTCTTTCTGCTCGGCCGGACCGACAGTTAACCCCATGCCCCAACAGCACGACGAGGAGCCCCTGATGGCTGAATCAGCCCCCTCGCCCGTCGGCGCGGCCTTCGGCTGGGCTGCACGCATCATGGCAGTCGGACTGACCATGGTGCTCCCGGGCATCGGGGGCCGCTGGCTCGACAGCCGTCTGGGCACCGGCTTCTGTGAGCCGGCTGGCTTTGCTCTCGGATTTGCCGCCGGGCTGACTGCATTGGTTCGCCTGGCAGGAACTTCCCGCCTCCCGCAGCAACCAGGGGGAAGGCCGGAATGACAGCACGACAGACCGGCACGACCCTCTATCGGGGCCTTTTCGGCCTGCTCCTCGCCCAGGTCCTCGTGGCAGTTGGCATTCTTCTCCTCCGGCAGCCTGGTGGAGTTCCGCCGATGCTCCGCGCGAAAGCTGTCGCGGCCGTCGGCGGCATCGTGGTGGCCGCCGCCTGCGGCGGCTGGTGGCTCAGTCAAGCCGCCCATCGACTCTCAGCGACCAGTCCGGCCACAGCAGTTGCCGGGGGCTTGGCAGCAAGTCTCATTCGTCTGGTGGTGCCGCTCACCCTGCTCGGCTGGCTCCAAACCGACTGGGCCGGGGAACTCGTTTCAGCTCCGCTGCAGGGGTTCCTGACAGAAACTCTCATCGCCTCCTATCTCGTTTTGCTCTTGGTTGATATCCTGCTGCACATCGCCGCCAGCCGTCAGGGACGTCCCGTCGTTTCAAGTCGGGAAAGTACCTGACCGACTGCCTTCGAGATCACTGCCTGCTCAGTCCGCCAAACGAACCCCCTTTCGTCTCCTGCTCCAGTCGCCGATGTCAGCAAACCCGATCTACCATCTCAAGGACGCCTACTTCTTCGAGGTTCCCAAGGGCCTCTGGCGGTACCACTGGAAATCGCTTGACGAGGTTCCCGGCTTTCTGCGGGACGGCCATCCTGAGGTCCACAGCGTCGATGAATTCAACCGAGCCATGGACGGCAAGGTGCTGATCCCGCAGCCGTTTGGCAGTCTCGAAAGCCTCTACGCCAAAAAGTCGGGGTTTGCGATCTCGAAATACATGATTCTCGAACTGGTGGTGGCGGCGGTCATGCTGCTGCTGTTCAGCAAACTGGCGAAGCGAATCAGCGGAGGCGAGCGGCCGCAGGGGCGGTTCGTCAATCTGTTCGAGGCATTCCTGGTTTTCATTCGTGACCAGATCGCCAGGCCGGCAATTGATGACCCCCCCGGCCACGGGCATGATGACGGCCACGGCAGCCACGCGCCAGCCCACCGCGGCGACCAGTTCGTGCCAATGCTGTGGACGCTGTTCTTCTTTGTCCTCGGCTGCAACCTCCTGGGCATGGTGCCCTGGGCAGGATCGCCAACCGCCTCGTTTTCGGTCACCCTTGCACTGGCTGGGGCGACCTTCGTCACGGGCATGCTCTCGGGCATGAAGCAGTTCGGCTTCTTCGGCTTTTTCCTCAACCAGGTTCCGCCGATCGACATGCCGACCTATTTGCTGCCGCTGAAGATCATCATTTCGGTTGGTCTGTTTCTGATCGAGATGCTCGGCCTCTGCATCAAGCATCTGATCCTGGCCGTGCGACTCCTAGCGAACATGGTGGCCGGCCACCTCGTGCTGCTGGGCATCATGGGGTTGATCACTGCCGCGGCCAGCGCCTCGACCGGCATGTGGGCGACGGTTACCAGCATCAGCGTTCTCAGCGCGACGCTGTTCAGCGTGCTGGAACTCTTCGTTGCCTTCTTGCAAGCCTACATCTTCACTTTTCTCTCAGCGTTGTTCATCGGGGCGGCCGTTCACCACCACTAATCGCCAAATCGCCCCCCAAAAAAGAAACTTCTGTACAGTCTCTTCAAAACCATCCAATTTCGCTTAGAACATGAATCTTCAGGGTCCCCGGACAATGCCAAATAAGGTTCCTCCGCAATGGCCCGTCACCGATCTTGTTTCACCCCCTTCGGGAATTGAGATCCCGAATTCACGTTTGCAAGGAGTTCCCCCAGTGATGCTTCGCTCGCTTTTCTCGACCCGCTCGGCCAGCATGCTTGCCGCTGTTCTGCTGACGCTATTCTGTGCTGATGTCGCCAGTGCCCAGGAGGCTGGTGGTAGCAGCACGTCGCTTATTGATCTCACCGCCGCCTTCAGCGTCGGCCTAGTGGTGATCGGGGTCGCTATGGGCATCAGCAAACTGGCCGCCTCAGCCTATGAGAGCATGGCTCGTCAGCCTGAGGTCTCTGGCAGCATCCAGACCGCGATGATCATTGCCGCAGCTCTTATTGAAGGCTTCACCTTCTACGCGTTGTTCATCTGCTCAACGAAGTAAGGCTGGCACCCTGGGGGCGTCGGCCCCGGCTAACTCCTCGGCTGCCGATAGCGGCAACCGCCGCCGAGGAAAACGCCGACCCGACGCCCCAACGGGTGAAGCCAATGGCTTGGGCCTGAGCATCAACCCGTCGCCCCCTAGGGGGCTCACGACACCGCGTTTGACTCAACCTGCATCACTCAGCGTGACGGAAAAAGGGAACATGATCATGACAGCGAGGGGTCCTTCTCAGCACGCGTGCACCGGCTCATTGCTGCTTCGCAAGCTCGGTATAACCGTCATACTGACGATCGGGCTCGTCACGCAATTTTCGGCCGTCAACACCCAGGCTGCCGCCCCTGACCACGCGGCCGCCAGCCAGGATGGGCATCACGATGATGCTCATGGGCATGACGACCATCATTCAGAGATCGGTACCAATCCGCCTCCCGGCATCTCGCGTGAGGCCTTTGAAAGCCCGGCCGAGTTCCGGGGTGACTTGGCAATCTGGTCGTTTGTTGTGTTCCTCCTGCTGCTGGGCCTGCTTTCCGCTATCGCCTGGAAGCCGATCATGGCCGGGCTCGAAAAGCGAGAGCAAGGTATCGCTGACACCATCGCTGCGACGCAGGCCGCAAGCGAGGACGCCAAAAAACTCCTGGCGTCCTACGAACGGCGTCTAGCCGAGGCCTCAGAGGAGGTGAAGGCGATGCTTGATGAAGCTCGTCGAGACGCCGACAACCTCCGGCAGTCAATCGTCAGCGAAGCCCGTCAGGCGGCCGACGAGGAGAAGCAGCGGGCCCACCGAGAAATCGGCATGGCTCGTGATGAGGCAATTGCGCAACTGGCTGAGACGGCGGGTGACCTCGCCGTTTCCGTGGCCGGCAAGTTCCTTCGTGAGAAGATTTCTGCAGAGGAACAGCAACGACTGGTCCAGGAATCGGTCGCCAGTCTGAAGGCCGCCCCAAGCATCAACTGATTGTCTCCTTTTGACGTCACCGGAAAGCCCGACCGCTCCCATGCAGACCGACCACCCTGATCCGGCGTCAGCCATCGTTGAGCCCCTGCTCGCCCCCCGCGACGTCTCAGTTGCGTTGATAGCCCGCGTTTACGCCCAGGCGATCGTTGAAGCGGCAGACAAGGCCAACTGCCGCGACGAGGTAGTGTCAGAGCTCAAGCAACTGGCTGACGAGGTGCTGCCACGGGTACCGGGCCTGCTTGCCCTCCTCGAATCGCCACGACTGGGCACCAGTGACAAGGCTGCTGTTGTCGACAGGGCTGTGAACGGCCGGGTATCGGAAACAACCCGTAACACCCTGCAAGTGCTTGCGAACCACCAACGTCTTGGAATCCTGCCGGAGATCGTTGCCGCTGTCAGCTGCGAAGTCGATCGCCTCGCGGGCAGGCAACAGGCGATCATCACAACAGCCCAGTCACTCGATGATACGCAACGGCAGGGTCTGCTGGCCGAGGTCGAACGTTGCCTCGGAACGGCACTCGCAGCCCGCTTTACCGTCAACCCAGACCTGCTCGGCGGCCTCGTCGTGCGGGTCGAAGACACCGTCTATGACCAATCCGTTGCCACGGGCCTCGTTCGGCTCGCGGAACGGTTCAAGCAGAGGAGTATCCATGAAATTCAACACCGACGAGATCGCCTCGGTTCTGCGTGAGGAGATTGACCGCTACCAGTCGGGCATCGATGTCCGCGAAGTCGGGCAGGTTCTCGAAGTAGGCGACGGCATCGCCCGCGTCTGGGGGCTCTCCGGCGTGATGGCTGGCGAAATGGTCGAGTTTCCCGGCGGGGTGACGGGCCTGGCCTTCAACCTCGAAGAGAACTCGGTCGGCGTCATCATCCTCGGCGACTACCTGAAGGTAAACGAGGGTGACGAGGTTCGGAGCACCGGCCAGCTGCTCAGCGTGCCCGTGGGCGATGCTGTGATTGGCCGCGTTCTCGACCCACTTGGCAATCCGCTGGACGGCAAGGGACCGATCGCCTCCGACCTGCGACGACCGGTCGAGACACTCGCTCCCGGTGTGGCTGACCGCCAGCCGGTCCGCGAGCCGCTGCAGACAGGCATCAAGGCGATTGACGCCATGACGCCAATCGGCCGTGGCCAGCGAGAGCTGATCATCGGCGACCGCAAGACCGGCAAGACGGCGATCGGTATCGATGCCATCCTCAACCAGAAGCACAGCGGCGTGAAGTGCTTCTATGTGGCTGTTGGCCAGAAAGACTCATCTGTCGCGGTGGCGGTTGACGTCCTGCGACGATACGGCGCGATGAACTACACCACCGTAATCGTCGCCGGTGCCTCCACCGCAGCACCGCTGCAGTACATCGCGCCCTACTCGGGAACAGCGATGGCTGAGCACTTCATGTACAACGGCCAGCATGCCCTGATCGTCTATGACGATCTTTCAAAACAGGCAACTGCCTACCGGCAACTGTCACTGCTGATGCGGCGGCCGCCGGGACGCGAGGCTTATCCCGGCGACGTCTTCTACGCCCACAGCCGACTGCTGGAGCGATCCGCCAAGCTCTCGGATGAGCATGGCGGCGGTTCGCTCACCTCACTGCCGATCATCGAAACGCTCGAAGGCGAGGTGTCGGCCTACATTCCGACGAACGTCATTTCGATCACTGACGGCCAGATCTACCTGCAACCCGACCTCTTCTTCGCCGGTCAGCGGCCCGCCATGAATGTTGGTATTTCGGTCTCTCGCGTCGGTGGTGCTGCCCAGACAAAAGCAATGAAGAAGGTCTCTGGCGGCCTGCGGCTCGACTTGGCAGCCTTCCGTGAACTCGAGGCGTTCGCTCAACTTGGCACCGATCTTGATGCGGCCACCCAGTCCAGGCTTGACCGTGGCTACCGGATGGTCGAACTACTTAAGCAGGGCCAGTACCAGCCTCTTGATGTGGTTGATCAGGTGTTGAGCATCTATGCCGGCACCCGGGGCCACCTTGACGAAGTGAAGCGGGAAGAGGTTGCCGACTGGGAAAAAGGCTTTCTCACCTTTGTCCGTGAGCAGGCCGCGGAGCTCCGCACTAGGCTCGAGGAGACCAAGGCCCTTGACGACGAGACCGAACGGCTGCTCGAGGCGGCGATTGCCGAGTACAAGCGTCAGCGGGTAGGTACCGGCAGCGGTTCGCCAGCCCTCGCCGGGGCCAACTGACCCAGGAAGGAATTCTCATGGCCAAAGCCCGTGCCCTCGATCGCCGTCGCCGCTCGGTCCGGAACATCCGCAAGATCACCCGGACGATGGAACTGATCGCTACTGCGCGGTTCAAGAAGGCGATGGACCGCTCGATCGCTGCCCGCGACTACACCCGCCAGTTAGCCAAACTGCTGGCTAATATTGCCAGCGTTGGGGCCGGTGCCGACCACCCGCTGCTTGAAGTCAGGCCGACACAGCGGGCGGCCGTGCTTGTCTTGACCGGCAACCGGGGACTTTGCGGCGGGTACAACTCGAATGTAGTCCGGCAGGCAATGGGCCTGATGGGGCAATGGGCGTCTGAGCAGGTCGGCACCCATGTCACCGTCTCCGGCAAGCGGGGCATTTCAGCCCTGCGGTTTCGCAAGGTGGCAATTGACGCCGAGCACACGCACTTTGAGGACAAGCCTGCATTTGCCGAGGTTGCTCCGATCGGTGAGGCCTATCTGAGCGCATACATCGCCGGAACCATCGACCGGCTTGACGTTGTCTACACCCAGTTCACCAACATCGCCAGGCAGGAAGCCGTCGTTGAGACGTTGCTGCCGCTGAAGCCGCCGGAGGCCGAGGGAGACACCCCTGCGGCAGCTGGCCACCTGGCTTCACAGGAGTATGACTTCTATCCGTCGGCCTCGAGCATTCTCGAAGAGATCCTCCCGGCGAGTTTCCAATCTCGGTTATTCAAGTGCTTCCTCGACGCAGCCGTCAGCGAGCAGGTCTTGCGGATGGTGGCGATGAAGGGAGCGACGGAAAATGCCACCGGCCTGATCCGCCACCTTTCCAGCCAGTTCAACCGGGCCCGACAGTCCCAGATCACCGGCGAGATCATGGAGATTCTCGGCGGCGTCGAGGCCCTCAAGAAGTAATCCATTTCACCCCCCCAACTCTTTCCCTCAGGCTCTTTTGACCATGGCAACAGCACCCGCCCAGGACGTCAACGTCGGCAAGGTCACTCAGGTGATCGGCTCGACCTTCGATGTGGAATTCCCCGAGTCAAACATTCCCGCGATCTACAACGCGGTGCGGATCGACAGTGAACAGAAGGGGCTGACGCTTCATCTGGTCGGCGAAGTGCAACAACAACTCGGAGGTGGCAAGGTTCGCTGCGTCGCTCTGGGTTCCACCGACGGTCTGGTCCGCGGCCAGGATGTCGTCGACACCGGCGGCCCGGTGAAGGTTCCTGTCGGCACCGCCACGCTCGGCCGCGTGTTCAACATGCTTGGCGAACCGATCGACAATCGCGGACCGGTGGAGACTGAGGAACGCTGGTCGATTCACCGTGAGGCCCCGCCCGTTTCAGAACTCTCAACCAAGACCGAACTGTTCGAAACCGGCATCAAGGTAATCGACCTACTGACGCCCTTCGTTCGCGGCGGAAAGGCGGGACTGTTCGGCGGTGCGGGCCTGGGTAAGACCGTCATCCTGACCGAATTGATCGCCCGAATCGCCAGTGCCCATGGTGGCTATTCTGTCTTCGCTGGTGTCGGCGAGCGGACCCGCGAGGGGACCGACCTCTGGCTTGAAATGCAGGAAGCCAAAATTGGCGACACCGGCCGCAATGTTATTGAGCAGACCTGCATGGTTTTCGGCCAGATGAATGAGCCACCTGGGGCCCGCCTCCGGGTTGCCCTCTCGGCACTGACGATGGCCGAGTTCTTCCGCGACACCACAGGTGCCGACACCCTGCTGTTCGTCGACAACATCTTCCGGTTCTCTCAGGCGGGCAGTGAAGTGAGCGCCCTGTTGGGGCGAATGCCGAGTGCCGTGGGCTATCAGCCGACCCTGGCCACCGAAATGGGGGCGTTGCAGGAACGGATCACCTCGACCGAAAAGGGCGCCATCACTTCGGTGCAGGCGGTCTACGTGCCGGCTGACGACCCGACCGACCCCGCCCCGGCCACGGCCTTCGGCAACCTCGACGCCTTCATCTACCTGGAGCGGTCGATCTCTGAAAAAGGCATCTATCCTGCCGTCGATCCGCTCGCCAGTTCAAGCCGAATTCTCGACCCGCAGTACGTGGGTGATCGGCATTACGATGTCGCTCGCCGGGTGCAGCGGACGCTACAGCGATACCGTGAACTCCAAGACATCATTGCGATCCTCGGGGTCGACGAACTTTCCGAGGAGGACAAACTGATCGTGCATCGGGCCCGCCGGATGGAGCGATTCTTGTCGCAACCGTTTCTGGTTGCAGAGGTCTTCACCGGCAAACCGGGCGAGATCACCAGCCTGGAGGACACGATCCGCTCCTTTGAGGAAATTGCCGACGGCAAGTGGGATCACCTGCCCGAGCAGGCGTTCATGTATGTCGGCCCGATCGAACAGGCCGAGGAACAGGCCAAGAAGATGGCCGCCAAGGGCTGAGCCCGTCATCAACACCCCAGATTTTCGAGGAATACCGATGGCCGATCAGACCTCCAAACGCTTGCTTCAGTGCGTGATCGTCACACCTGAGAAAACTGTCCTCGACGTCCATGCCGCCAGCGTGTCGCTACCGCTTGACGACGGTAGCCGCGGAGTCGCAGTGGGCCACACACCATTCATCGGCAGGCTTGGCTCAGGAGTGGTCCGCATGGCTGGCGTCGAGGGTCGCCCGGGGGCGGAGACGACAGTGCGGACATTTGTCGAGGGTGGTTTCGTGGAAGTCTCTGGTGAGGCGGTCACGGTGATCACCCAGCAGGCAGTCGACTCGGCAGCCATCGATCCAGCTGCTGCCCGAACCGATCTGGAAACGCTCCGATCTGAAACGGCCACCGGCGATGATGCCATTGCCGCTCGAATGGCGGCCGAAACGGTGGCCCGGGCCCGCCTGCGGGCAGCCGAGCGACGCGACTGATTCAGATCTGATAGTCGGACTCAGGAGCCGGGGCCTCTCCCCGCATCCGGAGCTTGGGCTTTTCGAGTACCACCGTGGTGTGTGGCTCGACCGATCGGGTCAGCCAGACATTACTGCCAATGACAGAGTCGTGGCCGATTTGAGTGGCTCCGCCGAGGATCGTGGCGTTGGCATAGATCACCACCCGATCCTCGATGGTCGGATGCCGCTTGGTGCCCCGCACCAATTGTCCCTCGGCATCGGTCGGGAAGGAGACCGCCCCGAGTGTCACCCCCTGATAGAGCTTGACCCGACTGCCGATCACACAAGTCTCACCAATGACCACACCGGTGCCGTGATCGATGAAAAAGTGGTCGCCGATGGTCGCCCCCGGATGGATATCGATTCCGGTGCGAGCATGGGCCCACTCTGCCATCATCCGCGGTATCAGCGGAACTGATAGCCGGTGCAGCAGATGGGCGAGACGGTAAATCGTCACCGCCTCGAGCCCCGGATAGCAGAAGATGACCTCGTCGAGGGTCCGCACCGCCGGATCGCCGTCATAGGCCGCCTGAACGTCGGTGGCGAGAATCCTCCGCAGTTCCGGAATCTGTTCCAGAAACTCGATCGCCTTGGCCTGCCCGAGGGCTTCAAAATCGGCCTCTTCAACACACTGCTGAACAGCCTCGGGCAACGTCGGAACGGGCCGGCCAGCAGCCGCGGCAGCTTCGGTCGCCGACAGACTGTGCCGCAGTGCCCGGCCAATCTGAGTGGTGAGTTTGTCGTGCAGACTGTCGACAAGATCCCCAACGTGGTAGGTGACGTTGCCAAAGTGCAGATTTTCCCGCCTCCTGTAGCCGGGGTAGAGGATCTCCTTAAGATCCTCACAGGCAGCGACAATCGATTCATAATTGGGCAGCGGGCAGTGGCCGAGATAGTTTGTCGTCGGCACCTCTCGGTACGTCTCGACGATCCGCTGCGTCAGCTCGGGGAGTTGTTCCTTGAGGCGAACATCGGAGGCCATAATGCTGGTTCCTGCCGGCAGAATACCCCCGGAACGACAGCGCGAGGGTTGAGTTCTCCATTCGACCCCTTCGACTGCCAAAGTTGAGGGCTGCCGATATTTTCCAGCCACGTCCCGAGAACCGCGTAACTCTCGGAAACTGAGGCAATTTCTGCGGCCCGATGCCAGTCCGACCGTCAGTCAGCCTCACCTGCGGCATTGATGGCCGCAGCGAGGCTCAAGCCGCCATCGTAGAGGGCGCGGCCAACGATGCAGCCGGCCGCACCGGTTGCTGCGACGGCCCTGAGATCGTCGGCGCCGGCAATGCCACCCGAGGCAACAACTGGATGGGGCGATGCCTCGATCAGTGCGGCCAGTGCGGGCAGGTTCGGCCCCTGCAGCATGCCGTCGCGGGCAATATCGGTGTAGACAATCGCCGCCAGCGGCAGATCAGCCGACCGCCGGGCCAGTTCAACCGCTTCGAGCGAACTGGTCTCGAGCCAGCCCCGCGACGCGACCCGACCGTCCCGGGCATCAAGCCCAAGCACAAGCCGACCGGGAAACACCTGTGTCCATTCGGCGAACTGCTCGGGCTGCTCAATAGCGATGCTTCCGATCACCAACCGCGTTACCCCGGCCTCAAGATAAGCTGCGATCGTTTCCCGCGAGCGAATGCCGCCACCAACCTGACAAGGCACTCCGGCAGCAGCGACCATCCGAGCAATCAGATCGCGTTGAACGGCCGCGCCGTCCTTGGCCCCCTCAAGATCAACGATATGCAACCGGCGGCAGCCCGCAATGGTGAACTGGCCGACCGTCTCGACTGGATCATCCCCAAAGACAGTCTCCCGTCCGTAGTCACCCTGCTGGAGCCGCACGCAGCAGCCGCCTCGGAGATCGATTGCAGGCCAGAGTTCCATAATGAAGGGCTCCTTCGTAGCGGCTCAGATCTCGTCAAGAAAGAATCGCAGCAGCCGCATGCCGCAGGCCTGACTTTTTTCAGGATGAAATTGGGTTGCCAGCAGACGGCCCCGCCGCACCGCCGAGCAGAACGGTTGACCGTAATCGGTCTCGGCAACGACCAACTCTGAATGTGCCGGACGGACGTGGTATGAGTGAACGAAATAGAAATAAGGCGGCGGCTCAGTGGCGAATGCTGCGGCGGGTCCACTTCCCGCCCGCCACCGCACTTCGTTCCAGCCCATATGGGGCACCTTATAGTCTGCTGGCAGTTCGAATCTGGCGACGTCTCCGGCAAGAACCGCCAATCCATCATGACGGCCTCCCTCCCAGCCGATCTCAAAGAGCAGCTGAAGGCCCATGCAGATCCCCAAAAATGGACGGTCGGCCGCCAGATGCTGCTGGATCGGATCGACGAGCCCCCGCTCGACGAGGGCCCGCATTGCATCGGAAAAGGCGCCGACGCCCGGCAACACCAGTCGTTCGGACTCGGCCACCTGGTTCGGATCAGACGTGATTTCGGCTGCGACACCCTGCTGCTCAAACGCCTTCTGGACGCTTCGCAGATTGCCGCTGCCGTAATCGATGATCCTGAGCATTCCCGAAGTGTACGGGGCTTCACGGCCGGAAAAAGGGGCTGGCGAATTCGGCGGCCCACCCGTTCGCTCAGGGAGCCTGCTCGGGATAGACCACGCACTCGATCCGACGATTCCGCTGGCGACCGGCGGCCGTGGCGTTTGAGACCACAGGGTGGTTCGCCCCGTGAGCAACCAGGAACATCTGGCCCTCTTCCAGCGGGGTCCGGGATGCCAGAAAATCAAACACGGCGGCAGCCTGGGCAGCGGTGAGCTGGTGAGCTGATTCCCAGGCATCCCCACGAATCGGCTCAGCGTCGAGGTGCCCCTCAATCCCAAGGAAATGCCCGGGAAAGACCCGCTCAAGCTCAGCCGCCAGTTGGGTCAGCAGGGCGACGCCAGCCGGCAGCAGGTTGGCTGTGGTGTCCTCAAACAGCCGGTCGGCCGGAATTTCAATCCTCACCACCGAGCCGTCAACCCGGACAGGCAGATTACCGATTGAGAGCTGACCAATGGCTGACTGCATGGCAGCGGTAGCAGCACTGGCAAATACAGTCCCAGCATCAGGAAAATCAGTTGTCGCTCCTGTTGGACGGGCCACGGTTCGACTGGCGGCCAGCTGCGCGGTGGTACTGGCCAACTGTTCCCGAACGGCGGCCAGTTCCTCCTGCATCAACTGGTTCTCCGTCTGGCTACGGGCCAGGGCCGCCTCAAGCTGACGGCCATCGAGGTTCGCGTAAGACGGCTGTTCGGGCAGGCTTGCCAACGGTTGCGGCAGGGTATGGGCCGGGGCCGCAACACCAGGCGGTGGCTCAAGGCTGATCACTGCCGGCGTGGTCTCGCGTCGCAACAGATTCTGCGAACAGCCAGCGACAAGCACGGCGACGAACAGGACGGACGCGGTATGCAGCCAGAATCGACTCATGCGAGGCAGCAGTGAATACCGGGGAACACGGGCGAGAGTGAGCAGGAGAATAGGGGGACGAAGAAACCCGAGCAAGACCGGTGCCAAGGGGCCAGAAATGGGCGTTTCAGCGGTTGTCGGCCCCATCAGCCCCGCAGCCAGCGCCAGACGAACAAGGTCACCGCAGTCAGCAACACAACCAACCCGAGCACCAGTCCCAGTTGGAGCGGATCAGCGAAGAATGTTGCTGTTAGCTGCCAGATCGGTTGCCAGGCGACGGTCACGATCGCGGCCGCCAGGCAAAGGCTGGGCCCGTAGGGCAGTTCGTTCTCGCGATGCCGCAGCAGTTGAAAGAGGCCATGCCCAAGCCCGATGAATGTTGCCAGAAAAAATGTCAGCACGGCAGGCTGCCAGCCGAGCCAGACTCCCACCATTGCCATCAGGGTGACATCTCCCATGCCCATCGCCTCACGGCCAAGGGCCAGCGAGGCACCGGCTCGGGTAAGCCAGACAAGCCCGGCCGAAACTGCCAAGCCAATCAGGCTGCTCTCGACAGCAGCAAACCGCATTCCACCCGTCCAGGCTGCCAGCATGAGCAGCGGCAGCCCCGCCACCAGCAGCAGCGTTCGCGGCTCCCGAAGCCCAGCCCAAAACCATCTCGATCCGTCTGCTGATGGCTGCTCGTCCACAGGAAAAAACGGTGCGGTACAAATCGCCCACCAGACCGCGAAGACCACGACGGCCATCACCGGCCCCAGAGGTGACACCGGTGGACCACCCGCCTGCAGGCCGCCCCAGGCAGTCAAAAGGTCAGCAGAAGCCTCAGCAGCAGCAAAGCTCCGCGGCGACCAGATGAAAATGGGCAGCAGAATAGTCGGCAGCAACCAGGTGCCCAACAGCCCGACGACCACTCCAGGCGTGGTGATGATGTCGGGAATCACCCGATGACGAATATCGACCCAGGCCGCCGCAGCGAGTAGCCAGAAAAAGACCAGATGCCCAACCGCCCGTGGAATTGCAGCTGCGCTGGGGGCGTCGGACAACAGGCCCGCGACCGTCACCTCCCACCACCAGAGGCCAACGGCCAGCAGGCAGCCGGCCACCACTGGCCAGTTTGAAAGTTGTCCGGCCGGCTGAATGACAGGCTGGGGCTGCCCCTCCTCTGCCGCCACGGCGGCGTCGAGTTCAGCCAGCATCCAGCCAACGAATCGCTTGAGCAAGATCCCGCTGACGCCGCCAACGACCGCAGCGGTAGCCAAGCCGATCAGGCCAAAGGGGACGTTCATTGCTGCCAACTCCCGTCGGCCGGTTCACCAGTTCCAGAGGGCCGCCATCCGTCCAGCCACTGGCAGACCGACGCCACCAGAACATTCCTTTCCACCCCGGTGGTATCAAACGTCGTATCGGCCACCTCGCGGTACCACCGCTCACGTTGAGCAAGAGCTTGCTCAACCTCATCGAGCACATCACCACCGGAAAGGGCTGGCCGACGACCGCTGGTGGTCGGATCGGCAGCCAGCCGGCGACGAATTTCAGTGACGGGTGCGGTCAGCCAGACCACTGGACGGCCGGCCTGTCGCAGCAGAAGACGATTTTCGGGGCGAAGGATGACGCCGCCACCGGTCGCGAGAATCGCATCGGGCTGCCGAAGGAGATCTCGCAGGAGAGCCGTCTCGGCATCTCGAAAGGCGGGCTCTCCGCGGTCACCGATGAAGCTGGCAATGCTGCATCCACAGCCAGCCTCAAACGCATCGTCCGCGTCAATCTGCCGACAGCCAATTCTGCGGGCCAGATCGGCGGCCAATGTCGATTTCCCCGTAGCCCGATAGCCGATCAGAATGGGGCGGGGCAGACCGTTCTCGGCAGATTTTCCTGCGTTCACGTTCACTCAACGACCCTGACCGACGAGGTTGCCTGCTTCAGAGCTGCCCGCATGACGCCCTCCGGCGGCTGTTGGCCATGCCATATTCGGAATTGCTCTGATGCCTGACGGACAAACATCTCGACACCTGTCACCACCCGGCAGCCAGCCGCTCGCGCCTCTTTGACCAGCAAGGTGTTCTCCGGATTGTAGACCGTGTCAAAGACAACCATGTAAGGCCGCAAGTGCGATGCATCAAATGGGCTGTCATTGACCTCAGGATGCATTCCAACCGGTGTGGCATTAATGATGCAGTCGTAAGGAAGGCGATGCCGAGCCGGCCAGTCAATTGCCTTGCCGCCAACCGCTTCTGCCAGTTCTTGTGTTCGTTCAATCGTGCGCGACGCGAGCGTCACCTCGACTCCCTGCCGCCGCAGGCCGCAAGCGATTGCCCGCGCCGCCCCCCCGGCTCCGAGGATCAACGCCGTCTTGATTCCGAGCCGGCCCCCAAAGCCCGTCTCCTGCTCCTCCAAAGTGGCCCGAATGGCTTCAATCGCAGCCGTTGCATCGGTATTGAATGAACAGACGCTACCATCCGCCTCGAACCGCAGCGTGTTGGCGGCCCCGATCTCATCGACCAGCGGATCCCGTTGAGAGACGTGACTGAGCACAGATTCCTTATGGGGAATCGTCACACTGAGGCCGGCCAACGGCCACCGACCGGCTGAGGCAAGAAAATCTCGCAGATGGCCAGCCGGCACCAGAAAGGGAAGATAGACCGCATCAATGCCAGCTGCCGCACAGGCAGCATTATGGATGACAGGGCTCAGGCTGTGACCGACTGGGTCTGCAATAACACCGTAGATTTTCGTTTCCGGCGTGATCGCATCATATCGGTAGCTGTCCCGAAGCACTCCCCAGCCAAGCTGGCCCGGCGCAAGAATCTTCTCCGGATTGAGCGGGGAGAAGGTAAAGGCTGCCCCAAAACGACCAGCCAGAATGCGGCTGGGCGTACCGATCTCTCCCATGCAGAGACCGACGGTCGGGATGCTGCTCGACTGGACCAGTTCAAGCATTCGCAGATTATCATTGGGATGGTTGGCAAGTGTGGCGATCTTGACCACATCAGCGTCGAGACCTGCAAGTGATCGGTGCAGGCTGACCAGATCATCGGGGGTTCGGCGAAAGTCGTGGTGACTGATGATCCGCCGGGTTGGCCCGAACCGGGGGATCATGGTCGCAATGTCATCCTCAAGATCAACGTAGTCGACTCCCTCAGCAATGGCCGTCCGTAATACCGTCAGCCGCGCTTCCTCTGAATGATCCCAGTGGCCACCGTCCGAGCGACGACGACAGGTGGCGATGACCGGACAGGGACGATCTGTCAACAACCGTTTCAGTTGGATATTGCTCTGGATGCAGTCAAGCCGTAACTCAACCAGACCAACTCCCTGCTTACCAAGATGGCGGAGTTCAGCCAGCAAGAATCGGTGACGGCCACGGGCAATGCTGACACAAATCATCGAAGGGTTTCCAGAGTCGGTCTGCGGCGGTCTACGTCAGGTACGGCGAAACTGCCGATCGAGTTCCTGTCGCGACAGGAGCAGGGATGTCGGGCGGCCGTGGGGGCAATGTCGGGCAGACGGGTATCGATGCCGATCCGCCACCAGTCTATCGACTTCCGGCTGCGAAAGGGGATCACCTGCCTTGATGGCGGCCCGACAGGAAAGGCTGTGCAGCACTTCATCAACCACCAACCGGCGGTCGCCCCCTGCCGCCGCAAGCGTCACCAGTCGATCGACTATCTCTGCAATAATCGCAGCCGCCGGTGTGCGACCAACCAAAGCAGGCTTGGACCGGACTACTACCGTACTGCCACCGAAGGCTTCGACCCGAACCCCCGCCTCAGCCAGCACCCCGGCATATCGCTCCACCAACTCATAGGCGGCAGGTGAAAGGTCGATCCGTTCGGGAATCAGCAGCGGCTGCACCTCGAGGGAGCCGTTGGCAAGCCGGTCCCGCAACTGCTCGTAAAGCACTCGTTCATGCAGGGCATGCTGGTCGATTACCTCAATTCCTCCCGCAGTCTCGACAACAAGGTAGCGATCGTGAAGCTGGAACGACCGTTCGGGCGGTGGCTGCAAGGAGTCGCCGTCAGTGGCTGACAACGGCAGTTGCTCTTGCCGGGTGGCCTCGTCCCGCTCCCACTTGGCGAGGGCAGGGGAGGGCGGCATGGACTCAGTCGGCCCCAACTGGTCCCTGACAGCGTTCGACCGCGAACCGCGATCGGTGGCCAATTGACGTTGCCAGATTGCCTCAGCAGCCGCGAGGCCGGCAGCAGCAGGCTGTTCGGATGGAGCAGCTTGGTCCGGAACGCCCCCTGGCGGACGCAGGGCAGTCGGGGTATCGAGCCCTAGCAAGGCCCGGCGAATAGCCGCAAGCACCAGCCGGTGCAGTCGGCCGGGATCCCGAAACCGCACCTCCATCTTGGCCGGGTGCACGTTCACATCGACACTGAGTGGTGGCACATCGAGCCGGAGGAAGACGATCGGCTGCCGACCGGCCAGCAGGCGGCCACGGTAACCCTCCTGCACAGCATGCAGGATCGATCGGTCGCGGAACGGCCGATGGCCGACAAAGAAGTGCTGCAGCCGGCCACTGGGAAGATCGTCCTCGGGACGGCCAACGACCGCGGTCACCGTCACGTCACCGTCTGTCTCCGTCGCCTCCAATAACCGGTCCGCAAGCTGCCTGCCAAACAGGTCACCAATTCTCCGCCGCCAGCTTTCAGTCGCGACGAGTTCGTGCACCCGGCGGCGGTTATGCGTCAGTGAAAACCCAACCGCCGGATGGGCCAGCGCTGTTCGTACGAATGCTTCGGAGGAATGCGACCATTCGGTGGCGGGCGTCCGAAGAAAAGCTCGGCGAGCCGGAACTCGACTGAAAAGTTGGTGAACCTCGACGCTGGTGCCACGCCCGCACCCCTCCGGCGCGACCCCGTTATTGACACCACCATCGACCTCAAGCCGACTACCAGCACCCGTCGCGGTCCGGCTGCGAATCAGCAACCGCGAAACCTCGGCAATCGAGGCCAGCGCCTCACCACGAAAGCCGAGCGTTGCAATCTGATCCAGGTCTTCGGCAACCCGCAGCTTGCTGGTAGCGTGCGGCTGAACCGCCAGCGGCAGATCATCGGGCTCTATCCCACAGCCATCATCGACCACTCGCACAAGAGCGATTCCACCCTGCTCAATAGTGACATCGATCTGACTGGGACCAGCATCAAGAGCGTTTTCTAGAAGCTCTTTGACGACACTGGCTGGCCGCTCAACCACTTCGCCGGCGGCAATCCGGTTGATGACTGACGTCGGTAGTGTCTGAATCCGTCCCACGCCCCGGCTCTCCCTGCTTCCCGACAGTTACGTTACAGCTGGTATTCCTTGATTTTTCGATAGAGCGTCCGCTCTCCAATACCAAGCATCTCCGCTGTCTGTTCCCGGTTGCCGCCGGTGAGCTTGAGGGTCTCGGCGATGAAGATCCGCTCGATCTCTTCCAGCGGGCGACCGACTAGTGAAGCGACTCCTGCGTCCGTATCAGCAGCCTGGATGGTCGGAGCTGCGGGAGTTACCTCCGGCTCCAGTTCCAGCGGCAAATCGTCGACGTCGAGCGTCTCATCGCAGTCAACTACCACCATGCTCTCAATGACATTTCGCAGTTGCCGAACATTTCCTGGCCAAGCAAATCCCGCCAGTTTGAGCCGGGCAGCACGGCTCATTCCTTTAATCGCTTTCTGGTGCCGTTTGGAAAACTGCTTCACAAAGTGCTCAATCAACAACGGAATATCGGCGGCCCGTTCCCGCAAACTGGGAATCTGGATCGTTACCACCTTGAGCCGATGGTAGAGGTCACTTCGAAAACTTCCTGCGGCGATGGCTTCTTCGAGATCCCGGTTGGTTGCCGACAGGATTCGAACATTCACCCGCACCGGTTGATTCGAACCGACTCGGGTGATTTCACTCGACTCAAGCACCCGCAGAAGCTTGATCTGCGTCGCCATCGGCATGTCGCCGACCTCATCAAGAAAAAGCGTGCCTCCGTCGGCGTACTCAAACTTGCCGACCCGGTCAGAAGAGGCGTCGGTGAAAGCGCCCCTCACATGGCCGAAGAGTTCACTCTCAAGAATATTTTCACTGAGGGCTGCGCAGTTGAGCGCAACGAATGGCTTTTTCTTGCGCGGGCTATTCTGATGAATTGCCTGGGCGACTAGTTCCTTCCCGGTTCCGGTCGCTCCCTGTATCAACACGGTGGCGTCAGTCGGGGCAATCCGTTTGAGTCGCTCGATAACGGCAAGCATTTGCGGACTTGAACCGATCACCCCCTCAAAACCGAACCGCTCGTCTAACCGTCGATTCAGCTCAAGATTCTGGAGCCGCAGGCGGATTCCACCCGAAGCCTTCTCAACCGCAGTCCGCAGATGACCAAGATCGAGTGGCTTCTGCAGGTAGGTGAAAGCGCCCTGCTGCATCGCTTCAACCGCAGATGGAATCGTGCCGTGGCCAGTGACCACAATCACCTCAGTCTCGGCTGATGCTGACTTGGCTGCTTTCAGAATCTCAAGCCCACCGATATCGTTCATCATCAGATCGGTGACGACAATGTCAAACGGCTCAGTAGCCAGTTGCTTGGCCCCTTCGTTGCCCCCACCGGCCACGACAACTTCATAGCCGAGCCGATCGAGTCCTTCCCCCATTGTCCGGGCATGGACGATATCGTTGTCGACAACAAGCACCCGGACAGGCCGGGGCATTCCTTCAAGGGGAGTCTTCGTTGCGGCGGCTGTCGGCGAACTAGGCGGCATCGTTGCTCCTGCAAGGGGGAAACAGTTCGGGACAATTCGGGCCAATCAGCCGGAATCCGGACCGGTCGGAAGACGAGGTGGTGCCGGCAGCCAGATGGCGACCTTGGTGCCACGGCCCGGTGCACTTTCAACGTCGATCGTGCCTCCGTGGGCCTCAACAATCTTACGAGCGGTTGGAAGCCCGAGGCCTGAACCGCCCTGCTTGGTGGAATAAAAGGCCTCAAACACCCGCGCGAGGGTTGCCGGCTCCATCCCCGGCCCAGTGTCGATCAACTCAATAACAACCCCAAGGCCCGACGAGCGAGTGCGGACCATTAATTGTCCGCCGGAGTCCATCGCCTGGGTGGCATTGATCAACAGATTCAAGATCGCCGACCGAAAGGTTTCCCGATCGATTCGGACTGCCGGCAACTCAGGGTCCAAGAACCGCACCAGTTCCACACCAGCATCATCAGCCCGGGGCTGAAAGAACTCGAGAAGCTGATCAATCTCTGTATTCAGGTTGCCCGGTTCCGGATCGACACCGCCTTGACGAGAAAAATCAAGAAAGTCGTCGAGCAACTTCTGCAGCCGATCGCATTCCTGCCGGACCAGGTCGATTTTCGCCCTGGCCCGGCGGGTCATCTGGTTGGCCGAGCCCGACTCGGTGATCGCCTCAACATCCTCCGCGAGCAGTTCCATGTTGAGCCTGATGCTCGACAGGGGGTTGCGAATCTCATGAGCCAGTTCGCTGACAAGCTTCACGAGTTCCGCATAGGTGTCGCTATCAGCCGACGGTCGATCGGAGAGCACCACTGGGTCAGCCATGATTGGCATAGTCGCCTATTCGGCGGCTGGTTCCGGTTCGCCGGGAACCTCCTCGACCTCCATGGCAGCTCGCCGGCTCAGTTTCACTCGGTCCTGTTCATCAACTGCGATCACCTTCACCCGCATCATGTCGCCAACCCGGCAGACGTCGCCGACATTGCCGACATACTCGGTGGAAAGTTCGCTGATGTGGCAGAGGCCGTCTTTGCCGGGCACCAGTTCAACAAAGGCACCAAAGTCCTTCACGCTCGTGACCCGGCCCTCATAGATCCTTCCGATCTGAATCGATGCAGTCAGCGCCTCCACTTTGGCAAGGGCAGCCGCAGCCCCCTCGGCATCGTGGCTGGCAACCGTCACAGTGCCGTCGTCCTCTACCTCGATGGTCGCGCCGGTCGACTCCTGAATGGCACGGATTGTCTTGCCCCCCGGACCGATCAACAGGCCGATCTTCTCGGGGTTGATGTGGGTTCGGATCAGGCGTGGCGCCCAGGCCGATGGCTCCTCTCGAGGCCGCCGGATGGCCGACAGCATATTCCGCAGAATCTCGAGCCGAGCCTCCCGTGACTGGGCCAGCGTCGCCTTGATGATCGCCGGCGAGATGCCATTAATCTTGAGGTCAAGCTGGATGCCGGTGATGCCATTTTGCGAACCGGAGATTTTGAAATCCATGTCGCCGTAGTGGTCTTCGTCACCGATGATGTCAGTCAACAGCGTCCACTCGTCTTCCGACTGCTTCACCAAACCGACCGAGATCCCAGCCACAGGATTGGTGATCGGAACACCGGCAGCCATCAGGCCAAGGGTCGCCCCGCAGACGGACGCCATCGAACTCGAACCATTTGATTCGAGAATGTCAGAGATGACGCGGATCGTGTAGGGGAATTCATCCGGATCGGGCAGTACCGGCTTCACGCTCCGCTCGGCGAGCGCTCCATGGCCAATTTCACGTCGGCCTGGCCCCCGGATCGGCCGCACTTCACCGACCGAGAACGAGGGGAAGTAGTAGTCGAGCATGAATTTCTTCGAATATTCGTCGATCAGACCATCGACCCGCTGCTCGTCCTTGCCGGTGCCCAGCGTGATGGTGACCAGTGCCTGGGTCTCACCTCGCTGGAACAGAGCTGAGCCATGCACCCGCGGGAGGATATCGACCGCACATTCGATCGGCCGCAGCGACTTGGAATCACGACCGTCAGGCCGCGTGCCGGCCAGAATCAATTCGCGAACAGCCTGCTCTTCAAGGGCGTGCCAGACGTGCGAGAAATCGGCTTCACTGACTGCGTCGGCCGCGCCTGCTTCCGCCGTCAGCACCTCGGCTTTGGCCCGATCCTTGACCGCCTTGACCGCATCGGCCCGCTCAAGCTTGCCCGGCACTGCCTTGGCCGCCTTGAGGTCAGCGTAGTAGGCAGTGGTGAGTCGCTCACGTAGCGGCCCGTAGTCGGGCAGCTCGTACTGCTTCTTCGGCTTGCCAGCCTTAGCGACTAGTTCGTCCTGCATCTCGCAGATCGTGACGATAATGCGATGGGCCTCTTCAAGGGCTTCGAGCATCCGGTCCTCGGGCATCTCGCGGGCAAAACCCTCGATCATCAGGATCGCCGTCTTGCTGCCAGAAACCACCAAGTCGAGATCACTCTCCTCGAGCTGATCCTGCGTGGGGAAGGGCACGAACTGACCGTCGACCTGACCCAACCGGACACTCCCGAGGGGGCCCTCGAAGGGCAGAGGGGAGACCGACAGAGCGGCCGATGCGCCGATCATTGCAAGCACATCAGCATCGTTTTGGCGATCGCTCGAGAGAGTCTGCGCTTGGACCTGTACCTCGTCGTGGAAACCCTCGGGAAACAGCGGCCTGATCGGACGATCGATCAGCCGGCTGGTGAGAGTCTCTTTCATCGTCGGCCGTCCCTCACGCTTGAGGAAGCCGCCCGGAAACTTGCCGGCGGCCGCCGTCCGCTCGCGGTAGTCACAGGTGAGCGGGAAAAAGTCGATCCCTGCGCGGGGAGCCCCGGTGGCGGCAGCAACGAGCACGGTCGTTTCACCGTACGCCACCAGCACACTGCCGGCCGCCTGCTTGGCCAGCAGACCAGTCTCGAGGCTAAGGGTTTCCTGACCAATTTTTCGTTCAACGCGATGCTTCACAGTCTTCTCTTCCTTCCTTCAAACCTTCTTGCAAACAACAATTTTTTGTTCTCGCACGCCGGAGTGTCACAGCCAGGGCCAACAGCCCGTCGTGCATGCCGGCGTTGCTTCTCTCTGCCGCCACCTTTTCGAAAACCGTATCATCGGTCATCGATCAGCCGAGCGGCAATCCCAGCAGAATCCGGACTGTCGCACGTCAGTGGCAACTACCACATCGAGAGAAGGAACCCCTCCGGAACGAAAGCCGACGGTTATCGGCTTTTCCGAACGTAACGCCTCAAGGGCTTTCGATCCGCGCGACCGCGATAATCAGAAGCCCACGCAGAAAACGCAAGCAAACCACCGGGCCGGCAAAACCGGCCAGGGTTCATTTACGGATTCCGAGGCTGCGGATGATATCGAGGTACCGCTGGGGCGCGACCCGCTTCAGATAATCAAGCAGCCGCCGTCGCCGACTTACCATCATGAGCAGTCCACGACGGCTCGCAAAGTCTTTGGCGTGCTTCTTGAAATGTTCGGTCAGGTGAGTGATCCGGGCAGTAAGCAGGGCAATCTGCACTTCGGCAGAACCCGTGTCTTCCTGCCCCCGCCGGTGGGCGCCGATCAACTCTTGCTTGCGATCCTTGGTCAACGACATCAGTGCGCTCGCCCTCCGCAGGCGACCATTGGGTGTTTCATCTCTCAATATGGAAATTTCAGTGTAGCGGCCCGCGGGCTTTTTGCAACCGGCGGCCGGTTTCACCGCTCGCGGCGGCCGACACCGTGGGGCGTGTGGACAACGTTCCAAGCCAGCCCGAGCCGCTCAAGCAGCAGAATGACCCAGTACGTGGTGTCGATCTCCCACCACTTGTGTCCGTGGGCGGCCATCCGCTGAAAAGCGTGATGATTGTTGTGCCAACCTTCGCCGAAGGCCAGCACGCCAACCCACCAGAGGTTCCGGGAGTCATCGGTCGTTTCGTAATTCCGGTAGCCCCAAATATGGGTCGCCGAATTGACGAACCAGGTCACGTGAAAGACGATCACCATCCGCACCGCCAAGCCCCAAAGCAGCCATGAGATACCGACATCTCGGCCGTAGGCGGCCCAACCTGCAGCCAGCAGCCCGCCGCCGATGAGAAAGTGCCACAGCAGAAACGTGCGGTGGAAAAACATCGCCCCGGAGTCTCGGGCGAGATCGGGCGCCCACCGTTTGACGTGGGCGGCAACCTCCTCGCCCGAGTGCTTTGGGAACAGCCAGAGCATATGACTCCAAAGCCCGCCATCACGGGGGGAGTGCGGATCTCCCTCCTGATCGCTAAAGGCGTGGTGCTTCCGGTGATTTGCCACCCAGACGACTGCCGACCCTTCGCCTGAAATGCCCCCAACAAAGGCGAAAAACCAACGCATCGGCGTCGAAGTCACAAAACTGCCGTGGGTCAGCAGGCGATGGTAGCCAAGCGTGACACCGAGGCAGCCGGTCACCCAGTAAAGCGCCAAGCAGATTGCCAGCCCAGACCAGGTGAAATAGAGCGGTGCGAAAACCGCTGCGACATGAATGCCGCCGATCCAGATCAGGGTTGGCCAGTCAATTCCCTCAGTCCCCTTCCCGATACCATCGGCCCGGGGTTCGCTGCCAGCACCGGGGGCAACTTCATTCTCCGCTGCTGGCTGCAAGGCATCTGGCTCGTGCACCGAGGAGCGACCAAACTGACAGTCCTGGTCATCGAGGTCGAGGCCTGCGCGAGATCGGGTAGGCGACGGAGAGAGGGTGCTGGGTGTCATCAGTTTCTCCTTGCAGGGCGGCCAAGAATCGTCGGGACGGAGCCACAATCCATCTGCATACATTCTTTTTCTAGGCACCATCATGCCTAGTAGACGGCGTCGACAACAGGTCGCCGAACTGTCAAAAATGCGTCAAGAATGGCTTTCCACTGGAAAACAACTTGCCCCCGGGGCGGCAAACCCGCACCGCTGCCGCCGAAAACCAATGTTTTTCAGCGGTTTGCCTGAGGCAGCGGCAGCACCGAAAGAAGCCAGGCTGAGACTGGGGTGCCGGGCACCGCAGCCACCCGCGTTCCCGAGAGGAGCCAAGCCAGCCGGTCAAGCGTGACTGCAGCCGGTGGCTCAAAAACCAGCGGAATACCCTGAGATTCCATCAAGCAGCCGGCCCGATGGGGCTCGGCCCGGAGGCGGGCACCATTGCCATCAACCGCAAGCCTCAACGCGAGTTGCTCAAATTCACGAAGTTCAGTGCCCCCCCTCTTCATCACCGTAGGGGCGGCTCGGCAGCCGATGATGCTGATTAACCCATCCAGCCATTCCTGGGCGAGAGTTCCCCGGGGAGAAACCAGCGAGAATTCAGCCGCCGATACCCGATTGTTCGCCCAGATCAGTCCCGCTACGTCGAGCGTCGCGAACCCGTCGGCCCGGTACGGCAGTGTCGCGGTCACTGCCCCGAGATCAACACCGGCCACCCGACCACTCGCGTGCCCTGACCAGCCGTCAGCGGTAACTTTCGCCTGCACAGTCCCTGTGACGACCGCGTCCGGTCCCGGTTGCCAGCCCGCCAGCGGCGACTGCCCCAGAATCGCAATGATCGCGGCCAGCGGCATTGGCTCAGTCAATGTCGCATCAACTTCCCAACGGCTCCGGTCCAGTGTCGCGGCTGGTTCGGCTTTCCGAACGATCCTCATTTCATCATTCAGTCGTTCCGGCGAGATGATTCGCACCGCACGGTCGCCAGCATTGGCAACACATTCGACTCGTAGAGGGTGATTGGTCACTGCTTCGCCCGCGGCAGTCTTCCAGGTCATCCCGGCGATATCGATGACACAATTT
>Ga0114919_10000057_pt1 | contig 59927 bp, 42 predicted proteins | sample BlataG_FD_88682 | JGI IMG/M metagenome (GOLD analysis project Ga0114919, IMG submission 88682) | Deep subsurface microbial communities from Black Sea to uncover new lineages of life (NeLLi) - Black_00105 metaG | ecosystem: Environmental > Aquatic > Marine > Oceanic > Sediment | place: Atlantic... | reverse complement strand
CGAGCAGTACGCCATCGAGGACACGTTCATCAACACCCTCAAGATGGAACCGCACTACGGTGGCTGGATGCACGGAAGAACCCACGGTTTCCGGTCGATTGAAGGCGTTGCCATCAACCACGACATCAACCATCTCACCGTGCTCAGTTGGGATCAGATGCAGCCCTTCATGAACGACACGTTCGATTGGCCGCAGTGGCCCGCCCTGGATGTCTCCGACTCCGGTGTGATCGAATACTTCCAGAGCATGGTCGTACTCGGTGACCCGGTGGGTGAGAACATGGAGTTCGCTCCCGCACCGGTCATGCCGCCGATGGACAATCACGATGGGCACGACCCCGGTGACGGAACGCAGGATCCGGTTACGCCACCGGTCGATCCAGGAAGTACACCGGTGATCACGCTGGCAATCACTGACAGCTGGGCTGGTGGTTTTAACGGCGACCTGACGGTCCGCAACACCGGACCAAGCGTCAACGGCTGGACTCTCGAGTTCACCTACACCGAACAGATCGACGCGATCTGGAATGCAGCGGTCGTCTCGCAAGAGGGTGATCGATATGTGATTACCAACGCGGAGTGGAATGCTCAGGTCGCTACTGACGGTGAGGTGACCTTTGGCTTCACGGTTGTCGGTAGCCAGGATAGTTTACCAACGGATGTCGTGTTCAATGGAAAGAATATCCTTGCCTAAGAAGGACGACTCACGTCTTCCGCGCTCACTACGCACAGCCTCACGGATCAGCGGATACGCGTTGCCGTTGATCGTGAGGAGGTACACAAATCATTTCTTTAATTTAGGTTTTTTCAATGAATGCGAAAAAGAAGCATAGCCTCTGGTTTAATTCTTTCAGTCTGGCCTGTTCAATGAACGAGTCCATTTCGCGTAAGCACGGAATTTGATGATGACTCATCTCTTGCGACAGAGGCAATCCATGAAGAAGCCGTCGAATCGACATCGCTTTCCAACATCCTGTTGGGCGGGCCAGCAGTACGGAACAACCGAAGGGCAACCACGGAAAAGAAGAGCTATTCAAAATGTCACCTTGGAAGAATATTTTTCACTCCATTGCCAATAAACACAACAACCGAACATTTTCCTCTACCTACAACGAACTCAAATTAGAACCTCTGGAAGTCCGCACACTCTTGGCGGCGGACCTCCTCGCAGCAGATACCGGATACGATGATACGTACGAAACCATCGCTTCTACGTCCTTCACTGGATCCGAAGACACAGCGTCGCAACTCCAGTCGCTGATCGACAGTGGCAGTATCGCATCGGCACCGGCTGCTGGCCTGCCGACACCGGGCGATTTTCAGGGAAATGCGCTGCAGCCGATCGTCACTGACAGCTTTTCGCAGGCGGTCCCCAGCAACGACTGGTGGTCGTCGGTTCACTTTGCCGAGTACGGCGACCAGTTTTCTGCGCCACTCTTTATTCACCCGATCACGGTCAAGGCGAGCGAGACAGGGCTGTCCCTCTCGGCGCAAACGATCCAGTCGACTTTTGAAACCGGACCAACCTTGCGAGAATACCAGGTGGCCTATGTGGCAGATCTGCACGTCGATCTGTTCGGCGGGCAGTCGGCATCACAATTTGCGCTCGACTCCTATTCGGATTGGGCGTTTACCGGAAAGTGGAAGGGTATCGATGCCTCCCCGTCGGTTACCATGGCCCAGGGGTCCCCGATGGTCTGGTTTGAGGGCGCGGACCTCGAAGCTCTGCAGATTCGCTGGGACGATGGGGCGGGAAGTGTTTTTCTTGAGGGCGATACGGCCATCTTTACGGTCGCCGACCGCACGTACGGTCTCTATGCGCCAGCAGGCTCTTCGTGGCAGGTTTCCGGGCAAAGCGTCGCGCTCAGCGGTTATGGCAGCGGAACGGTGGCCCTTGCGCTACTCCCGGGTAGTGAGACCGAAACACTTGCTTCGTTTCGCGAGGCTGCAAATCATCCCATTTCCAGTACCCACTTCGGCTACAGTCGGGGCGAGGATCCCTACGCACTGAAACTCCAATACGATTACACCCTGCGTGGCGAGGGCAACACAAAAACGGTCGTTGCGCTTTATCCGCATCTGGCCCGGCACACGCAGATCGACACACTGCCCTCCTCCGCTTACGCCAGCTCACGGGGAAGCATGGTCCCGGTTACGACGCGCTCCATCGAAGCGAACCTCGACGCCCGCGGAGTGCTTCCCGCACTGCCCTCCACCCTCGATGCAGCGCAATTGGAAACGTTGCGGCAATTGCTGGTGAGCGACGAAGCAGCCATCAATCCCGCTGGTTATTTCAATCGCTTTACCGATCCCTATTGGTCTGGAAAAGCGCTGCTCAAATTAATGCAACTCTCGCAAGTTGCTGAGACTGTCGGCGAAACCGAGTTCCGCGACGACATTCACAGTGCCGTCAAAGAGGGCCTCAACGACTGGTTCCACTTCAACGGCAACACCAACGATCGTCACTTCGCCTACAACGCCCAGTGGGACACCCTACAAGGATACCCCGATGCGTTTTACTCAGGGCAGATGCTCAACGATCATCACTTCCATATGGGCTACCTGATTCATTCTGCTGCCCTGCTCGGCATGAGCGACCCGGTGTGGGCCGCTGAAAATCAGGCCATCATTGATTTAATCATTAAAGACGTGGCGGGTACCGATGCGAGCGACACCAATCTGCCGAGGTTACGCAACTTCAGTCCCATGGCGGGCCATTCCTGGGCTTCGGGACATGGTGCCTTTACGCGCGGCAACAATCACGAATCCTCGTCCGAGGCGATGAACTTTGCCACCGGACTGATGCTCTGGGGCGAAGTGAGCGGACGAGCCGATACCACGCTTCTCGGCCAAACGCTTTATTCACTCGAAGCGGAGGCAATTGCCGAATACTGGTTCGATAAATACGGTACGACCTATCCCGAAGCATTCGACGTGGAGAGTGTGGGCATGGTGTGGGGCGATGGTGCGGCGCACGCCACCTGGTTTTCGGCCGAGGTCGAGATGATCAAGGCGATCAATTTCCTTCCCTTTCACGGTGGTTCCCTCTACCTGAGCGAAATGGCCCGCGATGGGGAAGCGGTCATCGACGAGATTACCGAACTCAACGGCGGCCCACCCGATGTCTGGCAGAGTCTGATCAGCCAATACGAAGCGCTCGTCAATCCTGAGGAAGCCTGGGACAATTTTTCGCTCGACGGCAATCAGCCGGAAGAAGGGCAAAGCCCTGCGTTCACCTACTACTGGATGGCGACACTCGCCAATCTCGGCACGCCCACCTCGGCCATTCGCGGCGACCACCCGCTTTCGGCCGTGTTCCAAAATGGAGACACGAATACCTACACGGCACACAACGCCGGACGTGAAACCCTCACGGTCACCTTCAACGATGGTGTTCGCTTTACCGTGGCGCCGGGAACCACCCGCACGACCACCGGCAGTGTGAGCGATCCGGTCGATCCGCCCACTAATCCCCCAGTGGATCCGCCGGCCGATCCTCCCCCATCCGACCCGGGTAATGATCTGCCGATTCCGCCAGTGGCACCGCCCGATTCCGGGACTGCACCCCCCGCACTCGAGGATTTGGAAGACGGCCAAACCTTAATGCTCGTCGGACAAACTTTTCAACAGGAGTATACCGACTTCGTCGACGGCACCGGACTGACTCCGGCTGGCTCGTCGCACTATGCCACGTTTTACCTAGGACAAATCGAACAGGGCGATGACAGTCCTGACGCCGCATTTTTAGACTACATCCGCGAAAATGCTCTCGGTGACTACGCCATGGTCGCCCTAAGCTTTAAAGACAATACCCCGGCTGGTGGATACGGCCAGATGATCAACCCGAACGCGGCCGACTATGACTCGAACGCTCTCTGGGAAGCGCTCAATGACATCCGCGGTGGCGTGTGGGATGCGCAAATCGATAGCTTTGCCCAAACGATGGCGAGCCGTCCCGACACCCAGTTCTTGCTTCGCGTCGGTTACGAGGTCAGCCTTTTGCTCTTTGCCTACAACGGCGACCAGTACGTTGTGGACTGGCTCAACGATCAGGCGAGTGCGGGGATCAACGTGTTTGAAAACCCCGATGCGTTTGCCGAACTCGATCGATCCGCCTTCATCGACGCCTACAACCACATCGTCGATCGCATCGAATCGCAGGCCAGTAACGTCGAATTTGGATACCACCCCGTGCGCGGATACAACGACACCCAGTGGCTTTATCCGGGTGAAGAAAACGTCGACTGGGTCGGCTTTTCTGTCTTCAATAATGATGTCGGCATGGAGGTCAACGGAACGATCAACGCTCCCGATCAGCGCATCGATCCGAATCTCGCCTTGAGTATGGACTTTGCCCAGATGCAGGGGCATGAAATTGTCATCGCCGAGTCGACCGCACAGAATCCGGCTGCGAGCAACCCCGCCCTATTTATCGAATACCTCGATCGACTGGACGATGTGGTTGAGCAGTATGATGTGGCCGCCCTGACCTACATCAATTCTGATTGGCCGGCACATGGTTGGGGTCCGGAGTGGGGCGATGCGCGCGTCCAGGTCAATCCGGCCGTAGAAACCTTCTTCCTCGATACTTTCGGTGCGGGCACGCGCTATGTCTATACCGAGGCGGCAAGTGAACCGGTCGATCCGCCAGTTGACCCGCCGGTCGATCCAGACTTCGTGCAGATCATCGACAATGGTAACGCAGGGTTTACGCATACCGGTTTTTCCTATCTGAGTAATCAACAGGTGACCGCCGCGTTGGGCGGTGACATCCACCAACTCCGCGGTGGCGACGGAACTGCCCGCTGGACGTTCGAGAATCTTGAGTCCGGCGCGTATCGCGTCTCCACCACCTGGTACGGCAAGTACGACAATAAATACAACGCCACCGATGCGCCCTATGCGATCCTCGATGGCGCAGGCGGCGTGCTCACCGAGATAACCGTCGATCAGAGCGTTGCCCCTGCTGAATTTGAAGATGCCGGCCGAGTGTGGCATAGCCTGGCCACGGTTTCGGCCGTTGACGGCACGCTCACCGTCGCCCTCCACGAAGGCGGTAATCCGAATCGCTACACGATTGCCGATGCGATCCGGATCGAAAGAATCTCGGCCGATACGCCGGTAGACACCCCCACAGATCCACCGGCGAGTGATCCGGCCGATCCGCCAACAGATCCACCCCAAACTGATCCGGGTAGTGCCCAGATTATCGACAACGGTGATGGGGGTTTTTCGCAAACTGGATTCTCCTATCTGAGTAACGCCCAGTCGGCGTCTGCGTTTGATGATGATCTGCATCAACTCCGCGGTGGCAGCGGAACAGCCCACTGGAGGTTCGAAAATCTTGAATCCGGCGCGTATCGCGTCTCCACCACCTGGTACGGCAAGTACGACAATAAGTACAACGCCACCGATGCGCCCTATGCGATCCTCGATGGCGCAGGCGGCGTGCTCACCGAGATAACCGTCGATCAGAGCGTTGCCCCTGCCGAATTTGAAGATGCCGGCAGACCGTGGAAGAGCCTAGCCACGGTTTCGGTCACCGACGGCACGCTCACCGTCACCCTCCACGAAGGCGGTAACCCGAATCGCTACACGATTGCGGATGCAGTGCGCATCGAGCGGGTCGACACCCCGGCAGACCCACCTGTCGATCCCCCGGCTGATCCGCCCACCGAAGAGGTCACCTACGGCTTTGGACTTCTGGAACCGGATGGCACCGATGCCTATGCGACCACCGGTTTTGATCAGGGTGAATTCATCTCCAACATTAACTTCAGCCACCGCGCCACGGCCGATCCGCTGGTCGCGCCCGGAAATCCAAACTTCTGGCACGCGCACGACTTTTTCGTCAATCCCAGTACCGATGCCTATTCAACGATCGAGTCGCTGATGGCGGTTGACGGATCGAGTGCCCTGCCGGCCAACAATGAATCGGTCTATTGGGCCCCCAGCATGATCAACCAGACGACCGGCGAATATGTCACGCCCCTCGACTCCTCAATTGCCTATTACCGAATCGCTAGGCCATTCGATCCCGGCAAACTCGAAGTGATGCCCACCGGGCTCTCGGTGATTGCCGGGGCGGCGATGCCGACCGAGCGACAATCGATCGGTGTGGTGGCCTGGAACTATATCGGCTCCTCCGAACGCTACGACCATTTGCCGATCGGCGATGAGTGGCAAGACCTGCCGCTGCAGGCACTCATCTATTTCCCCACATTCTGGGACGGTGAAAACCTCGACAGCGCCAACCACAAGAGCCACATGGCTTATGCCGACGCAGCCGGAGGCCCCAGCACGCACCCTTACCTTTTGCCCGAGTTGGAACTGCAAATTCACTACGGCCGCGTGCCGCAGGATGCGCAACTGGTACTCACCAGCGACTACATGACCCAGGACCATCCCGATTACGCTCCAGGCTGGAGTCTACACGCCGATCACATCCATCTGCCGTGGCCGGAATTCGACGACGACGGCAACCTCTACGATGGCTTTGAACGCCGAGTGAGCGATTCGATGCGATTCCCAATTTTCGCCGGCACCGACGGCAATGCGGTACGGACGATTCCGACCGGGGCTACGCAGCCGTTCACGCCCGAACCGTTTTTTACCTATCCCGTTTTCCCTGGACAGGATAATTCCAATGCGCCCGATACCACCGGACCGATCCTGGTGACCAGCAGCCCCACCGATAGTAGCGTGGATGTGCCGGTCAATACTGAATTTGTGCTCGTCTTTAATGAGGACGTGGTCGCGGGCGAGGGCATGCTCCACCTGATGACCGGACCGGTCGATGACCCGCTCACCACTCCGGTCGAATCGCACACGAGTGTAGCAATGTTTGCAGCCAGCGACCCTCGCGTCCAGATCGATGGCAACCGCGTGCGCGTAGCGCTGCAGGGCAGCCTCGAAACGGATACCACCTATCACCTCGATATTGGTAGCGGCGGTAATGTCTTCCTCGATCTGGCCGGCAATGGATACCAGCGGGAGCATGCCGAATACAATTTCACCACCACTGATGGAGTGGGCGTCGATTTTACGATCGCCTGGCCGGGAAGCGACACCTGGATGGGTGTCGGCAGCACCGCGACCATTTACGGGCAGGTCAGCAACATAACGGACATGGTCTCGATGAGGGCCACGATTCAGAATCTAGAGACGGGACTCTATCAGCGAGCCGACGGAACCTTCGGAGCGGCGGAAGCATTTGAAATTACCGTCAATACCTACGACGGCCACTGGTTTTTCCTGCACACGCCTGCCGCCGGCGGCACCTATCGCGTCGAGGTCTTTGCGACCGACCGGGCAGAGAACGTCACAAAACGTGATGCAAACTTTAGCGTGCACGGTGATCCCCCCGGCGCACCGGTCGATCCCCCGGTCGAAGATCCACCGGTAAGCGATCCACCGGCCGATGTTCCCACACTCGATCTCGTTGCAGCGACGACCGACACGAGCCTGCTGCTCGACTCCGAGACGGGACTGGCCTACGTGCAAGATGTCGAGGGAGATCCGATCATGATCCGCCGCTCCGACGACTACTGGAATGGCGAGGTACCCCTTTCCCGCGATGGCTCCACACTGCAGGCAGCCGCCCGTGATGCCCTTGGCCGGTTGCGGGTACTCGATGTCGGTGAGTGGGGCGCCTTTGCCTGGATTCTCGACGAGAACGGCCTGTTCATTGGCGAGGAAGGGCCGAATGACTCGTCGGACGCGACCAAGGAGACGCTGTTTCAGCTGGACCTCAACAGCGATGGTGTGATTGGCCAGAGCGAAGAGACCACGCCCCCCGTCACGCCCCCCGCAGACCCCGACCCGGGCGGTGACGTGCTGGCCGATGGCGTCAGGGTTCGACTCATGACGTTCAATGTCTACTATGCCTCACTCGGTGCCGCCGAGCGGATTGATGGCATTGCCCAGGCGATTGCCGACGCCACCCCCGATGTGGCCAGTATCCAGGAGATGTGGGGGGAGAAGGATCAGATTCTTGCCGCGATCGAGGCCAAGACCGGACTCGACTACGCCTTCGGCGTTGGCAGCAATACCTGGGACGGCGATATCCTCTACCGCGCCGACCGCTGGCGGATTTTGGACGATGGCGTAGTGACCTACGATGGCTCCCGCGGGATGTCGTATGCCACGCTCGAGCACCTCAGTACGGGCGCCAAAATATCGGTCTACGGCATGCATCCGCTTTCCGGAGTGAGCGAGGATTACCATCTCCGCAATATGGAGATGGCGACCGCGCACATGGCGGCGAGCGCCTATGCCGACGAGGCACCCGTGGTTCTGCTGGGCGATATGAACGCGCATGAGAACAGTGAATCGATGCGACTCCTTCGCGACGGATCGATCAATGCCTATGGCCAAGACTGGACCGCAGCGGTCACCTTTGAGGACACCTTCCGCGTGGCCAACGGCGATGCGGCCAATGGCGATACTGGGTTTGGAGTGAAGATCGACTACGTCTATGTCGAGGAGCGCGTCGATCCGGCATTCCGCGTGGAAGCCGCTTCGATCCGAGGCGATGCCCCGGGCGGATCGGACCATTTTCCGGTGATGGCCGAAGTCGTATTACTCTTTGGCGATTCCTAATATCCTTTAATTTACCTGAGAAAAGTTATGTATTTACACCGCAAGGCGAACTACCGGAGGAGCGGTTTTGCGATGCCCGCTTAACGATTTCCCGGGTAGTACGCTAGAATGGCTCGCAATGGCTTAGTGTCCGAAACAGATCACTGCCCGCTTGTGCGAGACAACCTATGGGATTTATCGGTGGCAAACTGGGATACCGGATTCTCAAAGCCGTTTCCGACGATGGCGAAACCGGCTACATGGACGGTAGCGTCTACGACAATAAAAGTAAAATAGCCACGCTCTTAGGCGAGAACATCTGGGATGAAACCCGCGACAAGGTCGTCATCGATTTCGGCTGTGGAACCGGTGCCGAATCGGTCGAGATCGCGGAGCACGGCGCCAAAAAAGTACTTGGCGTGGAAATCCAGGAAAAGCGTTTGCAGGCGGCCCGCGAAAGGGCAGAAAAGCACGGTGTGGCAGATCGCTGCGTCTTCACCACCACGCCCACCGAGCCGGCCGATGTGATCGTTTCGCTCGATTCGTTTGAGCACTTTGACGACCCGGCGGAAATTCTGCGTGTGATGCACAACATGCTCAGTCCTACGGGCAGTGTGATCACCGCCTTCGGACCGACCTGGTACCATCCGCTCGGTGGCCATCTGGTTTCGGTCTTCCCCTGGGCGCACCTCATCTTTACCGAGCGGGCACTGATCATGTGGCGATCGACAGTGCGATCCGACGGTGCCACCTGCTTCCGTGAGGTCGAAGGTGGTCTGAACCAGATGACGATTCGACGCTTCGAAAATTTAATCGCTGAGAGTCCCTTCCGGTTTTGCCGAATTCGAAGCGCGTCCGATTCAGAAACTCAAACCGATCGCCTGCCGCTTGACACGCGAATTTACGACGGCCATTGTGCGATGCAAACTCGTGCCACGCTAAGCGCGCTCGGCGAATTGCTCAGCCGCTTAGTCAATTTTGATGATCCTTGCTTGCGATGACTATCGCCTTGGATCCGTGGTCCCGTAACGCATTGCCGAAATTGTGCAAAAACGGAATGGCTGCTGCTTCCATGATACGACGCCTACCTGAAGATCCTATTCCCGTGAACCAGGGAATGCGGTCCGCAATCTGCCTAGGACAATGGCAGATCCCCAGGGTATAATTCTGCTGATCGGCAGCGGTCGCCCCCCTCGCCCAGCGGGCATCGCGCTCTTGTCGGGAAATGGCCTTAGGTTTTACTTGAAGGAACTGCGATGCGGTTACCGGCCGTCAGTGGCATGATGGATCGACGCATTCTCGCGAACTTTCATATTGATCCGGAGGTCATGGCCCGGATACTGCCAAAACCGTTCCGCCCCAAACTCGCAAATGGTTATGCGATTGGGGGCATCTGTCTGATTCGTCTTAAGGGTATCCGGCCCAAACGCATCCCCTTGCCCTGGGGGATTCGATCCGAAAATGCCGCCCATCGCATCGCCGTCCAATGGGAGGTCGAGGGCCAACTCAAAGAGGGTGTCTATATCCCGCGATCCCGCGGCGCGATACCAGTTCACGATTCAATACGCTGACGGGTGGCACGATCTTTCCCGGGATCCATCATCACGCAAAGTTCACGGTCAAGGAAACCGGCGACTATTATTCGGTGGAACTGCAGAGCGACGATGGTGCGATCCATGTTGCAGTTACCGGTACGGTGAGCGACCGACTGCCGGATGCATCCGTATTCTGCTCGCTGGCGGAGGCCTCTGATTTTTTCCAGGGTGGGGCCCTGGGCTATTCGGAAACCCGCACGGCGGGCCGATACGATGGCCTGGAGTTGCACTGTGATCACTGGAAGGTAGAACCTCTGGAGGTCGAACATATCGAGTCGAGTTACTTTGCAGACAAAGCGCAGTTCCCGCAAGGCTCCGTATATTTTGACTGCGGGTTGCTGATGCGCAACATTCCTCACCAGTGGCTCGGCCACGAGGATCTTTTCTGTGCGACAGCTGCGGAAACGTAACGGGCCCACTGAACGATCCCGGGATGCGGGTGACTAGTTTTTCCGCATCCATTACGATAAGAGTTTGGTTATCCCCGCACATCGGCCGCGTGGCATTTTTTGGGAAACGAATCACGATGTCAGAGCCCATAACCTCAGAACTCGCGAAACCATCCGGACGGATTGTAATCGCTGGGGGCACAGGTTTTCTCGGCTTAAATCTGGCCCGCACGCTTGAAGCAGAGGGATGCGAGGTGATTCTGCTTTCGCGGCGGCGGCCAACGGCAGAAAGCGCCGGGACGCACGCGGTCTGGGACGGCCGCAGTGTGGGCGACTGGGCAACCCACCTCGAAGGTGCGGCAGCCCTGGTGAACCTTGCGGGCCGCTCGGTCGACTGCATCAAGACGGCGAACCATTCCGACGAGATTCTCCGCTCGCGGGTGGAGGCTACGGCGGTCCTCGGGCGTGCCGTGCGGCAGTTGCAGACACCGCCTCCAGTATGGGTGCAGATGTCGACCGCCCACATCTATGGCGACCCGCCCGAGGTCATCTGCAATGAGGATTCCGCGTTCGGTTACGGCTTGGCGCCCACGGTGGGGCGAGCCTGGGAAGACGCATTTACAGAGGCCGTACTCTCCGGGATGCGAAGTGTCGTGCTGCGGACAAGTTTTGTCCTCGGCCGCAGCGGCGGCGCGCTGCCCCGCCTGGCCAAGTTGACCTGCTGGGGCCTGGGGGGGCGTGCTGGTCACGGCCGACAGGGCATCAGCTGGCTACATGAAGAAGACATGAACCGCCTGTTTGTACAGTCGATTGCCAGCGATTCGATGCAGGGCATCTATCTGGCCACCGCGCCGCAACCGGTCTCCAATGCCGAGTTCATGCGGCAGCTGCGGCGGGCGCTGCGAATGCCGATCGGCTTGCCCGCTGCAAGCTGGATGGTACGCGTGGGTGCCCCGCTGATGATGCGAACCGATCCGGAACTGGCCCTCTACGGACGCTACTGTATTTCCCGGCGCTTGCGCGAGGAGGGTTTTCCTTTCCGCTTTCCGAATCTGGCCGACGCACTGCAGAATCTTTACGCAAAGTAAACACCCCAGGGAAAAGAGACGATGTGGTTTCCGAGGATTGCCCTCACCGTGGGCCTGCTGCTTCTCGCTCGCCCCGCCGCTGCCGAACCGCTACTCTTCGTCGCTTCCTACGCCGCAGGGGAGGAGGGGGCGATCAGCACGCTCACGCTTGATGAGGCGAGCGGAACGTTGCAGCCGATGCACACCTATCGCGCTATCCAATTCGCCTATTACCTGACGCTCGCCCCAGATGGCAAAACCTTGTATGCCACGCACGGCACTCTGAGTGGCGAAGGCAGGCGACGCGAGTTTGTCTCGGCCTTTCGGATCAATAAGACGGGAAGCCTGAGCCTGCTGGGCTGCCGTCCGGCGCACGGGAGCAGCGCCTGTTTTGTCGATAGCAATTGCAACGTACTGGTGCTGGCGAACTATCAGGACGGTACGGTGGTTTCTTATCCACTCGCGGCCGACGGCTCCATCGGCCGCCGCAGTTCGCTCATTCAGCAGCGCGGTTCGAGCGTCGACGCCGAGCGACAGGAAGGGCCTCATGCGCACGCGGCTCTCTTTGGGCCCTCAGGAAAACGGGTCTTTGTACCCGACCTCGGTGCCGACCGCATATTTTCCTATCGTGCCAATCCTGAGACCGGTCGGCTCAAGCCGACCGCCCAAAAGTCGGTTGCCGCACTCCCGGGCGCCGGACCCCGCCACGTGCGGTTCCATCCCACTCATCGCTGGATGTACGCGATCAACGAACTGACAGGTTCGATCACGCGTTACGATTTTGACTCCCGTTCTGGAGCACTGACGCGACGCGAGACCATTTCGACCCTGCCACAAGATTTTGCCGGCAAGAACGGGTGTGCCGATCTGGCAATCACACCCGACGGCCGCTTTCTCTACGGCACCAATCGCGGTCACGACAGTGTCGCCGGATACCGGATTGGCGAAGGTGGCGTGCTCGAACTGATTGCGATCACCCCGAGCGGCGGTAAGAGCCCGCAGAATTTGGAAATCACACCTGACGGGCAGATGCTGCTGGTGGCCAACATGTCGGGGAGCAACATCGCCCTGTTTCGCATCGACGGGGCGACCGGCACGCTGAGCAAAACGGTGTCGCGCTACGCAATCGCACACCCTGCCTGCATCATCGCGGCAATGCCACGCTAACCGCTCTCCGTCGCCTTCTTCGCGGCATGAGCGCCAAACCGAAGAGAGCCATTAGCATCGCGGCTGGTTCATGGACCGAGGATGGCCAATTTTTAATCCGAAGGATGATCGCTTTTCTTGAAGAGCCAATGTATTAGGACGCCACCCCAAAACATGAGGCCACCTAAAAAGGTTGGAAAGAGACGATATTCATTCACGATCCAATGGTTTGCCGCAAACCGAATCGGAACCGTCAGGATTGCAGCAACAAACAGCAGTGCGATCAGAACGGGCACGATGCGGAAGATGATGACGAAGGTGGTAACGATCCAATAGGTAAAGAACTTCCATACCTCTGCCATGGGGTTCAACGAGTGTGATTGCGTATCGGGTGACTGGGGCTGCGACATTCTAAATATTCCTTTCGAGACTGCGATACTCTAAATTTAAATACAATCGTCAAAAGTATAACCAATCCACAACGACTCTTGTCCAGGATTTATTCGTTCTGGTCGAAATCGCAGTATGGCACCGTGAACACGATGACGATTTAAGCAGGCTCGCAACGAGTGGACGCCGTCTTCGACATGGGATTATCCTTCCTCGTTCTTTTGTTTCACGCTTCGAATGCGATCTCATGTTGGAGCAGGCGGGTAACCTGCCAGGGGGCAATGAGGGACTCGAACAAACGCAACAATTCCCAAAGAAATCTCGCAATGCACCTTTTCGCGACGCAGAATACAACGCACGCAGTGTAGATTCAGGTGCAATCGACCCGGGACTTCAGAGTCTCGGCCCAGCCTTTCTGAGTCAGTCCGCAAGGAAATCCTCAAGCACCTACCGTCGCCTGATTCGCGGCTAAACGAACACTGGAGCCTAGACCCTATTTATCTTCACCGGCTTCGTCTCTTCACCCTCGAGGCCTTCCTCGCCAAGACGTCAGATAGAATCAGCGGAATAGACGGTTCCCGTTTTGGCATCGAAGACACTCATTTCATTTTACGAATTTAGTTTGTAACGCTCCCCAGCATTCCAACCGGCACCCCACAAGCCAATGATCAACGAACCTTTGTTTGAATCACTCATACCGTACAGCCTCTGAAATAAGTGGCGAACGCACTTATTGTCCGCGCAGCGCAGCTGAAGAAAAGACTGGGAAGGGAACCTTAAGTGTTCAAACAGCCAGCAGCAGGAGGCCAACGCCTTTTGCAAACGATGGCCAAAGCGTACAGGATGGGGGTCATCACTACCCACGGCAGTTGCGTTTGCAAATGAACCGTTCTTCCGCAAATATCGAGCAACTGTGGGTTCCACGCATTGCCAAACGGGGAAAACGGCGCCCAGGAAAGCACCGCTCCGCTGGTAAGCTGCGCCTGATAGACCGTGAGCTCGATCAGAATGTTCTCGCCGACGAACCAAACCAACAGCACAGTCAGCGCGCTCCACTTCCAGCGGTCAAAAGCAGCGGCTCCACAAAAGAGCCACACCAGTACCAAGCCGACCACGGCAATCCCAAAGGCATCGCCCATCGCATTGCCCACCCCGTTGAACCAGGGTGGAATCAGCTCATTCATCTGCGCGGTGCGTCGCTCCGCGATCGAGGCACCACCGCCCCATCCGTAAGCAAACCAGAACTCCCAACCAAAACCGCAGAGAAGTACGGCACCGGAATAATAGGCCGCGATCCAATGGGGCAATCGCCCAAAGCACCACAATCCTGCCAGCACGAGGAAAGACCCCAGCGATGTGCCGTAGAGCAGCACCACGGTCACCATCTTGAGGGTGTTGAGTGCATCCATGTTTTCTTTCCCCCCGGCAGCCGCTTCCCTTCGATCACGCATCATCCGGTCAACGGCGAAAATAAGGAATCGGTGGGGCAAAGTGAACCCCTATTTCGACAAAGGAGAACCATTGCATGCCGCACGCAGTCTGTCTTAAGTTGAACCAGATTCTGCCACCGCAGGCGATTTCTGCCGACACCACGGCAACACACGGCCAAAGGCAAGCCCCAGAGAGCACAACCCGGACAACACCACTGCAGTGAGCGTGATCATACGGAGGTGGCCCTCCACTTCCGCTAAGGCCTCCTGCTTGGCCTCCGCTTTGAGCTTAGCGTCATCAGGCGGACCAACGTGCGATTGGTCGTTTTCCATTGCCACATCCAGCCCGACAACCATGCCAATCAGCATGGAACCGCCAAGATAAAAAAGGCAGAAAAGCAAAATAAAGCAAATTGCAGACGTGAACAGACGTGTAAAAAACACTGCAAACCCCCTTTTGGAATAATTAACGGACTCCCCAATTATCTACGCCCAGCAGCAAAAGGAAAGACTAGGGGATTGCCTCCAGCAGCTACCGTCGCTGCCTAAAAGGCGCTTTGCAAAATTGATTTGAGGTCCGCAAGGGTGACCGGTCGCGGATTTACCTGTATCAACCGCTTCACCGAAAACGCTTTTTCAGCGAACCCGGCAAGCTGATCCTTGCGGCCGCCAAGCTTTCGGATCGAACTGGGAATGCCTATCCGCCCGCCAAGCGTTTCCACCGCCACAATCGCCCGCTCCGCAGCGTCCTCGGGCGGAAGTTCTGCCGTCTCCTCTCCCAAAAGCTGCGCAATGCGGGCAAACGTTTCTTGGCGCACCTGCAGATTGAAACGCATCACATACGGTAGCAGCAGGCCGTTGCCCCCACCGTGCGAACAGTGCAACGCCCCACCGAGTGGATATTCAAGCGCATGGGCCAACGCCACCCCGGCATTGGAAAAGGCCATACCCGCCAGAAGCGCCGCGGTGGCCATCCCCTCGCGAGCCTCCATATCATCGGGAACCTCCACCGCACGCACCAAAAACTTACCGACCAACGAGATTGCCTGCTCGGAGAGCGCATCGGTCAGTGGCGTGCGACCGCTGTAGGCGTTACCCGCTGGCATCGCGTGGGCATCAATCGCCGTAACCGCCTCGATCGCATGCACCAGCGCATCGATGCCGCAATCGGCCGTCACCTGCCGCGGACAACTCACCGCCAGCGCCGGATCGACCAGCGCCACAGCGGGCCGCAGAAAGGGGCTCTGCATGCTGACCTTCATCTCCGCCGCTACGTCCGTAAGCACGGCCGAGTGCGAAACCTCGCTCCCCGTTCCGGCGGTGGTGGGAATGCAGACCAGCGGTAGTGTGGGACCGGGCACACGATCGAAACCAAAATAATCGCTCGCCTCTCCGCCACAGGCGAGTACCGCCGCCACGACCTTGGCCAGGTCCATGTTGCTGCCACCCCCCAAGCCGATCACTACATCCGGCGCAAACGCTGTACCGGTGGAAATCGCCGACGCCGCCATGTCGACACTTGGCTCGGCCTCGGTCTCAGTGAACGCGCAGGCCTCGACGCCCGATGCCTGCAAAACCTCGCTTGCACGGTCTACCATACCGGCAGCGGCCAGATTCGCATCACTCACCACCAGGGCCCGCTGCCAGTTCCGCCCGCTGCAAAGCGGTCCGAGCTGCGCAAGAGCGCCAGTTCCAAAAATAATCTCGCCGGCAGAAGCAAAAGTCCAGGGCATGTTCATCAAATGTTATACTCCCGCTTAGGAGCGACTCCAATCGGCAATGACCTCGACGGTCGCCGCAGCGAGTTTTTGGAGCTGCTCGGGTGTGATAGAAAGCGGCGGTGTCAGGTAAAATATATCGTGAAACGGACGCAGCCAGATTCCTGCTTCCACGAATCGCTCGCACAGTTTGTCTTGAGAGTGCAATCGCTCGACCTGCACGACCCCGATCGCACCACAGGTCCGCACATCGACCACCCCCGGTAGCGACCGGCAGGGCTCGAGCAGCTCGGTAAGCGCCTTTTCGATCGCCTGCGCCTGCGTCAGCCGTGGATGCTGTGCAAAAAGATCGAGCGAACCGTGCGCGGCAGCACACGCGAGCGGATTGGCCCCGTAGGTCGGGCCGTGCATCAGCGCATTTTCACTCGCATGACTGGAGAATGACTCAAACACTTCGCCTGTGGCGACTGTGGCCGCCATCCCGAGCGTGCCCCCGGTCAGCGCCTTGCCGAGACACAGAATATCAGGAACCACCTCCGCCTGCTCGCAGGCGAACATCGAGCCGGTCCGGCCAAAGCCGGTGGCAATCTCATCGGCCACAAGCAGCAGGCCCTGCTCCCGCGCGATGCGGGCCACCGCGGCAAGCGCCGCAGGCGAATGAAACCGCATCCCCCCTGCCCCCTGCACCAGCGGTTCGATCACCACCGCTGCAAGCTCCTCCCGACGAGTTTCGAGAAACGACGCAAACGCTGCTTGCTCCTCGTCTGTTTCGGGGATCGGTCGGCAATACTGCTGGGGTAACAATCCCTTGAAGTGTTCGTGCATGCTCCGCTCGGGATCTGAGAGCGACATCGCCCCGGTCGTATCGCCATGGTAGGCATACTGAAAGGTGACAAACCGGTTGCGTCCCTCCTCTCCGCGATTGCGCCACATCTGCACCGCCATTTTCATCGCCACTTCCACGGCCACTGAACCGGAGTCGGAAAAAAAGACGTGCGCCAAATCGCCCGGCAACAGATCGGTAAGTCGGCCCGCGAGCGTCACTGCGCCTTCGTGATGGATTCCACCGAGCATCACGTGCGGCATCACCTCCAACTGCGCGGAGATGCGCTCAGCGATATGCGGATGGTTGTAGCCGTGGCAGGCGGTCCACCACGACGCGAGCCCGTCGATCAGACGCCGTCCATCGGAGAGCACCAGATACACATCTTCGGTTGCCACCACCGGAAGCGGCAGCCGTGCCGTTTGCATTTGCGTATACGGCATCCAAAGATGATCCGCTGCGTCGCGTTGCCAGGCGGGGATCGAGGATGTTTCAGCGTAGGTGAGGTTCATGGCCTCTCAGAATACCGCCCACGTGCCACCGGTACCAGTCGTGCAGTGTCGCACGATCCACCCCCCCCGGCCACTGACAAGGCAAACTGCGTCCGGCTACAATACGTGGCTTAATCTTCCCCAAACCCCGTCACGAGGAATCTGAGACATGGCTACGACGTATCGCTTTTCTTTCGGCCCCTGGAATATTTCCGAGGGTGCCGACCCCTTCGGCCCCGAGGTCCGCTCGCCTTATTCGCTCCAGGAGAAATTTGATATGTACGGCCCGCTCGGGTTTGAGGGGGTGCAGTTCCACGATGACGATGTGGTCGAAGATATCGAAGACCACGCCCCCGAGGCGGCACTCGCCCGCGCCCGCGATGTGAAAAAGATGCTGGACGATCGCGGACTCACCCCCGAATTTGTCGCTCCTCGGCTCTGGTTCGATCCCCGTACGGTCGATGGAGGGTTCACGAGCAACCGCGCTGATGACCGGCAATACGCCCTCGACCGCTGTCTGCGAGCCATCGATATCGCCCGAGAGATCGGCACACCGAATATCGTGATGTGGCTAGCGCGCGAAGGAAGTTACATCCGGGAATCGAAAAATGCTCGCGTGGCAGTCGATCGGATTCGCGAAGGGATTGATCGCATGCTCGAATACGACGGGGAAGTGCGGATCTGGATCGAACCGAAACCGAATGAGCCGGTCGATAGCGCGTATATTCCCACCATCGGTCACGCGCTGGCGTTGGCCTATCAGACCGTAGACCCCTCCCGTGTGAGCGGGCTGATCGAAACGGCCCACTCGCTCCTAGCCGGACTCGACCCCTCGGACGACATGGCCTTTGCCCTGGCGCACGATAAGCTCAGCAGTGTGCATCTGAACGATCAGGGCGGACTAAAGTTCGACCAGGATAAATGTTTTGGTAGCTTCAATCTCCGCAGCGCGTTCAATCAGATCCGCGTGCTTGAAGAAAATAACTACGGATCGCGGGGCGAGTTTATTGGACTCGACGTCAAAGTGATGCGGACGCAGAAGCAGGAAGGCTCGACCGATCACTTGACCGGTAGTCGCAAAAATTTTGAGCGGATTTTAGCCAAAGTCCGCTCCCTCGACACCACGCTCGAGGAGCAGCTGATCGACAACCGCGACTACGAAGCGCTCGATCAGTATATTCTCTCGCACCTGATGGGTAGCGCGTAGTGACCGTTAGGTGAGCAGTGGTGCGGTCACCTCACGCAGCGATCGCTCTGCGCGGGCGCCGTACTGCGCGATGATTTCGCTCGCCGCGGCGGCTCCCAACTGCCCGCAGACTTCGAGCGGCATTTTTTGGGTGTAACCATAGAGGAACCCTGCGGCAAATAAATCGCCAGCGCCGGTGGTGTCGAGCAAACGACGGGGTGGAACGGCTTCAATCGCAATCCGCTCCCCGTCGGTAAGTAGCGCGGCACCTGCCGCCCCACGCGTGGCGGCCACAAACCGGCAGTGGTTCCCGGCAGCATCGAGTGCCGCTTCGATGTCCTCGAGCTGATAGAGTGCCATAAGCTCTTCTTCGTTGGCAAAGAGAAGATCAACGTGGTCCCTTACGAATTGCAGGAAAGATTCGCGATGCCGATTCACGCAGAACGCATCCGAGAGGCTGAGCGCCACCTGGACCCCTGCTTCGTGGGCCAGCCGAGCCGCCTTTAAAAAGGCTTCTTTCGCGGGTGGCAGGTCCCACAGATAACCTTCCAGGTAAATCACCTGGGCAGCCGAGACCGTTTCGGCATCCACATCCCCCGGCCCCACGTGCACGCATGCGCCGAGAAAGGTGTTCATCGTTCGCTGTGCATCCGGAGTGACCAGCACCACGCACTGCGCCGTTGGTGGACCGCTTTGTGCGTCGGGGGTCAGGAAAGCAACGCCCGTCTTGGTCAGTTCACTGCGAAAGGTTTCACCGAGCCGATCCGTGCCGACTTTGCCGATAAAGGCCGCCCGCCCACCGAGATCCGCCAGGCCCACCATCGTGTTGGCAACCGAGCCGCCCGAAAGCTCGCGCTGCGTGTCGATGACCCCACTAAGGGCGGCTGCCCGCTCGGCGTCGATCAGGGCCATACCCCCCTTGGCCAACCCTTCGGCCTCCAGGAAAGCATCATCGACCTGGGCCAGAACATCGACAATCGCGTTCCCGATTCCCAGCACATCGTATTTGGTGTCACTCATCACTCCCTGCTTTCTCACAATTTTACAATGCCAACTATTTAGTTTGAGTGGGAAGTCTACTCGAGGTATCGCATCCAAAACAAGCCAACACTTGACACTTGGCATCGACTCAGGGACAACGTTGTAGGCGCTCTGATCCATTTTTGAGGTACGCACTTGCAAACTGTCTATTCTTCGCCGGCCCGCTACACGCAGGGCCCCGGCGCCATCGAGAGGCTGCCCAGCGAGTTGGCCTTCCTCGGCCTCACCGGACCGATACTTATCGTCTCTGGTCCGACGATGACCCAGCTTTTAGAACCGCGTTGGGAAAGCGTCCTCGGCAGTGTCGGCATTCCTTACCGCATGCATCTGTTCGGAGGTGAATGCACGATCGCAGCGATCGACGAGGTCCGTGGGCTTGCCGAGAGCACCGGTGCTACAACGCTGCTGGCCGCAGGAGGCGGCAAGGTCTTGGATACGACCCGCGCCGCAGCAGCACAACTGAGGCGGCCCTTCGTCGCCTTTCCGACCGTCGCCTCAACCGACTCTCCCTGTAGCGCGATCAGTGTGATTTATGACCATCGCGGCATCTACGACACTTTTCACAGTTTCTCCCGCAACCCGGACCTGGTGCTGGTCGATACTGAAATTATTGCCAACAGTCCCCGTCGCTATTTTATCGCTGGCATGGGCGACGGCTTCTCGACGGTTTTTGAAGCGCGGGCCTGCGTCCGTGGCGCGCGAGAAAACTTACGGGGAGGTCTCTCCACTATTGCCGCCCGCGAGATCGGCGAAGTGTGCTACCGCACCTTGATGGAGGATGGGCGCGATGCGCTGGTCGACCTTGATGCCCATCGCGTGACGCCTGCCTTGGAACGGGTGGTCGAGGCCAACACTCTGCTCTCCGGTATCGGTTTTGAATCGGCCGGGTTGGCCGCCGCCCATGGAATCCACAATGCGATGACCGTGGCCGAAGGATCCCACAACTCCTTACACGGTGAAAAAGTTGCCTTCGGCGTTCTGGTGCAGTTAATGCTCGAAGAGCAATCCCCCGAGGTCATCGAACCGGTCGTCCATTTTTGTCGCGACGTGGCACTACCGGTGACGCTCGCTCAGGTGGGACTCGATGCCGGGGACCGCGACACGCTCGCTCGAATCGCCAAAGAGGCGGTTCAGCCAGGAAGCCTGATCCACAACGAACCGTTTGACGTCTCTGCTGGGCAGGTCCTCGAAGCGCTGCTCGCTGCCGATTCGGTGGGAAACCAAACAGGAACCCTATGACAAGCGATCGCTATCCACCGATCGGTCGTACATCGCTTGAACAACTCATTGCGCAGACCTTTGTCGACTCGGCAGAACATCACACTGCGCTTGCTTCGACCAACGACCGTGGCCTCACCTTAGCGCGTTCGCAGACCGATCGCCCTCCAGGTTCAGTGCACCTGATCTACGCCGAACAACAAACCCGCGGCCGCGGTCGCGGAGGCAAGAACTGGCTCTCTGCACCGGGTAGCTTGACCTTTTCCCTTCTCATCCCGCGACCGGAATCGATCTCGACTGTAGTCTCTCTCGCAATTGCAGTCGCCATCTCGGAGGCGTGCGCTGAATGTGTTCCAGAAGAAACGATTCGCGTGAAATGGCCGAACGATATCTACTTAAATGGCCGCAAGGCCGGCGGTATTTTAATCGAATCGCCAGCCAACGGGTCGCAACTCGTGATCGGCATCGGCATCAACGTGAATAATTCATTCGCAAACCTAGAATTAGAAAATGGTGAGGCTATCACTTTGGCTGCCGCCTCGGGCAAAGCGATCGACCGGGCGCATCTCTTCCACGGCATTCTGAGTTGCCTCAGCAAGAGGTGGGCGAACGCATCAATGACCCTTCCTACAGACTGGGACCGGTGGTGCCTGTTGCGTGGCAAGGAAATTATTGTGCACTTAGAGCATCGAACGATCAAAGGTATCTGTCGAGGAATCGATACCGCGGGTCATCTGCTTATCGAAGAGGCAACCGTCGACGCCGATTCGCCGAACTTGCATGCGGTGGCCTCCGCCAAACGCATCACCTGGCAGTAGCGTCTGAATCAGTGCTTCGGCACGGTCGTTTCATCGACAATCTCCACCACACCGGTCTCTCCTAAATCCTCTGCCAGCGAGAGCAGCACCTGTTTAGTGTAAAAGGTTGGCACGACCCCACGGAAATAGAGCTTCCCATCGTTGAACTGGACATCGATTCCTCGAATCGCGATATACATGCTGTTTTGAAGTCGCTGGCGAATAAGGCGAAGGAAGTCCTTTTTTGTGTCTCCGCATTCACGTAGTGCAGCTGGAGGATCGACAAACAATGCGCGGCGGATTTCATTGATTGCCAAAATACCGGTTGTCGATTCCGGAGGTTTGTTCTCTATCATGCTTCCTTTCTCCGTGGAATCCTGAAAACTCAGGGCATTCGTCGCTCCATGCGTACGGTCGACTTTACTTAATCGCACATCTTGTGCCGAAAGGACCGCTGGATGAATTTTATAAAAAGAAGCGGATTTCGGCCAAGATGAAACGCGGAGGGCGGTCGTGTGTGTGCGGTGTGCATACAATTCAGGCAATCGACGCCCAACGATTCACCAACAGCATGCTGGCATGGCAAAAGGGACCACGCGTTAATCCACGAGTTGGTACGACTCCTTCTCGCCCTCCACCACGCGACAAACCGGTTTCTCCGGTTCGTGATAAAGAACGAATCGCCAATCCGATTCAAGCGCCTCGGTCAGCAGTTTTTGCTTGGTCTGCATGTTATCCCAGGGCAACATGTCGTAGCCCATACTGTAGGCCGCTCCCACGTGGCTGCGGGTGGGCATCACATCCGAGGGAAAGCAAACCGTCCCCTGCCCATCGTCAAATTCAATCGACTGCAGCCCCCAGGTATGTCCCGGACGTGGTCGGAGACGAATGTCGTCCAAAACCGTCTCCTCCCCTTCGACCAACTTGACCTGAGAGGCCATCGGTTCGAATGTGGACCGGAGATAAGTTTTGCTCATAGTGGAACGGCCCGCGCGAGCGTCTTCCCACTCTTGCTTTTGCACGTAGATCTCCGCTGCAGGAAAGGTCGAGACCAAATTCCCCTCCCGATCGATCCGCGAAATCCCCGCAGCATGATCGAAGTGAAGATGACTGAGCAACACCGCTGAAATCGAATCTGGCGAAATATTGGCTGCTTCAAGACCCGCCCCGAGCGAATTCTCCTCGAGTGCGAAAATAGACCGCTCCTTTTCAGACATTTTCGTTCCATACCCGCACTCGATCAGCACCCGCACACCATCCCGCTCCAAAAGCACGCAGTGGCAGGCAAGCGGAATGCGATTGCGCATGTCGGGGGTGACGAGTTTTTGCCAGAGCACCTGCGGCACCACGCCGAACATACTCCCGCCATCGAGTCGAAACCGCCCTGCGGTGACAAGCTGCCAGTTCCACTCGGCCATTTATTTCTCCTCGCCTACAGATGAAACGGAAGCACCCGCTGCTGTTCGTCGGCTTGACGCTCAAGTGGCGGATCGAGCCACCCGATCGATTCGTTCCTTGCCAAACACTCCGACACCCGCTGCTTGATCTGCGGCAATAGCTTCTGCAGTGCCGCCCGCTCGTCTCCCGCCCGACAGGAGAAACCAGCCAAATTCGCCGCCCGCACTTCGGTCTCGTCCCCGCGGCGGATCACATAGACCACCAGGCTAAAGGTAGGCACATCGCCTGTCGTCTGCGAAAGCGGATCGGACTTTGCGGATGCTCCTTGCTCGTTTGATTTAGCCATGTTTCGTTCCCTGAATTCTGTTTCGCCCATGCTCCCCGGTGGCCGCAAGGATAAAAGCCGCGTGACCGGACGGCAATGCCCTTCGGCTTGGGTATTTTGGTATAGTCGTCGCATTATTCCTATTCCTCACCCCTAGCGAGCGTTTTATGCGTGCCCTGGTTCCCGTGGCTAACGGAAATGAAGACATCGAACTCGTAAGTATCACCGACATCCTCACCCGCGGTGGGATCGACGTGGTCCTCGCGTCCACCGAGAAAGAAAAAAAGGTTCGCTTGATGCAGGGCCTGCGGATCGAAGCCGATTGCATGCTTGCGGATGTACTCAAAGAAGATTTCGAGGCGGTCGTCATGGCTGGCGGCATCCCGGGGGCCATGCGATTGGCCGAAGCAAACGGACTGCATGACTTATTGATCCGGCAGCATGCGGCTGGCGCTGTGCTTGCAGCGATCTGCCTCTCTCCTGCCCTGGCACTCCAGCCCGCCGGTGTGCTGGATGCGTGCCAGAGCGTCACGGGAAACTCCCAGCAAATCAAAACGCCCGACCAGACGTATGCTGCCGATGCGTTCACCCGGGTTCTTGGCGATAGCTACGACCCCTCACTACGAGTTTGTGTCGATCAGCAGCAACGGATCGTCACGTCCCAAGCGCCCGGTACCGCAATCGAATTTGCACTTGCTGTCGTGCGGATGCTTGCCGGTGATGCAGTTGCCGACACCATCGACCGCTATATTATGGTCGCCCATTGAAAGGAACACGATGCGCATGACTCACTCGACTCTTGCTTCGTTGTTTTTTGTCGCTGCGATCTGCGTTACCGCAACGCACGCAGCACCCCCACAAGAAGCCGACCTTGCACCCTTTCTGGGAACACCTGCATTTGAGACTCAACAGGTCTATAGCCAAGAGCGCCACCCCAACGTCGCGGTGGCCACAGATGGAACGGTGCTTGTCACCCTTGGTAACAGTCGCCTACTGGTCCGTCGCAGCGGCGATGGCGGCAAAACCTTCGGCCCGCCGATTGTGATTGCCGACCCCGGTTTTCAGAGTGGTGGCCTGACAGTCGACGAAACGACGGGAGACATCATTGCCTTTGCCGAAGCCAAGCATCCGCCTGCAAAACTGGGCATCTATCGCAGTGGTGATCACGGCAAAACGTGGAAGAGGCAACCGACCCAGATCGCGCCGGATAAGTTGGGAAACACGCCCTCGATGCATATGAACGAACACGGCATCACGCTCCGGCACGGTGCGCATGCCGGCCGGTTGCTGAGGCCCGCTCGTTTTTATGGCGATGGAAACCGACCGGATGAGTATTCCAATCACTACACGACCGCCATCTACAGCGACGACGGAGGCAAGACGTGGGAAACGAGCGATCCGTTTCCCGAAAATGGCACGGGCGAAGCCACAGTCGCCGAACTTTCTGATGGAAAGATCTACTACAACACGCGTTGCCACTGGGATCAGAATCCGCAGCACACGCGTCGTCGTTCGGCGATGAGTCACGACGGGGGAGTGAGCTGGAAGGATTTCGACGTAGTGGAAATTTTGCCCGACGGCTTGCAGCATCGCGCCTACGGTTGCATGGGCGGCTTGGTCCGCCTGCCGGTGGCCGGTCGCGATATCCTGCTCTTCAGTAACATCGATGCCAAAGGCGAACAACGCAAACGGGTCACAGTCTGGGCCAGTTTTGACGGCGGTAAAACCTGGCCGCTCAAGCGACTGATCGAACCGGGCCCTAGTGCCTACTCGTCGCTCAATGCCGGCAGGCCTGGAACCGCAAGCGAAGGCTGGGTCTACATCCACTACGAGTCGGGGCGCGGCAGCAAACTGGCCCGCTTCAACCTCGAGTGGCTTTTGGGGGGGGGAGCGACCGGAGATGGAAGGGTGCCGGAGGAATTCTCGCGCTAACTCACAAATCTATTTTGTGTTTCAAGAAATAAGGAACTAAGTAATGAACGCTACACATTCCAGTGGCTCTTCCTGCATCGTGTTCTCTTTACGCAAAACGTCCAATTCGAAATTACTGCTCATCTTTCGACTGCTTGTCGGACTTCCGCTACTCTTCTTTGGCATCTTACATTTCATCAAGCTGGCTGCGTTTACCAACATTCTGATTGCCAGCGGGATGCCCTTCGTCGAATTCAATACATTTGCCGCACCCGTGGTAGAGGTGCTCGCGGGAGTGCTCTTGCTCCCCGGTTGGTTCACCCGCTTGGGCGGTGTGCTGGCGGTGTTTGCCATGGCACCGGCGATTTACGGAACACAGGCAATTGATGCGCTCACATTGAAAAACCTACCCCCTGGACTCGAAGCAATCCCCCAGGTTCCACCTCTGTTCGTACCCATTGCGCTCTTGCTATTTGGCGTATTGCTTGCGTTTTACGGCGGTGGCGGGTTCAGCCTGGACCGCAAACGCACGATGCGCCACAACCACTGACTTGGCGGTTCATGCTACGGGCATTCCATACCGGCAATTCGATCTATAATGGGCTTTTCAACTGCATTCCGAGAATGAGAGCATCATGGAGAGGGACCTGACGTTCCATACGCACGAAGGCACGGCGGTCGCCGCAACGTTCGCCGCCCCGCCGGGTGAGGGACCCTTTCCAGCAGTCCTGCTTTGTCAGGGACTCTCCGGGGTGCGGAATCTGGTACTGCCGCGCGTAGCGGAGGTGCTGGCCGAGTGTGGCTTCGGGTCGCTACGCTTCGATTACTCAGGATACGGTGACAGTGGAGGGGAGCGGGGGTGGATCGACCCGTTCTCTCGGGTCGTCGATGCGCGCTACGCGCTGGCGGCCCTGATGGCGCGCGACGAGGTCGATTCCGATCGGGTGGGCGTCTACGGCCATAGTTATGGCGGGCCGGTTGCCATCCATGTCGCCGCTGAGGACGGGCGTGTGCGTGCGTTGGCCGCCGTGTCCAGTCCCGGGAGTGGCGTCAATATGTTGCGTGCGCCAAGGCCGGAATGGGAATGGGTTACCCTAGTGCATCGGCTTGACCAGGAGCGCACGGCGATCGCGGGCGGAGCGAAGGCGACCATCGTTGGTGTGGAAGAGATTTTCCCGTTTAGCCCTAAATTTACTGCGGACTACGCGAAGTTGCGGGGTGGCGGAACGAGCGCCATGGCAACGGGATCTGGACTTGGCACATCGCACTTCTATCTAGCGAGTATCGACCGGATGGCAGTTTTCGATCCCGAAGCCGCAGCTCGTGGCCTGACTCGTTGCCCGACACTGTTCGTGCATGGCAACGATGATGACACGGCGCCTATTTCGACGGTGAAACCAGTCTACCGCGCGATTCCCGGGCCAAAGCAATGGCAGGTGGTAACGGGCGCGGATCATAACACATTGGATACCGAGCCGGGACTCACATCGACAACGACCAAAGTGGCCGACTGGTTCACACACCATCTATCGCAGCAATAAGGATCTCTCGGAGACAACGCGACCCGCGTGCATCGCCTCAAACGCCAACCCCCGATCTTTTGCAGTGCATGCGCGGTCGCCCGGGGAGCTTCGCTTTCAGGCTGTGCCTTCGCCCTCTGGCGGCGGTGGGTCCTCGCTTTTTGCCTCGAAATCTGTCGGACCGCCAAACTCCACATCGCCCGCGCGGTGCTGTGCATCCAGGAGTGGTCCTGCAATATGCGCCGCCTTCTCCTGACCCACTCTGTCAAGATTTTCGGATTGCGAAATATCCGCGGATGGATCGGCCGCATAGTGATAGCGACCACCTACCTGGATTCCCAGTTCTTCTGCGAGTCGCATCACATCGCCGAGAAATCGATGCTGCTCGCGCAATTCGATCGACCAATCCTCGCATTCAATAAAGCAATACAACATCACATGGATGGTATGCTCGCCAAATTCAGCTAGATAAATATGATACTCGTCTTTCCGCGTATAAGGGTGGCGCTTAATTAACTCGCGAACTCCTTCGCAAAAGGCGTCGATCACGGCGGGCTTGGTGCCGTAGTGTATTCGGATAATAGTTTTGATTCGTCGATAGCGACGAGCACCCATGTTATCGATTTCTGTTGTAATCATCGTGCTGTTTGGAATCGTTACCAATGAATGCGCAAATGTCCGGACACGGGTACTGCGAAACCCAATCGATTCAATATTTCCCTCAATGCCGTTGATCACCACCCAATCGCCCACTCGGAACGGCCGATCGACGAGTACGCTGAACGATCCAATCAAGTTTGAAATCGCATCTTTCGAGGCCAGGGCAATGGCGATTCCACCGAGTCCCATACCCCCAAGAATCCCAACCACCGGTAGATCGAAGGCCCGCGCTGCCACCAGAACACCGACGCAAATAATCAAGAGCTTCAACGCCCTGGAGGTAAGTAGTACCAAAAGATCATCGTGCAGGGTCGGCGTTTTTGCTGCTCTCTGCAGGGCATAACGCCGCAATGCATCAATGAGCAGATGCATAGTCCGCACTCCGGCAATAATGGTGAGAATTTTAAGCAAACCCAAAATCACACTCAGAGCGCTGTCAGGCAGGCCAAGGAGCATCGTCCCGTAACACCATAAAAACCCCTGGCTCAGCAGGCCCACGGGTCGAAACACGTGAGGACCAATTTCTGCTCCCCGGTAGGCGACAACAAATCGAAGGCAGATTTGCGCAATCAGCGAGAGAATCAGTCGAACGCACTGATCGAGTAACAGCCCGAAAACCAACAGGCCGACGAGACTGAGCCATTGATAATCAGCCAAAAGAAATCGCGTCTTCGTCCAACTTGCCGGAAACAAACCCTCGAACCAAAGTGGCGTGAGTATTTTCGGCTTAACTGCTTCGTTGCCTCCAATCGGTTTGCGATCACTCCATTTTTCGTGCAGCTCGTTAATGACCGCTACTGTCTCTGGTACGAATCGCCAAAGATCACTTTCATCGGGCGCAATCACAATTGAAGCGATATCCCGGGCATCCTCTACGTCGGGGTCCGAAATAAGTACACTGAGCCGAAACGGTTCTTCGCTCTCACCATCATCAGAGACGCGCAGGTAGTCAACTTTCCCCATGCGCTCAAGAATTACTTTGAGCCGGGCAGCATGATCGGGGCCAGCCGTATCACGGATACTCGGCGGCATTTCTGAAAGATCGAGCGCAAGAAGAGCGTCGTCTTGATTACCACCTTCTTCGAAAGCGCCAATGAACGTCTTCAGCGTTTTGCGGGGCGACGCGAGCTTTGCCTTGGCAATTCGCTCCTCTCCCGACTCAGCCTCTACAACAGCGGACGGAGCGACTAAATCATCCTCAGCGTGTAGGGCGATCACGCTGAACGCGAAACCAACAATACCTATCGAAAGTATTCGCTGTCTATGACTTAGCATTTCGCACTCCGCTTTAACATCAACCCATTATCGAAATAGCAGCCGAAAACCAACCACGGATAACAGCCCCTTGCCCATCACGTTCGTTGATACCTATCATCGATCACGGTCCCGCCGAGGGCAAGGAACCCTTTTGCTGTTTTTATGCAGAGGAGCAACCGATGATCTTGAATTTAGTTCGCCACTGGTTCTTCGGGCACTACACGCGGCGGGTGACGCGTAAGGGCGTGCGCCGTTTGATCGGAAAAACGTGGCCGGATGCGTCTGGCCGACATAGACGCGAGGTCCTACGTCAGATCGACCACGCTGCGGAGTCACACGCCCGAGAGGAATTATCCCTCGCCACCGACCCACCTTCGGTGGGCCATCTGGAATGGGCGAGCTTCATTCTTGCCGCCTATCGGAAACTACTTCCAGAGTTTAGATCTCCGGAACAGATGATCGAGTCGCTTGGTGCCGAGATGGAAAAAGCCCATGCGACCCCGATGATTTTGTTCACGCTCGATCGTCTGATGAAAGCGTTTCAGGGTGACGTGCATCGCGCGCGAAAGGTATTTGATGCGGTGCTGAAACAATACGGTGCGTTTTTCACCTGGAACATGGATATCGAGAAATCACGTCTGACCATCACCATCACCCGCTGCTGGTACTTTCATTTTTTTGCTATCCATAACGTACCCCGGCTCACCATCTGTGCCTGTCGACTCGATGGACTCTGGTTCAATCGCATGAAACCCGAGCGGCATGGACTGCGTTTCGATCACGATCGTTACACGACCAAGGGATATGGCGGGGAGAACTGCGTTTTTACCATAGAGCAAGCCACCGACTCTAGTTCCAACCCGAGCAGCTAGCGGTTGTCAAGAAAGCGACCCTCGATCGCATTCATCCGGGCAATCACAGCGGGGCCTCTGCCCACGTCGAGATAGTGCAGTCGCGCTCCATCGCGTGTCTCAAACCAATTGGATCCGGCCACGATCACCTCTTCCCTACCTGCCCGCAAACCGGTTTGAAATGCATCTCAAAGTGCTTCGGAATTACGGAACCGGCTACGAAACTCCGCGGGTGCAAGCGACACATCGCTATCATCCTCCACATCCTGCCGGAGGGCGACGAGTTGCTGGCGGACTTGTTCAATCTGCTCGGCATACTCCGGATCGTTGTAGAGATTGACCAGTTCGTCCGGATCCTTCTCCAGATCGTAAAACTCCCACTCGTCAAACTGATAAAAGTGCATCAACTTGTAGCGTTCGGTCCGAATGCCGTAATGCCGGGGCACCATATGCACACTCGGAAATTCATAATAATGATAATAAATTTCATGACGCCAATCTTCAGGCGATTCACCGGCAAGCAGTGGTACGAGCGATTTTCCCTGCATCTCAGGATCTGCATCGCAGGCAGCTGCCTCTAAAAAGGTTTCGGCGTAGTCGATGTTTTGCACCATCATGGTGTTGCGCGATCCGGGCTGAGTCACGCCGGGCCACTTGATAATCAGTGGCATTTTCAAGGACTCCTCATACATCCACCGCTTGTCGTACCAACCGTGGTCGCCAAGATAAAACCCCTGATCGGAACTGTAGACGACGATCGTATTCTCCTCGAGCCCCAGTTCTTTGAGTGTGGCCATCAACGCTCCCACACTATCATCCACACCCCGCGCGCAGCGCAGATAATTTTTGGCGTAGCGCTGATACTTCCAGCGGACCAGTTCCTTGCCCGCAAGCTTCGCCGCATGGAACGCTGCATCATCCGCCTTATAAGCAGCTTTCCATCGCTTTTTCTGCTCAGCAGACATCCGCCACAGGTTGTCGCGCGCCGAGCGATCTTGCCGCTGTTGAATTGCATCCCCGTCAAACTCGGCTGTTAAATCGACAAACAGATCGTAATGCAAATCCATGTGGCGATCGATCTCCATCTCCTGATGATGCGCCGGTGGCGCGTTATCTTCCCATTGATCAAACAGGGTTTCCGGCTCCGGAAGAGATGTGTGGTTGTAAAGTGCGATATGCTCAAAAGCCGGCATCCAGTTTCGATGTGGCGCTTTGTGCTGACACATCAGCAGAAACGGCCGGTCGGGATCGCGACCCTCTTTGAGCCAGTCAATCGCCAGTTCAGTCACCACCTGCGTGCAGTGCCCTTTGATTACCTGCTTGCCGCTCGGGGTAATGAACTCGGGATTGTAATAGGCGCCCTGGCCGGGAAGTACCATCCAGGTATCGAAACCCTGCGGTTCGCTTTTGAGATGCCACTTGCCGAACAACGCGGTTTGATAACCACATGTTTGTAGCAGTTTCGGGAAGGTGGTCTGACCGGCATCGAAGCGATTGCCATTATTCATAAAGCCATTTTTATGACTGTGCTTGCCGGTCAGAATCACCGCCCGACTCGGGCCGCAGATCGAATTGGTGCAGAAGCTGTTTTCAAACAGCATCCCCTCGCTGGCGAGTTGATCGATATTGGGCGTGGGATCGATCGTTTTGTAGAGCCCGTCATACGCCCCGATCGCATGGGTCGCGTGATCGTCAGAAAAAATAAACAAAATATTCGGACGGTCACTTTTTTTATTTTTGGCTTCTTCCGCTGCGACAACTTGCGGAAGCACCAATGCAACGGGAATGACGGGAAGCAAAAAAAGATACTTGATTAAATTATGGAATACTTCTCTTAATCGCATCGCCGACCGCCTTTCGCATATTTGTATGCTCATCTTAAGCTGAGTTGATTGGGCACTCGCTTGACCCCTGCCTCATGCTCCTGCTTCCGCTGGTGTAGTTGCTGCACCACCTCCGGGTTTGCGTCGGCAATATTATATTTTTCTGCCGGATCATGTTCGAGATTGTAGAGTAGCGGCGGGTTGTGTATTTCCGGTTCCTGCTGCCCGACAAAATCCGTCTTGGTTTTAAAGTGTGCCTTGTAGGGCCCCTCGCGAAGGGCAAATACCTCGTCGCCGTGGTAGTAAATCATTTCTTTACGCAGACTCGATTCGCCATGCAGCAGAACGCCTGAGAGATCCACCCCATCGATGGTGCGGTCCGCTGGAAGCTTGCCACCGCAAAGTGAGGCAAAAGTCGGCAAAAGATCGAGCGTACTGCCCACATCCATGATCACTGCGGGCTGGATATGTTCGGGCCACCAGAAAACCGTCGGCTCCCGCATCCCGCCCTCCCAGGTACTCCCCTTGGCATCGCGAAGCAGGCCCGCCGATCCACCCTGCACTTTATACATGTGCCAGGGGCCATTGTCGGAGGTGAAAACGACGAGCGTGTTTTGGGCGATGCCCTCTTCGCGGACCGCATCGAGAATCCGTCCGGTCGAGGCGTCGATTTCCTCGATCACATCGCCGTAGAGACCACGCAGGCTCACATCCTCAAAGGGCTTAGAAACAAAAAGAGGGACATGGGGAAGGTTGTGGGCCAGATAGATAAAAAAAGGTTGGTCGCGATTTTTCTGAATAAGTTTGATCGTCTCCTGCGTATAGCGCTCGGTGATTGTCGTCTGGTCGGCGGGCCGCTCGATAATTGCTTCTCCCCGCATGAGGGGCACGTTCCAATATTCACTTTTGGGATCCGCAAACTGCTCTTTCCATGGCGGAGCATCTTTGGAGGTATCCATATCGTTGGAATAAGGAATACCAAAATAGGTATCGTAACCGTGGCTCGTGGGCAGAAACCGCGGAAGGTGCCCCAAATGCCATTTACCGACCGCGTGCGTGGCATACCCCGCATCCTGAAGCATCCGTGCAATCGTGATCTCACTCTGCGGAAGTCCGCCTTTGGAATCGGGAAAGAGGACCCGATATCCGAACCCGCACATCCCGCTACGGACCGGATAGCGACCGGTCTGCAGTCCGGCGCGGCTGGGTGTACAGACCGGCGCGGCCGCATAGAATTGCGTCCACTTCTGCCCCTCGTTGGCCATCTGATCGAGTCTGGGCGTGCGGATGGTCGGATGCCCGAAACATCCCAAATCACCGTAGCCGAGATCATCACAAAAAATCACAATCACGTTGGGCCGCTCTGCGGTCGATTCGTCACCTTCAACGACTCCCCCAAAGGCGAAAAGCAGACCGACCACGCAGGAGCACCCACATCCCCGCAAAACGTCCATTAAGACCCTCGTAGCTTATTTCGAACCCATTTCCCTCAACACTTCCCACATGGTAGCCCTGGCGGGAGAGCTTCCGCAAGTTACCGCCGGGAACGGGAGGCCGGCAGCGCATTGCCGGATAATATTTTGCGCCAATAGTATCAGCTGCCGGTCTTTTTCCACTAGTCCCAAAAACGCCCAGCGGCTAGACTTAAAAGAGTTCAAGCACCTCTTTTTAAGCTCCCCCCGATGAAGCAATCGACCCTTATCGCTTTGGTGCTCGCGGTCACGCTCTGGTGCCTTGGCGACCGGCTTGCCGCTGAGTCGCCACAGTACAACCGCGACATCCGCCCGATTCTCTCGGACAAGTGCTTCAGCTGCCATGGCGCCGACAGTGCCTCGCGGAAGGCGGATCTGCGACTCGATCAACGCGAAAACGCGGTGGAGATGGGGGCAATCACCGCTGGGGATCTCGATGCAAGTGAAATGATCCAGCGCATCCTTTCCGACGATCCCGAAACCTTGATGCCTCCTCCGGAAACGAAAAAGGCTTTAACCGCTGAGGAAATAGAAACGCTCACGCGTTGGGTCGAGAAGGGCGCTGAATATCAACCGCACTGGTCGTTGATTGCCCCAAAAAAAACCCAACCGTCCGCAGTGAAAGATGAAGCATGGATCAAAAATCCTATCGACCGGTTTGTACTTTCCCGCCTCGAAGCGGAGGGTTTAGCTCCGGCACCGGAGGCCGATGCTTTGACTCTCTTTCGGCGGCTGCATCTCGATATCACGGGCCTACCTCCGTCGCCAACCGATAGTCAGGCATTTGCAATCGACTATGGCCGCGATACCGAAGCAGCGATGGAGGCCTGGATCGACCGATTGATGCAGCGGCCCACGTGGGGCGAGCACCGCGCCCGCTATTGGCTTGATGCGGCACGTTATGGCGACACGCACGGAATGCACTTCGACAATTATCGTGAAATGTGGCCTTATCGCGACTGGGTGATTCGTGCGTTCAATGCCAATCAACCCTTCGATCAGTTCACCATTGAACAAATAGCCGGTGATATGCTTCCTGATCCGACCGATAATCAACTGATTGCGACCGGGCTGCAGCGTTGCAATATCACGACCAATGAGGGGGGAACCATCGACGAAGAGAATTTGGCCATCTACGCCGCAGATCGGGTGCAGACGCTCGGTTGGATTTATCTGGGTGTGACGACCAATTGTTGTCAGTGCCACGATCACAAATTCGACCCGATCTCGATGAAGGATTACTATGCTTTGGCTGCTTTTTTCCGTAATACCACCCAAAGGGCAAAAGATGGCAATGCCAAGGACGGTCTCGGACCTGTCCTCGTCCTCCCCAGTGATGAAGATCGACCTCGTTGGGAGGAGGTACCGGCAGAAATTTCCGCAGCAGAAAAAGTACGCGACGATCGTCGCAGTGTTGCTGAGCCGCAGTTCGACACTTGGCTGACCGAAGCCACACCGCATTCGTTCGAGGCAGGGCTGTTTGCCGACCAGAACATCTTGCGTCTCCCGCTTGATGAAGCCGAGGGCGATACGATTCGCAGTACGTCGGCGGACACAAAAAAACCAAATTCGCATCGTTCGCCGGTTGCGCCGCAGTGGATCGAGGGCGGCAAATTCGGCAAAGCGCCGCAATTGGATGAAAAGTCGCATTTTGAACTCGGAGACCTCGGACGTTTCGAACAAGACCAGCCCTTTAGCTTCGGCGGTTGGGTCAAGCCCCTCAGCAAGAAGAACACCGGTTCGATTCTCGCCCGTATCGACCAAAGCAATAAAGACCGCGGCTGGGATTTATGGCAGAACGGCAATGCCTTTGCTGTGCATCTGATAAGCGAATGGCCCGAAAAGGCGATCAAGACGCGGGTCTACCAAAACCGTCTCCAGGAAAATCAGTGGCAGCACGTCTTTGCAACCTACGATGGCTCAGGCAAAGCGGGTGGTGTCAAAATATTCCTCAATGGCAACCAGCAACCACTCTTGGTCGAGAAAGACGCCCTGCCTACCGATGCCTCGATCGTTGCCGAAACTCCACTGCGTCTAGGACGCCGGAGCGACGGCGCCCCGTTCACCGGTGCAGTGCAGGACATGCGGATCTATCGCCGAGCTCTCTATCCTCGCGAGGTCAAGGCGCTGGCAAATCTCCCAGCGATCCATCAATCGCTTGCCCAAGCTCAGGAGCCGGTTGCTGAAGTGACCGACCAAGAGGCCGATCCCGAACAACAGAAACATAATAACGCCAAAAAGAAAGCCCGCGACGAAGTCTTCGAGCATTACCTCGCAACGCTCGATGGTGATTTCCCTGCCCTCTCCCGGTCTGTCACTGATCTACAGGCAGAGCAGGCAGCTATCCGCAATCGCAGCCCCATGACGCACATCCAGCGCGAACGCAAAGACACACCCGCCATGGCGCACATCCTGATGCGGGGTGAGTACGATAAAAAGGGCGAACAGGTCACGGCCGATACTCCAGCCGCTCTGCATCCGATGCGGGAAGGCGCACCTAAAAATCGCCTCGGCCTGGCCGGCTGGCTGGTCGATCCGGCAAATCCCCTCACTGCGCGCGTCACGGTGAATCGCTTTTGGCAGGAAATTTTTGGGCGTGGCATCGTCCCGACTCCCGAAGACTTTGGTGTCACCGGCACGCTACCGAGCCATGGCAAACTTCTCGATTGGCTGGCAATCGATTTCCAGCAAAACGGCTGGGATGTGAAGGCCTTTTTTAAACAGATGCTGATGAGCCATACCTATCGTCAATCGGCCCAAACGAGCGAAGACAAAATTACTGTCGATCGCGATAATGCGCTGCTCTCGCGGGGACCGCGGTTCCGCATGGATGCCGAGATGATTCGCGACTACGCGCTGGCATCCAGTGGCCTCTTGTCCGACAAAATGTACGGGCCGAGTGTCCGGCCCTATCAGCCCATCAATATCTGGGATTTGGTGGGACTTCCCGGCGGCAACACCCGCGATTATGTACAAGATGCGGGGGAAGGCTTACACCGCCGGACCCTCTACAGTTTCTGGAAGCGAATGGCGCCACCCCCCAACCTCAACGCCTTCAATGCCCCGAGCCGCGAGGTCTGTACGGTCCGTCGCGAGCGGACCAACACGCCGCTGCAGGCGCTGGTGACCCTCAACGATCCGCAATTTGTGGAAACGGCAAGAAAACTCGCCGAGTCTGCGCTACGTAATAGTAAGGATACCGATTCGACAGCGGCCTATATTGCTGGACGGACACTGTGTCGACCCCTTGGCGACGACGAACGGAGCATTATTCTCGGAGCGCATCGCGACTTTTTGGCCCACTACCGGGCCGCCCCGGACGCAGCCAATAAACTGCTCGCCGTGGGAGTGACCGAACCGGCAACCGGCCTGGATCCGGCAGCCGTGGCTGCCTGGACGATGGTGGCCAGTGAAATGTTTAATCTCGACGAAGTACTCAATAAATGAAAAAGAGAGTCACCGATGTTGAATCTTCCTGAACCAATGATGCATCACCGTCGTTCCTTTTTTGCCCGCAGCGGCCATCTCCTTGGCGGGGCGGCAATCGCACAATTAGCAGCAGCGGCTCAGGTCGATGCGTCGTCGGGCGCTCATCCTGCTCAGGGACCTCACTTTACGCCCAAGGCCAAGCGGGTGATTTATTTACACATGGTCGGTGGGCCCTCCCAAATGGACCTGTTCGATCCCAAACCGGTCATGCACAAGTGGTACGACAAGGACCTTCCAGAAAGCGTGCGGATGGGGCAACGGCTGACCACGATGACCAGCGGGCAGTCGCGTTTTCCGATTGCACCCTCGAAATACAAGTTTCATCAGGTGGGTGAATGCGGCATGTGGATGAACAAGGAACTGTTGCCGAACCTTGCCCGCAAGGCAGACGACATCTGCTGGATGCGAAGTATGCACACCGAGGCGATCAACCACGAACCGGCGATTGCCGCCATGCAAACTGGCAACCAGATCACCGGTCGCCCCTGCCTGGGATCCTGGGCCTCCTACGGCTTGGGCACCATGAACGAAAACCTCCCGACCTTTGTGGTTCTCGTGGCCGTTCCCACCAATCGCGACCAGGAACAAGCGATTTCCTCGCGGCTTTGGAGCAATGGCTATCTCTCGGGAGAACACGCAGGCGTTTCCTTTCGCAGTAAGGGCGACCCGATTCTGTACATCAACGATCCGCCGGGTGTCTCTTCTTCCATCCGTCGTCGGACCATCGATGACCTCAATCGACTCAATGCGATCGCCCACGCCCGGGTCGGCGATCCGAATACACAGACAAGGATGCATCAGTACGAAATGGCCTTCCGGATGCAGGCGAGTGTTCCGGAACTGACAGATATCGCCAGTGAATCGGCTCACACATTCGAACTTTATGGTGAAGATGCAAAGAAGCCCGGCACGTTTGCCAACACCGCGCTGATGGCCCGTCGCCTGGCCGAGCGCGGCGTACGCTTCATTCAGGTGTACCACAACAATTGGGACCACCACGGCAACTTAGGTGGCCGCATGCCCTACCAGTGCAAAGATGTCGATCGACCTTGTTATGCCCTACTGGAAGATCTCGAGCAGCGTGGCATGCTCGATGATACGCTCGTCATCTGGGGTGGTGAATTTGGCCGGACGATTTATTCGCAGGGTGGCCTTTCGAAACAGAACTACGGTCGTGATCATCATCCGCGATGTTTTACAATGTGGATGGCCGGCGGTGGTGTGCGTGGTGGGCAGATCTACGGAGCGACCGACGACTTCTCTTACAACATCGTGGAAAAACCACTCCACATTCGCGATTTCCACGCGACTGTATTGAACCTGCTCGGCTTCGATCACGAGCGATTCAGTGTCAAATACCAGGGACTCGATCAGCGGTTGACCGGCGTGCTACCAGCACACGTGGTTCCCGAACTGTTGGCTTAAACTCTATGTTCCGGTGCAGTTGAATCATCATTCAATCAGTTCATTGATTGAATAACTTAAACCATTGACGGATTTTGCGCAAAAGTCTGTAATGCAGTAGTGCAAGGGCAACATCGTTAAGCGCGGAGGCAGAGGACATGAGGCATAACCCAAAATCATCCAACCGACGGACGGACGGACGGGTTTACCCTCGTTGAACTTCTGGTGGTGATCGCGGTGATCGGCCTCCTTATTTCGCTTTTAATCCCAGCGATAAGCTCGGTGCGTGCATCAGCAAATCGAGCCATGTGTTCCAGTCGCATGCGACAATGTGGCATTGCAATGCACACCTATGCTGGATCCCACGGAGGCTATCTTCCCAAGGTCACCGGTCACGGCCTCGATGCCGATGAAAGTTGGATTGCCAAACTCGGTCCCTATCTTGAGGAGGTCGACGTTATCCGTATCTGCCCTACGGATCCAGAAGCAGACTATCGACTCGAAAACAATTTAACGAGCTACGTCCTCAACGGATTTTGTGCAAGAGTCGACGATGACCACGACGATGAAGATCATGCCGATGAAGACCACGAGGACGAGGATCATGCCGACGATCACGAGGATGAGGATCACGCGGACCATGACCACGAAGAACACTCAGAACTTGCTGGAAAACATGCGAACCTCTACCGCCTCGGCAGCGCAAGCACCACGATTCTCTTGTTCGAAGCTGCAAACGGCGCACACGGCGATCACGTCGACTCATGGGACTGGTTCTCCGAGGAGGCACATCACGAGCACGAGCACGAAGAGCATGAACTCTTCGAGGAGATCGCGGAAGAAATAGCTGTGGATCGTCATGGCGATAGCGCCAACTACCTGTTCGCCGATGGGCACGTCGAGCATATTCCCCGCCAGCAGATTTCCGAATGGTGCCACGACGGCACCGAAGCGGTCAATTTTTCCCGCCCGCGCTAGAGTCCTCCCTTCCTGCAGCAGCCACTGCCGCTTTTCAGCGGATTTTTCTCAACGCACCGATATGCAATCCGTTCATCTCATCTTGCCCCCCAGTCGCGACAGGCCGATAATGGAATGGTCCTGCCGATCCATTCAAGGGAGTTTGCCATGCATAGCGAAGATACTTTTTTACAGCCCATCCCGGTTGCCCAAGCAAGCGCCGATGTGCGGAGCCGATTTATCGTCCGCACCTACAACCACCTGTTCGGAGCGATCGCCCTGTTCACGCTGATCGAGATCGGTCTTTTTAAAAGCGGCGCCGCCGAAAAGATTGCGTCGGCACTGATGGGAGTCAACTGGCTGTTTGTCCTTGGGGGCTTTATGCTCGTCGGCTGGTTCTCTTCGCGAGCGGCCGCAACCTCCAAGTCGCTTGGCGCGCAATATCTGGCACTCTTGGCCTTTGTCGCCGCCGAAGCGATTATCTTTGTGCCACTTTTGTTTGTCGCTGATGCTTACTCGCAGAATTACGACGGAAGCAACGTGATTGCCAGCGCGGCGGGTACCACAATTCTGGGTTGCGCCGGATTAACCGTCGTCGCCTTTGTGACGCGCAAAGATTTTTCTTTTCTCCGCGGCGTCCTGATGTGGTCTTTTGTTGTGGCGCTGGTACTGATCGTGGCGAGTGTGCTGTTCGGTTTTCAGCTCGGCACGTGGTTCTCAGTGGCGATGATCGGCTTTGCAGGAGCTGCGGTGCTCTACGATACCTCCAACGTACTGCATCGCTATGAGCAAGATCGCTACGTGGCGGCCTCGCTCCAGCTCTTTTCGTCGATCGCCCTGATGTTCTACTACGTCTTAATGCTCTTCACCGCGCGGCGTTAAGCGGAGAGATAGTCCATCGGCCGGTAAAATTGTCCCACCGATCACGTGGGCCGCAATGGAGCTTTGCGCGCAGCTCAGGGCTGTGCGTTCGGGTCCTTGAGCAGGCGAAACAGGTCACTCTCGGTCGAGAGGATCAAGCGGGTATCGGCACCGAACGTCTGCTTAAAAACTTCCAGACGCCTGAGGAAGTCGTAAAAATCGGGCGATTTCCCATACGCTTTGGCGGTCAACTGGATCACCTCCGCATTGGCTTGACCACGAATCTCTGCCGAAGCTTTCTCCATCTCACCTTCGATTTGATCGAGTTCCTTTTGGGTTTGCCCAAGGATTTTATTCTTTTCTTCCATCGCCTCCGAGTCATACAGACGCGCAATCCGCAATCGCTCTGAGATCATCCGTTCGTACACGGCCTGCCTTACTGACTCCACGTAGTTGACCCGTTTAATACGGACCTTGATCAATTTCATCCCGTAGGACTCCAAGTCGACGCCGCTGAGAATTTCCTCCTCAACATCGTCGCGGCCTCCCACTGTCACCTGATCGCTCGCCCGGTGCTGCAGTTCTTCGGTCTCATAAACCAAGGGATCGTTCGACTTACGGACGACATCGATCAACTTATGGCGGGCGACCACATCCCGTACGGCCGAATCGACCAGATCGTCTAAAATCTTCTGTCCCCGTTGTTCCGTTCGTAGTTTCACAAAAAACTTCAACGGATCCACAATCCGCCACCGTGCCCAGACATCGATATCAATTCGCTTCTTGTCCCGAGTCTGCATGCTTTCCGGATCGCCATCCCAGGGAAGCAACCGTTTCTCCAGATAGCTGACCTCCTGAACAAACGGTATTTTGAAGTGCAAGCCGGAATCCTCAACCGCTCCCATCGGTTTGCCAAACTGCGTGATCACGGCCAGTTTCCCTTCTTCCACCGTATACGCAGCGGAATAAAAGCAAACACCAACAATCGCGATCAAGGCAACGACACCAGCAATAACATAAGTCTTAATCATCGAACCTCTTTCACGGCGGGTGTCGCTACACCCTGATTCAGGTTTAACAGGGGCACCACCCCGCGGACCGACTCGTCGATGATCGTCTTACTGCCCACGGTGGCCAAAATCTCTTCCATCGCCTCCAGATAAAGGCGTTTCCTGGTAACCTCACGAGCTTTTTCATATTCCGCCAGTTGCGCAAGGAACGCATTGACCGCGCCAGTCGTTTCCAGAACGACCCGATTATGGTAGCCCTCGGCCTCGGCAATCGCTTTGTCTCTCGCACCGCGCGCGGCCGGGATTTTACTGTTTCGCTCACCCTGCGCTTCGTTCACCACCCGTTCCTTCTTCTGTCGGGCGCGATTCACCTCCTGAAAGGCGTCTTGGACTTTTAGTGTAGGAGGCGAGGTGGTCTGCAGTTTAACCGTCACGATATCGACTCCCGCCTGGAAGCCGTCGAGTTCTTGTTGAAGCATTATTTCAGCGTCCTTGGCAATCTGATCGCGGCCGATGGTCAAGACATAATCGATACTCGAATCGCCTACGAGCTTCCGCATCACCGATTCGGAAATGTCGCGAATCGTATCGGGGACAGCCGGGTTCGCCTCGTAATCTTCTCCGCTTACCAATGGCCACGGAGCGACGACATTGGCCCCACCAATCTTAAAGAGATAGTTGCCCGAATCTTTCACGCGGTACTGCACGATCCAATCGACGTGTCCCAGATTCAAATCCCCAGTCAACATCTCTGCGACTCCAAGGTCTTCTCTGGATGATTGGCCAGAGAGCGTTTTACGAGCCGATGCTCTGGTCGCGAAGCCGAACTCCAAAATCTGGATCCGTTGCACCGGAACCTTGTGGACCTTGTCGATCGGCCAGGGGAGTTTCCAGTGCAGACCCGGCATCGCCGTCTCTACTTTTTTTCCGAAACGCAATACGACCCCTTCGTCGCTGGCATCGATGCGGTAAAACATCGACACCACTGCCAGGACCACGCCGACCGCCAATGCCGTTAGCAGCACCCGGGAAATCCACATCGATATTTCATCCCAGGGGATGTCGTCTCGGTTGAAGGAGACGGTTGGCCGGCGGCCATAGGAATCGGGGGGAGACATAGTTCGACGTCCTTCTGTCGGTCTTTTCGAGGATGCGGCCAAGCGACTACGAACGCATCCATCGGATTGCACAGCGCCCCATAATGGAGCGCTCCTCTTTATACGCAGTCCCCTGCCGGGATACAATGACGGCCCGAACTGGCTGTTGATTGCGTTATGCACCGTGAGAAAAGACGCCGATAGCCTGTGTAGCGAAAGAACAATACAAAAATGATCTTGCGGCATCTGCTCACCATGGCCACCTGCCTCCTGCTGCTTCCATATGCCTCAGGTGAGCCACCGCTCGAGAAAATGGACCTCTTCGTCGTGGGCGATGATCCCGCCTATGTCCGCTACCATATTCCTGGAGTGACGGTCACGGCACAGGGCACGGTCCTGGCCTGGTGCGAGGCCCGTAGCGCGGAAAGTGACTGGGCCGATATCGACATTCTGCTTCGCCGCTCGGCCGATGGTGGCAAGACCTGGAGTCCGGCAAAAAAGATTGTCCAGCTTGAGGGTGAAAAACGAAAGAATCCGGCCGCCCTGCGACTCGGCGTCGATCCCGACTGGGTCACGCTGAACAACCCGGTGCTGATCCCCGACCGCGACGGCACCGTCCATATGCTCTTTTGCCTCGAGTACGAGCGGTGCTTTTACCAGCGGAGTGACGACGACGGTGTGAGTTGGAGCAAGCCGAGAGAAATCACCGACACCTTCGAGGCGTTTCGAAAACATTACGACTGGAGGGTACTGGCCACCGGGCCGAACCACAGCATCCAACTGAAAAATGGACGCCTGCTCGTTCCCGTCTGGCTCTCGACTGGCTCGGGAGGCAACGCGCATCGGCCGAGCGTGACGGCCACCATCTACAGCGACGACGGAGGATTAACTTGGCAGGCAGGCGAGATCGCCATTCCTTGCACCAATAAATTTGTCAATCCAAATGAAACCGTGGCCGTCCAACTGAGAGATGGCTCGGTGATGCTCAACGCGCGCAATGAGTCTTCTGCTGGCCGGCGGATCGTGGTCACAAGCCCCGATGGGGCCACCGGCTGGAGCGAGCCACACTTTCAAAAGGACTTGGTCGATCCGATCTGCATGGCGGGTTTGGTGCGCTATACGCACGACGGCCACAACGTGCTGCTCTTTTCCAACCCCGATACCCCCACCGGCCGGCGGAACGTGACGCTCCGCATGAGTCGCAACGAGGGTCGCTCCTGGCCGATCTCCCGTTCGATTGAACCGGGTTTTTCTGCTTACAGCGATCTAGCAGTCACCCACGATGGCACGATTCTCTGCTTTTATGGCCGTAGCAAAGAAGTCCACTTTGCCGGCGACCGGCTCACATTAGCCCGCTTGTCTTTGGCATGGCTCCGCGAAGGGGCCAAACCCGAACCAAACCGAGTGCCATGAAACAATCGACGGGATAATTGAATTGCCCCCGAGGCGAAACGCTCCCTGCAGTGAGCACAGGCCAAGGGCTGGAAACCGCTTTCAGTAACAGTGCGAAATACCGTAGAATGAAGCCTCCGGTTTTTTCCGTAGCACAACGACCGGTGACGGTGATTGGTGAAACATAATCCTTTGGGGCATATTGGTTGCGACACGGTGTCGCGGTGCCGACGTACTGTGGAGCGCTGCAGGAAGGTAAGCCTTGCGTCATGACCAGCACAATCGAATACTTCATTGACGGAAAACGTGTCTCCCCTCAGACCGAGACGCGTTGCCCCGATATCAATCCAGCGACCGGACAACTCCTCGCTGAGGTGGCCATGGACGAGGTCTCGGCTGCCGATGCGGCGGTCTCCGCTGCGCAAGCTGCCTTCCCCGCATGGCGCGATACGCCTGTCGGTGAACGTTGTCAGGTTCTGTTCCGCTTCAAACAACTGCTCGAAAATAACTTTGACGAACTCGCTCAAATGATCGTCACCGAACACGGAAAAAATACATCGGAAGCGCGAGGCGACGTGCGTCGTGGCATCGACTGTGTGGAATACGCCTGTGGCGCCCCCTCATTGATGATGGGTCGCTCGCTGCCCCGGATCGCCGTCTCGAGTTCCTTCAGTCGAGAAACCGACGAGGGCATTCCGCTCGACAGTGCGTTGGAGCGCATCCCGCTGGGCGTCTGCGTTGGCATCACACCCTTTAATTTTCCGATCATGGTCCCGCTTTGGATGTGGCCCATGGCCGTGGCCTGCGGGAACACATTTGTACTGAAGCCATCTGAAAAAGTCTCGCTCTGTGCCCTCCGCGAAGTGGAACTGGCCGCCGAGGCCGGACTGCCCGCAGGCGTCTTGAATCTGGTGACCGGCGGACCGGAAGTCGTGGACCATCTAATTACGCACCAGGAGGTCCGCGCGGTTTCGCTCGTAGGCTCAACGAAAGTTGCCAAAAAAGTTTATGCAACTGCATCCGCGGCGGGCAAACGCGTGCAGTGCATGGCAGGTGCCAAGAACACGATGATTATCATGCCCGATGCGAATCAGGATGCGGCGATTGACGGAGTCCTGAGTTCTTCCATGGGAAACACGGGCCAACGTTGTTTGGCCGGTTCCGTTGCTGTACTGGTGGGAGATGCCGCAGAATGGTTTATCCCCCGGATCACCGAGGCGGCAAAGCAAATCAAAGTCTGTTCCGGAGACGACGCGACCGGTGGCATGGGACCGCTGATCGATGCGGCAAGTGTGGCCCGCGTGACCGAAGCGATTGCCAAGGGAATTGATTCGGGCGCCGAACTGCTACTCGATGGACGCACGAGCAATTTTCCTGAAAACGGATATTTTGTCGGTCCGACCCTCTTCGATCATGTCCCGCCTGATTCGGCGCTAGCAAAAGATGAGATTTTCGGACCCGTACTCTCCATCCTGCGGGTCCCCACGTTGGAAGACGCGATCGCCGTGACGCATCGCTCGCCGTATGGCAATATGGCGGTAATGTTCACCGACAGCGGCTACGCAGCCAACAAATTTAAGGAGACTGCCGGCGCAGGTATGATCGGGATCAACGTCGGTGTGCCGGCACCGATGGCGGTTTTCCCCTTCTGCGGCTGGAAAGACTCTTTCTTCGGAACATTGCATTCCAACGGCGAAGATTCCGTACGCTTTTATACCGAGGGCCGGGTTATTGTGAGTCGTTGGTTTTAGGAAAGGAAACATTATGTCCCGCATTACGCGCGCCGCATTGATCCAGGCATCGAATGATACACCGGGCGATGCGGCCATCGCCGATATCAAATCGGCAATGATCGACAAGCACGTGGCACTGATCGGGCAGGCGGCCGAGCAAGGGGCACAGGTAACCTGCCTCCAGGAGATTTTTTATGGGCCGTATTTTTGTGCCGAACAGGATACGCGGTGGTATCAATCGGCCGAGCGGATTCCCGATGGCCCCTCGATCAAGCTCATGCAGACGCTTGCCAAAAAGCACTCGATGATTCTTGTCGTGCCGATTTACGAACTCGACATGACGGGCGTCTACTACAATACAGCTGCCGTGATCGATGAGCAGGGCGCGTATCTTGGCAAGTACCGCAAGCATCACATTCCGCATTGCAATCCGGGGTTCTGGGAAAAATTTTACTTCAAACCAGGCAACCTCGGCTTTCCCGTTTTCGATACCAGTGCGGGAAAAATCGGTGTCTACATCTGCTACGACCGCCACTTCCCGGAAGGTGCTCGCGAACTCGGTCTGAATGGCGCGGAGATCGTCTTCAACCCCTCGGCCACCGTCGCGGGCTTGAGCGAATACCTCTGGAAACTCGAGCAACCGGCCCACGCGGTGGCCAACCAGTATTTTGTGGGAGCGATCAATCGAGTCGGCATCGAAGCCCCCTGGAACATCGGCGAATTTTATGGGCAAAGCTATTTCTGCAACCCGCGTGGCCAGATCATGACCGAAGCCTCCCGGGACCAGGATGAAGTCGTGGTGGCGGACCTGGACATTGAACTGATCGAAGAGGTCCGCAACACGTGGCAGTTCTTTCGGGATCGCCGCCCGGAGAGTTATCAGAAAATTACACAAATTTAGATGACCAACGATCTTATCAATCCGGATATTGCACCCACGCCGCCGGAGGGGCGGACCTGGTCGAAGTGGCATCTCGCCGCACTCTGGATTGGAATGTCGGTCTGCATTCCCACCTACATGCTCGCCGCCAGCATGATCGAAGTCGGTATGACTTGGTGGCAGTCGGTGCTCACGGTTTTGTTGGGAAACCTGATCGTGCTCGTACCGATGATCCTGATGGGACACGCTGGAACGAAATACGGCATTCCCTTTCCGGTGCTCGCGCGGGCCAGTTTTGGCACCCTCGGTGCACATATCCCGGCGATCGTACGCTCGCTGGTCGCCTGCGGTTGGTTCGGAATCCAGACCTGGATCGGAGGGCTTGCAATCTACCAGGTGTTTGCCGCACTCGGCTGGATCGATCGTGCAGCCGACACGACCGTGCTTCCGGTCCTCGGAATCACTGGCCTGCAGTTTGCCTGCTTTCTCGCTTTCTGGGCACTCAATTTTGCGATCGTGCTCCGCGGAATCGACTGTATTAAATGGCTCGAATCGTGGGCCGCCCCCTTCCTGATTGCGATGGGCCTGGCTTTGCTCATTTGGGCTGCGATCCGGGCAGGCGGCCTGAGAGAAATGTTTCCGCCACCCCCAGAAAATCCGCCCCCGTTCTGGTCGATGTTTTTTCCGCAGTTGACGGCGATGGTTGGATTTTGGGCCACACTCAGCTTGAACATTCCCGACTTCACCCGCTACTGCCGATCCCAGCGCGATCAGGCACTCGGTCAACTGATTGGCTTGCCCACGACGATGACCCTGTTTTCGTTCATCGGCATCGCCGTCACCTCCGCCACGATCGTGATTTTTGGAAAAGCCATCTGGGATCCAATCGCGCTGGTCGCTCAGCTCGGCTCGACCGCTGCGGTGGTCGTTTCCCTCATTGCGCTCACGATCGCTACGCTTTCGACCAACATCGCCGCCAACGTGGTCAGTCCCGCAAATGGGTTTTCCAACCTTCTCCCCCGTCGGATCTCATTTCGAACCGGTAGTATCATCACCTGCCTGGTCGGTATCGCGATCATGCCCTGGCGGCTCTACAATGACCTGGGTGACTATATTTTCATCTGGCTGATCGGTTACAGCGCGCTGCTCGGTCCGATCGCGGGCATCATGCTCTGCGATTATTTTGTCGTCCGCCGCACGCATCTGCAAAGCGAGGCTCTCTATCAGAAGCAGGGAATCTATAGTGGTTTCCGCTGGCAAGCGGTCCTGGTACTGGGAATTGCCGTGTTGCCCAATCTGCCCGGATTCTACAATGCGGCGACGCACACGCACACCTTCTGGCCGATTTTCGATCAACTCTACAGCTACGCCTGGTTTCTCGGAATCACCATCGCCTTTGTGCTCTATGGATTACTGCATCTAGGAAAAAAATAGCATGCCCCAGATCCCACCCTGCGAATATGTGCCCGCTAAATATGAAGGTCCGTCGAAGGCGGAAGTCGTCGCACTCCGCAGTCGTTTCCTGACCCCTGCGCTGGTGACCTATTATCGTGAACCGGTGATGCTTGTGGACGGCCACATGCAGTATGTGTTTGATGAATGTGGCAAGCGGTATCTCGACGGATTTGCTGGGATCGTTTCTGTGAGTGTGGGCCATTGCCATCCCAGGATTCTGGAAGCAGTAGGCGCGCAAAACGACCGCCTGCAGCATGCGACCACCATCTACCTGCATCCGAATATCGCCCGCTTCGCCGAAAAGTTGGCGGGCACCCTGCCCGAGGGTCTCGACGTGGTCTATTTCACCAACAGCGGCTCCGAAGCGAACGACCTTGCCATTTTAATGGCCCGCGCGATGACCAAAAATTTTGAAGTGATTGCCCTCCGCAACGGCTACCACGGCGGTTCGCAGGGAGCGATGGGACTGACCTCCCATAGCACCTGGAAGTACTCGGTCCCTCACGGTTTCGGCGTCCACCATGCGGTGGTGCCCGACCGTTACCGGGGAAACTGGGGATACGACGATGCTGCCGCGGGCCCCAAATATGCCCAGGATGTACGCGATCTGATCGAGCGTGGGTCGTCGGGCAACATTGCGGCCTTCATTGCCGAGCCGATACAGGGGGTGGGCGGAGTGATTGAAATGCCACCGGACTACCTTGAAAATGCCTACCGCTTCACCCGCGCCGCAGGGGGTCTTTGTATTGCGGACGAAGTGCAAACCGGCTTCGGCCGCACCGGCGACACCTTCTGGGGATTTGAAAATCACAATGTGCGTCCCGACATCGTGACCATGGCCAAAGGCATCGGCAACGGCTGTCCGCTGGCTGCGGTCGTCACCACCGCTGAGATTGCGCAGAGCCTGACCGAGGCAATCCACTTCAATACCTTTGGTGGCAATCCGGTCTCCTGCGCACAGGGAATGGCGACACTCGAGGTGTTGCTTGAGGAGGACATGCAGGGCAATGCCCGGCGACTCGGCGCTGCGCTACTGGAGGGCTTAAAGGAACTACAGAAAAAATTTACCTGTATCGGCGATGTGCGGGGACGCGGCCTGATGGTCGGCATTGAACTGGTCACAGGCGACGACCGAACACCCGCCAGCGAACTGGCGGCCGATGTCCTGGAGACCTGCAAACAAATGGGGCTGATTCTGGGCAAGGGAGGCTATTTTGGAAATGTGCTGCGGGTCAAGCCACCGCTCTGTTTAACCGATGCAGACATCCGCTTCATGCTTGAGGTGTTTGACGCTGCGTTTGCCAAGGAGACCGCGTGAGCTACGACACCGTCATCAAGGGAGGCACCGTTTTCACTCCGGACGATTCGTTCGTGGGCGATCTTGCGATCTGTGGCGAGACAATCGCTGCTGTTGAAATGAATGGCAATCTGCAAGGTGCCGAGGAAATCGATGCGGTCGGCAAATATGTATTTCCCGGGTTCATCGATCCGCACGTGCACATTCATCTGCCCTTCATGGGAACCAACGCCATCGACGACCACGCCTCCGCCACGCAGGCAGCACTGGCCGGAGGAACCACGACGGTGATCGAGATGATTTGTCCCGGCCCGGACGATGAACCCCAGGCCGCGTTTGACGAGTGGAAGCAACTGGCCACTGCGGGAGCGTGTTGCGATTTCAGCTTCCATCTGGCCGTGGTTCGATTCGACGCACTTGCCAAACAGCAGATCCGCGAACTGGTGGCCAATGCGGGTGTGCAGTCCTTCAAGGTCTTTTTGGCCTACAAGGGTGCACTCGATATTTCCGACGAGAATCTCTTTTCGCTGATGACTCTTGCCCGCGAACTCGGGGTCACGATCACCGCCCACTGCGAAAACGCCGAAGCGGTGGATGCAATGCAAAAGAAACTGCTTGCCGAGGGAAAGACCGGCCCCGAGTGTCACGAGCCCTCCCGTCCGCGGTGCGTGGAGGCCGATGGCGTGAACCATCTCTGCGGATTTGCCGAATTGACAGGCGCGACCGTCTACATCGTGCATACCTCCTGCCAATTGGCGGTGGCGCGGGCCATCGAAGCCCGACTCCGAGGCGTCGACGTAACGGTCGAGGCGGTGGTCCCGCATCTGATTCTCGATAAGACCTATGCCGAACGGCCTGACTTTGAAGGCGCCAAGTTTGTGATGTCTCCCCCGCTGCGCGATGCCGAGGAGCACGATGCACTTTGGAGCGGACTGGCGGGCGGAACGATCTCGACGATCGGTACCGATCATGCCCCGTTTAATTTCCGTGGACAGAAAGAAATGGGCAGCGAGGCGTTCACGCAGATTCCTAACGGGATCCCGTCCATTCAGGAACGGGTCGATCTGGTGCATACCCATGGGGTGGTGCCGGGCAAGATCGATCTGCGTACGTTCGTCGATACCTGCAGTACTGGCGCGGCCAAGGCGTTTAAGATGTTTCCCCGCAAGGGCGCGCTGGCGGTCGGCAGCGATGCGGACGTGGTGCTCTACGATCCGGCGTTTGTGGGCACCTTCACCCACAAAGACGCCCTCTCGAAAGTCGACTACTGTGGATTTGAGGGAATGCCGCGCAGGGGTCGCGCCGAGTTGGTCTTTCTCCGCGGCCAACTTGCCGCACGCGCAGGCGTCTTTGTAGGCCAGGAAGCGGCGGGGCAATACATCAGTCGTTAGAGACGAGACATCCGTCGTTAGAAACGAGACTTCAGTCGTTAGAAACGAGCCGATCGGATTGCGCAACAAACTCATCGCCCGACCACTGGGCGTCTTTCTCCACCATGCCTTCGCGGCGGGCTTTGGCCGCGGCCTTGGCTTTGGCCTGACGTGCGACGAGGTCGGCGTGCGTACTGAAGTAAGGCAGGCTCGCTCCGCGGAAGTCGTCGATCGTCTCAAAGCCGTGCGATTCCATAAACGCCAGCAGGCTCTCGCTCATTTTCTCGACCATCCCGTAGCCGTGAATCATCACGCCGGTACAGACCTGGACCAGGTGCGAACCGAGCAAAATAAACTGGGCGGCATCTTCGCCTGATTCGATCCCACCAATTCCAGAAATCGACCGGTCAGCAAATGGTTCTTTCATCATTTGCGCCAGTTGCATCACCATTCGCAGCGCAATCGGCCGCACCGCCTTGCAGGAATACCCGCCCGGAACACTGTAGCCTTCGACCGTGGGCTGCGGTCGCAGCGTTTTGAGATCCACGCTCATCACACTCAAAATGGTGTTGATTGCGGCCAGCCCATGGGCACCCGCCTCCAAGGCAGATCGACCCGGGTCGGCGATATGGGTGATATTGGGGGTCATCTTTGCCCACACTGGCACCGACGCCACCTCCATCACCCAACCGGTCACCTCACTCACAATATCGGGGTTCTCTCCCATGGCCGCACCCATTTTCCGCTCGGGCAATCCATGGGGGCAGGAGAGATTCAGCTCGAGGGCATCGACACCGACCGCTTGGCAACGCTCGACGATTTCGTGCCAGCAATCTTTACGATACTCCTCCATGATCGAAGCGATCAGGATCCCCTCAGGATGCGATTGCTTGAGGCTATCAAACTCCTCGAGCCAGACATCAAACGCTCGATCGCTGATCAGTTCGATATTTTCCCAGCCATAAACTTCCTTCGCATCACCCGACCGCATGCGAGCGTAGCGCGGCGCCACGTTGATGACTTTGGAAGCATCCAAACTGACTGTCTTGGCGACCGCTCCGCCCCAGCCTTCGTCGAAGGCCTTGCGAATAACATTCGCATTGGTGCCGGGTGGCCCGCTGCCTATTACGAACGGATTTTTGAAGCGGAGGCCGTGGACCGTTGTTTCGAGAGTTGGCATTTTTTTAAATACCCATTGCTGGCAAAGGTTTTTGCCGATTCAGCGGGCCCCGTCCGTGCGTCGCGCCCCTTGAATTGGCCATTTCACGTTTCATCTCGAAGTTAATGTGACAGCTCTCTTTTGACAAGTCACCCGACACTCAAACCTCTGTATGAATGGCGGCTCAGAGCAGTTCCCACCCGGGGCGATACGTTTTACGCACGTAGCGTGCGGCAGTCGGGCAGTCGGTCGCGGTGAGTGCCTCGGCATCCCAGGTGAGGGGCGCACCTGCGCGCAAAGCAACGTTACCGAGCAGAACCGTTTCGGTGAGCGGTCCGGAATAATCGAACGCGCAGCTGGTCTCTCCGCCCTGCTTGCAGGCACGGATCCACTCGGCGTGGTGTCCGATTGATCGCGGTAGGTTCGGCGGAGGAGCCTGATACCCTTTAAACTTTTCATCCGGCAGCAGTCGCCAGCGGTCGTAATCGGCAAACAACATGCCTTCACTACCAACAAACAGTACGCCGCCTGAAGGCACGTCGTAGCCGAACAGTTTTTTTGGTTTTCGATTCCCGTCACACCAAACGAGTTTGACCGGCGTCTGCCCGTCGCGGGCGGCGAACTGGTAGCGGACCTCGACGCCCAGCGGTGCCGTTTCCCGGTGCGCCGCCGGACCGATTGCTCGCACATGTTCAGGATAGCGAAGCGCAAGTGCCCAGAAGGGAAGGTCCATGTAGTGGCAGCCCATATCGCCGAGCGTACCCTGGCCGAAATCCCACCAGCGCCGCCACTCGGCCGGATGGTAGCGTCCGCTGGCGTAAGGTCGCACCGGTGCCGGGCCGAGCCACCGGTCCCAGTCGAGCGTGGCGGGCGGTTTTTCTGCTGCTTCTGGCCGCTCGCCTCCACCCCAGCCTTTGCCGACCCAGGCATGCACTTCGGTCACGTTGCCCAAAATGCCGGAGCGGACGATTTCGACCACGCGGTGATAATTTTCGCGGGCGTGGATTTGGATGCCCATCTGCGTGACCACACCTTTTTCTCGGGCACGTTCTGTGAGGTGGCGGGCTTCGGCGACTGTGTGGGCGAGTGGTTTTTCACAGTACACGTGCAGGCCCCGTTCGATAGCCGCCGCGGCCGCCGGAGCGTGCAGGTGATCGGGCGTGGAGACGACGACTGCATCGATTCGTTGGCCTTCTTGATCGAGCATCGCGCGAAAGTCGCGATAGGTACGGGCGGCGGGATATTTCTCGCCGGCACGCTCAAGATAACCCGCATCCACATCGCAGAGGGCAGCAATCGTTTCGCCAGCGACTGCCCGCAAATTCCCCCCTGCGCGATTTGCCGTACCGATGCAGGCAATGTGCAGTTTTTCGTTTGGGGCCTGCGATTCGCCTGCCGCCAGTCCGCTCCAGACTCCAGCGGTGAGCAACTGCCCACCGAGCAGCGTGGTGCCCTGCAAAAAGCGGCGGCGATGCATTGAGGAAGGCGTGTTCTGCATAGGCACAGCGTAACCGATAGAGCCGGCTGGACAAAATCGTCTCCTGCGCCGGTCGATTTCAGCTAGACACCACTTTTGGTGATCGGCATCGCCTGGTACCAGGCGAGCAATTTGGCTTTGAGTTCTGCGGCGAGCGCGGGCTTGGCAGCGGCCAAATTATTCGACTCTGCCCGATCGCTCTGCATGTCGTAAAGCTGCGCATCGCTACCGTCATAATTGCAGAGCAGTTTCCAGTGGCCATCACGGACCGCCAGATCGGGCATATTCTGATAGTGATCGTAATTTTTACGGTGCGGTGGTCGGGAGAAAAAGAGCGGCCCCTTTCGGGAGGCGTTCGCGCGGCCGAGCAACACACCGAGCAGGTCCTGTCCATCGCAGGGGGCCACCGGATGCTTCACCCCGGCTAGTGCCTCAAGTGAGGGCACCAGATCGATCGCTGCGATCACTGATTTTTTATTGCGGGTCCCCACCGCATCTTTTGCCACGAGCCCCGGGCCCCAGACGATTAGCGGTGAGCGGATGCCGCCTTCATATAGTTGTCCCTTCGAACCTTTCAGATCGGCCGCTGCCCCGGCGCCCGGTTCGTGGCCATTGTCCGAGCAGATCAGGATCAGCGTGTTGTCGCGGAGTTGTGGATTGTCGCTAATCAAATCGAACAGCCTGCCGAGTTGACGGTCCATCTCTTCGAGGACCGCCAGATAAATTGGTCGCTTGCCTTTTGCCCATTTTTCCACTGGGGGATAAAACGGGCTATGCACATCATCGGGCCAGAGGTTGATATAAAACGGTTTTGCTTCGCGTTGTGCTTTGTCGATGAACTTCTCGGCTGCGGCAACAAAGCCACCGGTAATCTTAGAGCGCTGCATCCAGGTGACCGGCCCACCGAGTCGTTCGGCATCGGTCCAGATGCGTCCCGGTTTTTTTTGCCCGGGCAAGAGCGTGAGCGGCAGCAGTTTCGCGCCCATCCCTTCAAAGTTGGTAAGCGAGGCATCGAAGCCGTAGGCAGAGATTGGCGGTGCGTTATCGACATCGCGCTGCCCGCCCATGTGCCATTTGCCAAAGTGCCCGGTGGTATAGCCCACTTTCTGAAGCGCCCGGGCGAGCATCGGAGCGGCCGGGTCGAGCCAATCGGCCATGTGTCGCTTTTGATTTTTCGCGCGATCGGCGAGGAACGAGGTGATGTTCCACCGCTGCGGGTATTGGCCGGTGGAGATGGCCACGCGCGAGGGCGAGCAGATCGGGGAGTTCACGTAGAACTGATCAAAGGCAATGCCTTCACGGGCCATTCGATCGATGTTGGGCGTTGCCGCTTCGCTATTGCCGAAGCAGGAGAAGTCGGCCCAGCCCATATCGTCGATAAACACCAGTACGATACTTGGCTTCGTCTTCGATAGTATATCCACACCATAGCACTTCTTCGCGTCATCCAGATTAAACGCAAATAGAAAGGCAATAAAAAGAACGTGTTTGATTTTTTTCATAACCGGAACACGGGGGCGTCAGAAGAAACGCGAAAAACTTAGAACACTCAGTCAATAAGTTCAATAATATATATCGGCAACTCTGTCACTGAGCAATGCGGTGCCAGGTGTACTTCTTGGCAATTTCCCAGCTTTTTAATTCACCTTCATCAATCGTAACAACCTCACCATCCTTATAAATTTTCTTTCGCGTGTGTGGCGTCCATATATTCGTAACGCGTGCATAAAATGTCTCTTCGGCGGTGTCCCGGTCTGCTTCATCAATCGTAAATTCACGCCGCATAATCGTATGCTTCCCGTCAGTAAAAAAACATGAAATTACATTTGCATTAGTGCGTCTAAATTCATCGTAATCCTCAACATCCGTAGAGCAGGCCGTAATGCTGTCCACATTGTATACATTCTGCACAATCATATTGCCATCATCTTGCTTCGTCGTAATAACTTCTGGTGTAACTTCCATATGCATGCTTTCATCATTTGTCCATTTACCGACCAGTGGCATGCAATCTTCTGACTTCACATCCCACATCTTGGACTGTACGAGCGAAGCAGACTCCAATCCCGCCGCACTCTCCGCTGCAATACGATAAATAATAGGATGATCGAGAAGAGATCCTACTGCAAATTCAATCGACTTAAGTGCCATGATATTTCGCTTGTTATTCTTGGCACGCTTGGCAGTGAATTTAGTCCTTGTAATTCCTTGGCGGATTTGATTGCCAATAACTGTTTGTTCTGACCATTCTTTCGTTCCTCGCTGCGCCCCGCGAAGTGAATCAGCTCGCGATTTTAATGAACGCAGCTGCCCAATGTAAGAATTGTAGCGGCCTATATCTTCAGCTATCTTCTGCTCGAGGCTATTTCTATGGCCTCGAATTTGATCATTACTGGCTGGAAGATTCTTAGCTCCACCAATTTCATATGTAATTTTCTGATGGACAAGTAAATTGGGCTCTTCAGATTTTGGATTTTTACTTTTTTTATGCTCCGCCATCCATTGAAGCGAAACTGTGAGCCATTGATTGACTGCTGTATCAACCTTTATCCACCGCCTAAATTCCCTCCGCCTTTTTCGATCGGACAATTTCATCAACGCACTATCCAGAAAGGGACTCCGCACCTCCAAAAATAAACCGGTATATCCTTCCAACCCGGGAACATAGTATTCGTGAGTGATGTCGTGTGGTGTGGCATGGGTCGGGTCGTATCCGAGATTCCTTGCCATAATGGCTTTTTTTCCAGTTCGTTTGAAATTTTTCGCAGGCCTGACATCCATGGATTTCGCAACCATGAAATATTGCAGTCCATCTTCACTCTCAAGATTCCATATTGCCTGACTTAGATCCTGATAATGTCTCTTAGATGAATTTGTCTTATGCCAAACAAAAAGTAAATCATTGCCTCGGATGGCAACTTGGGCGACAGTATTTTTTAATTCGGTGGATTCATCGGAGATAATCCAGCGAGGCTTTTTATGGTCTATCTGCTTGATCACAAATCGAGAAGTCACCGAATCATCATTAACAAGGTTGATGCTCCATTGTTTTGAACTTTCATCTAACGCAGCTAGATCAAAGAGCACACTAGGCAAGTATTTCTCCGTGTTACTTGGAATTTCTGGGAGGTCCAGCAATCCATCACCAAATAGCCCATCATTAACATCTTCGGCAACAATAGTGGGGGTAGGGGATCCTATGAACTGGAATGCCAAACAAACAATTATGATATTTGTTCGCATCCAAAATCGCTGGATGCAGCAAAAGTTTAGCATTGCCATACACCAGACATTACTTTGAGATAAATGGGATGGCACGTGTCGCAACAATAAATTAACGCGATGTTACACGACGTTAATAGTCAAGTGAGACAAGCAGCCCGATCGCATTAGACCTCAATTAACAGACTCCCGCTATAGGGGGGTGGGGGGGGTCGGTAGCAATCCTCTCGCCGATGGAGGTGTGCTAAAGAACTATCGACCTTGTGAAGTAACGTTTTTTTGGATGTTGATTGAAATACATGCACAACAACATCTTTGGGGCTTCCATTCGAAAATGCGCAGATCAAACTTGGCGCGACCTCCACAATTGCAAAACGACGTCAGCTGAATTCCATGGGTCATGGAACACAACGATTCGAATCCATCCTTTTTTGAAAACGGTATTTTCATAATTCCGAAACAGCTTTCCTGGCTCCTGCACGTGCCTCGTCACAACGCCAAAACAGTAAATTGTTTGACACTACAAATAAGAACGAAAAAAAATTAGCCCATTCTGTGCGAAAATGTCGCGTTTTATTAGACCCCGGTAAAGACTCCCTGCCAGGGAGGGGGGCGAAAAGTTTTGCAAATTTGCAGCAAAAACGCACAATGACCTTCGGTCTGGACCGACAAACACAACACACCCTAACTGCAGAGGAGATAACGACAACAAACAATTATTGCGCTCGCTCCCAGACGAGGCACACGAAAAGGGAGCGACATAGATTGGAACAGTACAGCAGGCACACCTAGGTGAGATTATGCGTTTGAGAACGTGGCTGGATTCGCTTGCCCACCGCCATGCCAGCACGCGGTCGCCCAAGAAAAGGCGTTCGCACGGGCCGAAGGCCACAACGCGTAAAACCTACGCCGCTTATCAGTCTCTTGCCAGCGAAACTCTCGAACCGCGGCAACTTCTTACAGCCACTTCAGGATCGACCGATCTGGAAGATGTCGATTTCACACAGGCTGTACAACTCACCGATCTTTCCTCAGAATCTGGCGAAAACAGCAGCGACACAAGCGGCAGCCTCTCAGGCTTCAAGTGGCACGATGCCAACGGAAATGGTGCGTGGGATTCAGGAGAAGCGGGCCTTGCGGATTGGACCATCTACATCGACGCCAACGAAAACGGGGCGCTCGATTCGGGTGAAGCGTCCACCACGACCGCTATTGATGGCAGCTACCGCTTCAACGGCCTTGCCCCGGGCAACTACACGATCGGTGAAGTGCAGCAGGAAGGCTGGCAACAGACCTATCCCGATTCTCTCGGCAATGCAGCAGGGTCTTCGGTCGATACCTCAAACCTGAGTACCCCGGAAATTCTCGTCGGTGCTGCATATACCGATGGCGAACTGATCGTCAAACTGCGCGATGCGGCCAGCGCACCGGGAGTCCTCGGCGATCTCCGTAGTCTGCAAAAGACGGTTGGAGGCACCACGCTGCGGGCTGCCGAAGATCTGGGCTTCGAACTGTGGTCGATCGAAGGCGATGTGAAAGATGCGATTGCGCAGTGGGGCGACAACCCGAGCTTTCAGTATATCCAGCCCAATTACACGATCACAGTCGATGCGACAGTTCCGAACGATACGGAATTCGACCGTCTCTGGGGCCTGCACAATACCGGACAGACCGGCGGCGCGAGCGATGCCGATATCGATGCAGTTGAAGCCTGGGATCTTCAAACCGGCGGAAATGTTGTGGTGGGCGTGATCGATACGGGCATCGATTACACGCATCCCGATCTGGTCGCGAATATCTGGACCAACCCCGGTGAAATCGCCGGCAACAATATCGACGACGATGGCAACGGCTACATCGATGATATCCACGGTTATGACTTCGCCTACGGCGATGGCGATCCGATGGACGTGCATTCCCACGGTACGCACGTGGCAGGCACCATCGCCGCGTCAGGCAACAACGCACAGGGAGTGGTGGGAGTCAACTGGAACGCCCAGTTGATGGCCCTCAAGTTTCTTAACGACAATGGTTCGGGAAGCACCTTCGCTGCCATCCAGGCGGTGGAATATGCCACCATGATGGATGTTCGCGTCACAAACAACAGTTGGGGCGGGGGTGGTTATTCGCAGGCACTTTACAACGCGATCGCCGCCGCCGGAGAGCACGACGCCCTGTTTGTCGCCGCTGCCGGTAATTCGGGGAGCGATAATGATGCCTTGCCCCACTACCCCTCCAACTACGATCTAAACAATGTGATCTCGGTTGCCTCGACCACCCACACCGATTCGCTCTCCGGCTTCTCCTCCTATGGGGCGACGACTGTCGACTTAGCAGCCCCCGGTTCGAGCATCTACAGCACCGTACCGTATGGTCGCTATGCGGGTTACAGCGGTACCTCGATGGCCACGCCCCACGTTGCGGGTGTGGTTGCCATGGTGATGGCCGAAGACCCCAGCCTCTCGGCAGCCCAGGTAAAACAGGTCATTCTTGATTCGGTCGATCCGCTCGCATCGCTCGATGGAAAAGTCCTGTCAGGTGGAAGGCTCAATGCCTACAACGCACTTCAAAGTCTCCGCGTGCCCGGAACGCACAACGTCGATCTCGCTGAAGGACAGCAGATCACCGGCCTTCACTTTGGTGGGTGGGTGCTCGGTCCGGCCACGGTCTCGGGCTTCAGCTTTGGCGATCAGAATGATGATGGCCTGAGGGGCCAGGATGAAAACGGCCTCAGTGGCTGGACGGTTTTCCTCGACACCAATGACGATGGGCTCTTGAATGCCGGGGAAGCGTCTGTCGTGACCGATTCGACCGGATACTACGCCTTCACAGACCTCAGTCCCGGCAGCTACGCCGTGACGCAACTGAGTCAACCCAACTGGACGCAGACCACACCAACGGCAACTACAGAATACAGTTCTGCTGAAATCGAATATGCGTGGAAAGAGATCAGCGGGATCGGCACCCGGGTTTCTCTTGGTGACGATCAGTCCCAAGCGATTTCCCTGCCCTTCGAATTTGACTTTTATGGCCAGCAGAAGACATCGGTCTCTATTTCTTCCAATGGATACCTCACCTTCGGTGGCGACGGCACCGATCACACCAACGATCCCATTCCGCATACCGCCCAACCCAACGATCTGATCGCTGCCTTCTGGGACGACCTCAATCCGACTCAGGGTGGGGATATCTATTACTACCACGACATCGCCGAGTCGCGACTGATCGTTCAATATGAAAATATCCCCCACTACTCTTCCGGTGGCACCTACACGTTCGAAGCGATGCTGTATGCCAACGGCAATATCGAATACCACTACAAATCTATCGGTGGAAGCCATTCGGCAACGGTGGGTATTGAAAATGCCGATGCCTCCAATGGCCTGCAACTTGGCTACAACGATTCTTTTGCTTCCAGCGGAAAAGCCGTTCGCGTCACCCCGGCGGTGAACGTTGCCCGGCCCCATGTGGTGACAGTCACCTGGAATGCGGTGAGCGAAAACCACAATTTCGGCAATCTCTTCGTGACTCCCGGCACGCTAGCGGGTGCTGCCTGGGCTGATGAAAATAACGATGGAAATTGGGATTCCACAGAAGCGACTCTGGCCGATATTGTCATCTACCTCGATCTCGATGACTCGGGAAGTCTTACCAGCGGCGATCAACAGACGACGACCGATACGGCCGGGAATTATCAGTTCACTACGGCAGCGGGAACTTACGACATTCGCGCCGTGGCTCCCCCCAATCGAACGGTCACCGCGCCCGCCGATGGTGTGCACGATGCCATCTCCGTGCTCCATGGAGGAGCGGTGGAAAACCTTCACTTCGGCTTCGCGCCGAATCTTCCAGGCAGTCTCTCTGGTTTCAAGTGGCACGATGTCGATGGAGATCGCACGTGGGATTCAGAAGAAGTGGGCCTCGCGGGCTGGACCATTTATCTCGACACCAACGAAAACGGTGCGCTCGATTCGGGTGAAGCGTCCACCACAACCGCTGGCGATGGCAGCTACCGCTTCGAGGGCGTCCAACCGGG
>Ga0114919_10000054_pt1 | contig 60917 bp, 39 predicted proteins | sample BlataG_FD_88682 | JGI IMG/M metagenome (GOLD analysis project Ga0114919, IMG submission 88682) | Deep subsurface microbial communities from Black Sea to uncover new lineages of life (NeLLi) - Black_00105 metaG | ecosystem: Environmental > Aquatic > Marine > Oceanic > Sediment | place: Atlantic... | reverse complement strand
TTTCGGTCCGCCACATGCGGCTGTACGCGTCCTTTCGGGTGTACATGCAGCACCGGTTTGAAATGCTGTGCCAAAAGTTTTACCACAGGTTTCCCGTGGTCTTGTATTGCATGACGACGTCTTTTGTCTTTTGGCCCGAAAGATGCATCGCATTGGAATGCAAGGGCGCGGACGACCTCCTTGGATACTACGCGTGGTTGGACGCGTCCATGCGTTACATCGGAGAGCATTTGCTTCCGCATCTTCTTGCGCATTTCAACTTTACCATGCGGTCCGAGGAAGACTTCATACGCGACATGATTCCTATCATGAACGATTTTTCATATGCCGATGATGTAGCGTACATGCAAGCAATGGAGAAACGCCATTTCCAAACGTTCTCCAAGTACCGGGACAGCCCCTATCCCAGTGGAGGCATGCATTATCGCGTACTGTTGATGTTGATCGAAAAGATCCCCTCGCTTGGACAGAACAACCGGTTTTGCAAGATGTGTTCCTTCGCCTGTAAGGTGGTGGTACAGATGTGTTACATGTTGTATCCCGACATTCTGGAGAGGAATTACATCCACGTTCCTCCACCCAACCCCTCGGAAGAATCCCAATCGACGGAGGCGGTGAGAGATGCAATCGTACTTGTCACGATGGACGAAGTAGCTTCTTCCGAGGTTTCCCAAGGCGAGGAGGACACAGCGGGTGCCCAAGAGAAGGAAAGCATATTCGTATTTCGTGCTTCGGCATCAGACATGTGACACCGTGACAACGTGAAAATATGAAAATGTGAAAATGTGAAAAAAAAACTTATTGTATTAATTATGTGAACACCTTTCTGAACGTTATCGGTTTAACGTAGGCGCGCACCCATTTCCCCATCATGGAGCATGTATCCTCCATGCTCTTTTCTTCCTACGCTGCCAAGGAGCCTAGGATGGTAGGGGGCATGGGAATCGCGAGTTCGGGTATATTTTCTTCGCGGGTAACCAGGACCAACCTGGTAGAAACCTGGGTACCCCTGAACCCCTCGCTTGCGGAACGATACTACAAAACGTTCAACAGCAACTGGATCATAAAAGCGTGTTTCAAAGAGAAAATACGTGCTGGGCTTTCCGGAGGCTTTGACATCGAATACGGACCAGAGGGAAACCGTACGAAGCTCTCCTCTGCGGATATCAGGCGAGGGGGAACCAAACGGAGACGTGGCGGGAAATCCTATTCCTCCTCTTCCAAAGGGAAAGGCGCAAGCAGGCGAGGAGACACCAATACTCTCAGTGTGTATGACAGGGGTTCCGGCGGACTTTGTTACGACGGGTATTGCAGCGCAACCAGCCAGAAGGAGCAGAAACAATGGATCGAGGATTTGATGAAAAAGGCCGAGATGTACCGCGATGTTCTGGGCATCGTTGCCTTCAAGTCGGTTCTCACCAAGATGGGAGAAGTACGCTTCGAGGTGGTGGACATTACTATGGGATACTTTGTGGGCAAAGTCACCGAGGGAGACCACAGCGTTGAATACGGATTCCGGTATTACCAATCGACCGGTGTCTCTGGTGTTTTCCCTACCGCAAGCTCCAACCCCAACTCGGCTTCCTCCATCTTCATCAGAGGAGGGGCCGCGCAACATGAGCCCGACCCCGAAGTGTACGTATACACCTGGCCCAATCACGAACCCGACGTGGGGTTCCCCTCGCCTTTCAAGAGTACCATGGCGGTGCTATACCGCAACGCGCTGGAAACAGCAGAGATGATGGACAACGAGATGATTGGGCATTACAAGATGACGCACCCGACCTTTGTGACCGAACCGGTCGACCAACATCGCGTCCCTGCGGAACAAACGGAACACGAAGTGTTGTTGGACGTTGCTGGAGCGCTCCGGCCAAACGAATCACAAGGATATTTTTACAAGAAGCGTATGAACGAAGAGATGGCCATCCATCTTTCCAATACGATGCGCACCATCAACGACAAGATCATGACCAAGAAACGCCGCGTACTTGGTCTCAACATCGACGGATCGGAAACCACCATTGCGCGGTACGCGCCTTGGCAAGACAACCTGTACGTGGCCCCCGTAGGCACCAAAGTGACCAAAGGACCCGATGCGAAAATACGTACCGATATTATTCCCATGCTTCGCTTCAAGGCGGCCGAGGTGTCTACCGTCTTTGCTGTCCCCATCCCTGGAATTATGGGTGTTGGTGGAGGAGGCGGTGGAGGAAGAAAGGGAACGAAAATGGGGGCACAAATAGAATCGGACATGTTCCGTCGAACGGTGGTGGAAATGCGCGACGCGATGACACGGTTTTTCGAAAGCGCCTACATGACGGTGGTGGGGAAAGCGGAGAACTTTGCTCTGGCCAACATCCTCAGCGCTGGTGTAGGCAGGACAAACGAAGAATCCATGGTCCGAGCGTACGTGCAGAACGTGCTCAAGCGAGGGAATGGGTCCGGGTCAAGCTTTGAGTTTTCCAAAGGCCCGTCGATTGATCGTACGCGAGGGGGTCGAGGTGAATCAGAGATGGGACAGCATGCTGAATCATACTCTTCTCGCGAGACCAAGGCCAAAGATAAGCGAGGGAAAGACGGGACAACGCCTCGGTCTGTGGTGACCGATGTGCATGAGATTGATATGGAAGACGCCGAACGGCAACGACAAGACGCGTACGAGTTGGCCATTGAGACGGCTGCTTATGCGAGGATGGAAGAAAACAGGAAGATTTACGGCGACCCGACCTCGTCGTCTAACAACCCTGCGGTGTCCCAGGGCGTACGGCAACCACGGCTGCTGGAAAGGTCTGTTCAACGATCTTCTTGGGGACCGACTCCCTCGCCTATCACCGCGCGGTCCAAACTCCTCAAACAAAGTGACGATCCCCATGGGATGCGGGCCAGCGCGAAGGCTGGTCAGTATACACCTCAATTGGAGGGTTGGACGAATTCTCCGATTCCCCGTCCAGCCATGGCCGCGATGGACCGGTACGAGCGCGAGATTGAGGATCACCTGTCACACCAACGATACTTGGAGAAGATTGAGAAAGCCAAGTGGCACCGGTTCATGCAAGACCAGAACCAAATGGAACAACGCATTTCACGGATCATGTACACCGCGTTGTCCAACTATGGCGTTACGCTGAACCCCGACGTGATACGGCGGTCGCTGAAAAAGGAGATTGCAAACGATCCCTCGCTTAGCAACACCTTTGGGGCAGAAATCAAGAACCCCGATGATGTGGTGGAAGATTTCCTCGTTTCCGAGATGATGGGACAACGCGAGGAGTATTTGAACGACCTGCTGAGCGAGTCCAAACGCATTCGCATCGTCTGGAACTCTAGCCCCATGCCCAATGTGGAAGCATTGATCTCTGCACACAAAGAAGGACTCGGTATTCCATCGGAAATGGTGGTGGACATCATGGCCGAGGAGCTTGGTCTAAGCGACCGTCTTGCGTATTACCGGAAACGACAACGTTTCCATGACAAGGAAATCGAAGCCTATGCCAAGAAGAAACGCGCACAACTGACCGCTCTGGGCGTCAAGGGCGGGGACCCATTTTCCATGGGAGGATCTACGATCAAGACCAAGACCACCCCCTCGGATGAATCGAAAGAACCTAAGGAACCTAAGGAACCTAAGGAACCTAAGGAACCTAAGGAACCTAAGGAACCTAAGGAAACCTCGGTTAATAGAAGCAAAGAAGGCAAGGATAAGGACAAGGACAAGGACAAGGAGGCTTCATAAACCACATATTCTGTAAATGGGCAAAACTCAAATTGAGTATTTTGTGAAATAATGTCTTCTTAATGTGAATATGGGAGAAAAAAAAACGGGATACTTCCTTCCCATTGAACACGATGCCGCCATACCTATATCAGATAGCCTATACAGTGGAAAAAAAGGACTTTTAATTTTCAAGAGGCCCAATTCACACTTACATCAACACCTCTGGGCACCGAAGAAACACCAAGTTTAAACAATATGTTTGGTACCATTTCCCCAGGAATGATGGACGACCCCAGTATGATTCATCGTGGAGGTGACAATATTCATGCTGAAGGACGAATGCCCTCCATGAGCATGGGTACCATGCTCCCCCAAGACGGAGAAGACATGGTCTACGAATCTTCTATATATCGTTACGATAATGCCTCGGCCTATGGGCGACAGGAAGCGTATGACGGACGTTCCTACGGTGGGTACGAATCGGGCTACGCCGACGAGGCTCGCTATGACGAGTCCGGCTACGCGGAAGAGGAGTACGCAGACTACGGTGCCGACGCCGCCGATTTTGACGACTCTGCCGAGGCGTACGAAACCCATGCTGCTGATGTTGCCAGGTCTCGACTGTCCATCATGCCCCCCATTGGCAGCTGGTACAAGGCTGGAAGCGTGGAGGACAAGGAACGCGAGCTCCGCAGGACCATTGCCAACCGCGACAACATGATGGTGTTGCCACTGCACACCCTGTTCAAGATCAAGAATCTGGGCGACCGCGAGTGGAGGCTCTCGGATGTGTACAACCAATCTGGCGAACACGCTCCCTACTCGTACAAGGGCACCCCGTTTGACGACGACCGCACCATCAAGTCCATCTTCCTTCGAGATGTTTCGCAGAACAGCCCGGTCAGCATTGACATCACCGCTTCTCTGGTGCACCCGTCCTCCAACCGTGAGACCATGACCCCCATCACCCCGGTCTTGTCCAGCGGCAACGACGAAGGCCCCTCGCATATCATGCTCCGCCCCAAGGAGTCCTCGGACAAGGAGGTGCTGTTGTGGAGAAAGGATGGTCGCATCAACGTGACCCCCACCGTGCGGGCCAACCCTGGTCTGAAACGCGATGACTTGATGCGAGGGCTAAACAAGCACCCCAACCGCGCGGAGAGGAGCCTCCGCACCCTTTCCCGCAACCACGTGTTGGTTCACTACGTCAAGGACAAGATCGACGCTGGCCTGATCAAAAAGGACAGCGACCAGAATCCCATCGAATGGAAAAGCGAGGAGGGTTATGGCGTCATTGATGCGCGCCGTGCCGATAACCTCATCGAGAAGTTCATTTGTGAACAGTCCACGTTTCTTTCCCTCAGGAACATCTGGGATCTTCGCATGAAGCTTTCCCGTGGGGTCCGCTCGAGCAGCAAGATGACTGCCGAGGAGGACAATTCGGAGCTGATTTCCGAAGTCCCTGTATTCAGCCATGGCAAGAAGTCCGAGGTCGACACGTACATAGAGCGCATCAAGAACATCCCGTACAACCTCCATTGGGCCCTCCAAATCGAGCTTGAGCCCAAGATGAAGGGGTAGTAATTGCTCTTATTCGTTTTTCTGAGGCCATGCGAGGAAGTCTGTCGCTTGTAAGTCTTTTTTATACATAAAGTAGAAAGGCAACCCACTTCCGAAAATCACTCTCGCTTTTCGTTCTCCAATCCCAAATCTACCATGGCGATGGAAGTCACACCATCTTCGTCCTCGCCTGTTCCCATACAATCCAGACACACCTCGCCCGAGGCGATGCGTTGACCCTCTATGTCTTTCTCCCCATCCTCCCCATCCTCCCCATCTCCCGCATATCTTCCCGGCAGAGATATACCTCGTTTCCCCACTTTGACCAGCTTCCGAAACCGTGCTCCAGTTCCCCTGCCCCCACATACCGTACGCCCACAACACGTGATGGGACAAAACGTACTGGTTCGACAGCACTTGACACTTTGTAAACAATAGAAGCAACAACAGATCGTACCAAAAACATCGTATACGACGTTTCCCGTACACCTTGGGTTCGACACAAAGGTGTTTTGGATGCATTGGTACCCATTGATCGTAACGAAGAGCACCAAGCTGATGGTGTACATTCCAATCACGCGAAAGAAATCCCTCTTCGCATAGATCAACATACACAGGAAGGGGGTCTCTGTCATCATTAATACGGCTCCGCTCACCACCAAACTAAAGGTGAACCCCACACCCACAGAGACCATGGCGGAGAACATCATCATGCAAATGAAAAGAGTAACCAGCGAAATGTCCACCAGATGAGGTACCGTTCGTTTCCAATACGAAGAGGAGGAGTGTATGCCTCTTTCCTGTTGTTCCATCATATAATGTAGCACAATGAGTTCGGATCGTTTGTGTTTCACATGATACATGCGACGGAAAAGCTCTTGGTGCCTGCCCATCGGATACCCTTTGCCCGAATCCCCAGAACTTCCTTCTTCCTTGGAAGCAACACGTTCTTTTCCTTTGCTCATCTTTCCCTCCCCTCGCGTGTGTTGGGTGCCCCGCCTATGTGTGTGGCTGTAAATTTTGACCCTTTAAATTTATTTTTTTTCTTAGTAAAGTAGAATAAAGGAGGGTAAAGGAACACACGCGTGTGCGTGTTTGGGAGTTTTTCCGTGTATTAGTGTTTACAAATTAATAGAATAGCGTCCCAAATGCGTCTCGATAATTCTCTTTTCCCACCCTTCGGTAGGTTCTGTAGAGGGTAAAGGCAAACATGCCCAAAACGAGCAGGGCAATGCCGGTCATGAACAGGATCGTGACGGAGATCAGCTCCCACTGCAAGTACTCTTTGACGAAGTTTTGCCTGTCGAATCCGTCGTCCACGGCAGCCGAAATCTCGTCAGCCGAACCCGTGTCCGACGTCAACTTGGAGCCAAATCCATCCAAACACTGGTCCAGAGTGTCCTTGCACTCTGCCAGGTTGATGGCCCTAACCTCCATGCCGTTACCAAGAGAGAAACGAGCGTGGGCATGCGAGAAGTGACGCCGAGCACCGTAAAAGGTATCTCCCGCCGGACTGCCCGTCCAGGCAACCAGACCGCCCTGGTTGGTGGCGGTGGCGGCTTCCTTCAGCTCAAGCCCCTCGCGTGAGAACACATCGCGGGTTTCCTGGTACACGGTAGATTGCGAACGCATGTCCAACATTTCCTTGGGCCAAGCGCGGCATCCACAATCGTAGAAGATACCGTTTTGTGTGCTGTTGGGCATCACGGGATTTTCCTTGGCTCCTTGGGTCAGAGCGTGCCTTCCGTTGAGGAAGACCTTGGTCAGACGCTTTTCCACCGGGTACAAGTAGTAGTTGACCATCTCGCGGTTCTCCGTTTCGCCTGCAAGCGTCACTTGTCGAGATCCGCTCTTGGTGTCTCCGGGGTTGGTGACAATCTCGATGGAATCAAAGTACTTTTGCGTGTAGATGCGAGGAGGGAGGCAAATGAACTCCTTCTGCTTGTCCTTCTTGCTGATGAAAGACTTGCTCTGCATCACATTGTACGCATCCTCGTTGTTGGTATCGGCAATGACCACCACGTTGGCGTCCATGTGCGAAAGACGCTCCGCGTACTCTTGCAGACCCTTGGATTCACCAGGAACGGCACAGCGGTCGCAGTGCTCACCGGCGAAGCCCACTTCGCATACACACATCTTCTTGCTGGGCGAGTAAACGCCATTTCCGTTGCAAGTATGGTAGGCACACATGGGTCCAAAGTAACCGGGTTCGCAAATGCATTGTCCTCGCATCGATTCGCTGCAGTGACCATGTGGGCCGCAATCGACCAAAGCAATCTGGCCGGAAGCGTCATGGCAATAAGACTGAGGAACTTGGCATTTGGCACCGGTCCATCCAAAGTCGCACACGCAACCCTTGATATCACCATCACATGCCCCTCGTCCATGGCAAATGGTTCCTTCCTCGTCTCCACAGCACCCCGTGTCGTCTCCTCCACAGATGCCGCAGTGGTCAAAGACGAGCTCAGAGTTGGCCACACCGTCGCATCCCAGGCAAGAGGTACCATCCCCAAAGCAGACACCACATTGGTCTAAATCGCGGTTGTTTCCGTTGCAGACACCACAGTCATCCTTGTTGCGGTTGTTCCCGTCGCATACACCGCAGTCATCCTCCACCGCGGTTCCGTAGGGCACTTGGTTGCAGTCCCAGCACTCGTTGTTTCCTCCGCAGATGTTGCACTCGTCAGCCACCAGGGGACCACCAACGGTTCGGTTGCAGTCGACGCACTTCCCCAGCTGTTTGTCACATTTCCATGCAGGATTGGCAGAACAATCGATGGTTTTCCTACAATCGTACGTCTGTATTTCCGGATCTGGTTCGCTTGTTCCATGATCTTCCTGAACTTCCTGAGCGAACGCCAAAGAGAGAACGATGGCCGCCAGCAGCAGCAAATACTTCATGACGGTATACCACGCGGGGTTGTTTCTCGAAAAAGTAGAAAGAAATTCGGACCACCTCCCTTTCTCTTTGGTATATACTAATGAGTAAGGCGAGGACACTGTGTAACTCTTACATCTACATTTTCTTTTTTTGCCGGTTATTGAAGGAGATTTTATTTTTCGCCCCCATTTGTTCCCCCGCGCTTGGTTCCTCGTCGTGTACATGTGGGTGCCCACGCCTTATGCGATGAGTTCCAACGCAGTAGTATCCCTTCTCCAATCCGGATTGCAAAACCCCAACCAGTCTTCGTAAACGATTCGTTCTGCTTCATCGCTTTCGCAACACATGATGGAATAATGCTTTATACACCCAACGGTTGTTTTGAACTTTTCCTTCCTATCCCCATTTTGTTTGTACGGTTTCAAGGGAAGGCATCCTTCCACCACGCATTGGTACATTCTAAACGTTCGGTCTCCGTCGTAGCCATAGGGAACGCGCTTGACTTTCAGCTTGTACCGGAACGGAATGGGGTACCGGTTTTCGCCATAGAACTCGTTCAGATTATACAAATGCTCCTTGGGTGTCCTTTCGTCCAAAGCCATCGTGGGACGTGAAAACGGGGACACACACACACACACACACCTTGTGTACAACTACGTATACTCTGATAATACACGGTGTATTTATTCGTGATTTACAGTTATTTTTGCGGTTTCCTGGAATGAGGATTAACATCGCCCAACGTCGTACGACGCCACGATGGAAAAGGTCACGTCGCTGCCATCGGGAACGGTGTCCGAAAACTCGAAATCAATGTCGATCTGCTCATCGTCGGAGTTGGCCTCTATCTGGAGGTTGACGGAAATGTTTTCGCCTCTCACAATGGCCGAACCGGTGCCCTGCACAGCAGCATCGTCGCTGCTGGTACCCGTGGGACAACGGAATCTGTCGGGGAATTGCTCCATGTCCAGATCAACGTCCAACTCGGTTCCAACACCCGAAGTGTTTTGACACGTCCCTTGGACATACAACAGAACAAACTTTCCGGTACGTTGTAGACGATATTGGTTGATGACCACATCGCCTACACAATTGCCAAAATTGTCGTTGGTGATGTTGTACTCGGACTCCGAAGTGATCACTTCTTGTTTCAATTTGTCGTGGTGGTGATGTCCGTGATGATTGTGGAACACATGGATGCCAAAGAACACGGTGGCAACGACCGCGCACATAGCAATCGCGCTCAAGGCCAAGCAAACGGAAACACCGATGGCGCTTACTTCCGCGCCTCTGGTGGCATACGCAGACCCAACGTCGGACATCCTAGTCCGAGAACTCATTATGCCAAACGTTTGTTTTTTTGGTGGCTATGTCATTATGACCATGAATCACGTGCTTCTATGTTCATGCAGATTACAAAGATTTACCGATTTAATGTCCCAAAATTCACATGGGCCATTTTAATTTGTTACTTTGTTACTTTGATGTATGGGATTCGGTCATGTTTTGGGTTCCATGGGTTCCATAGATTGCACAAAAGGCTGTTTTTTTTTGCACAAATAATTTCGTTTTAATAAGTGTAGAAACGGTGGTTATTTCCCCTTGATGAACCGCGCAGACCGTCTTCGATTCATCTTTTGCTGGCAGATACGGAGAATGTCCCGACGAAGGTTGTTCTTGGTAGGTACTCGGTCTCTTCTAATCTTCCACCCAATATGTTTCATATGGTCTTTACACAAGTAAATAGTTCCTCGCCTGTACCGTCTGGCTTTTGCTGTTTTTTGAAGGCCCGTGTCCAACGGGTCGCAATACCCTTCTTCCCAATACGCCCGATCAAACCGTTCGGTATATATAGCTTCCCTCGCCTCCCATTCTTCCATCGATGAACGTCCTTCTTCCTCCCCCTCCCCTACGCCACCGGTGGTGGAGCGGTCGACGTTCCGGGCGGACGCAGCCCGCCCGTCGTCGTCCGTCCACACCTGAACGGCCACTGCCTTGCCCGGAATGATGTATTCTCGACAATAGGCACAGTGAATGTACCCATTCATCAACTGCCCTTGGTTAAGCAAGTTTCGATGCAAGTCGATGTCTTCCCTGGAGGATAAGGCGAGGAGGCTCATGGGATACTTGGTCGCTGGCCGCATGGGGCACGCGTGGCATCCACAAGTGGGTCCAAGGTCGCAATGGGATTCTCGTCTCCACAGCGTGATGATGCCGCAAATGACACAGACCACATACCAGGATTTCCCCATGCGAACGGCCTTTCCGATCATGTCGATTTGACTGAGACGGCGTCCACAAAAACGTGTTTTGGCATCTTGGCACCGTTTGATGTTGGAAATCAAGTCAAAGGCCGCTCCGTATTCGCCCTTGGCATGGATGGTCTCTATGTGTTCAGGCGAGGAGACGATGGTCTCGGTCCATTTTCCGCATCCACAATATCGCATAACCCCCAAGTCGGACGGCGCCATATCGATCTCACGCAAACCCATCCTCGCCTTCAACGCCTTGATTTGTTGTTGCTTGACCTCTCTGGGAAGGTTTACCGTTTGCATGTACGTCGCATGCCGGTAAAAATGAAAGAACATGCAAATGATGGCAATGTCCCTTTCGTTCACCGTGGCGTCTCGGCCAAGCACTTGATAAACACGACTGGTGCGTGTCGCAATGTCAATCATAACATCCTGGTCTCGATACTCTTCTTCGTCGTCCGCGTAGAACCCCATCTGTCCATCCACGTGACACAGGGTCTCTTTGAGCCGTTGGTACAGAGTTTCTTTGTCTTCGGCATCACACATTTCCTCGGGTGACACGGCAAAGGGGCGGCCCTCGTCGTCATGCGAAGAGATGTTGAAGAAGATCTCGTCCGCCTTGATAGGCGCCGTACCCGTTCCGGTGGTAGACGACCTGTCTACCGTCTCCCATCGAACGGCGCATTCGTCCATCCATGGTTCAAAGGGCACACCTATGTCATAGCATCCATGGATACGGTACTTTTCTTCCTTGTACTTGCGCTGCTTGTACTTGGACTCCGTTTTCAGATCCTCAGGGGAGACGACTTTGATCTTCTTGTGTTGTCGGTTCAGCAGGAAGATCATGTCGTTTTTGATTCGGTTGTCGGGCAACCCATGGTACATGTAGGCGTAATACAGGAAATTCAGATACGCGATGGTTCCGTACGAAACGCCCAGAATGATCAACCAAGAAAAGTCCATCGAATTTCCTCGAGACCTTCGCACCGCGTATTTGGCCACCAGCTTGATCGCTCGAATGTGGTTCCCGTTCAGGATGCCATCCGACTCGAGGGTGGAGAACATGTCGCTCTTGTACGAAGAAATCTCGGTAATCATACTTTGGACTACCTTCTTCTTGGCGTTTGTGGCGCCCTTCTCGCCTGTAGGATCCTTCTTGGTGGCAAAGTCGCGTTTGTTGGCCTCAATGTCCCGCAGGGCTTCGGTCACGCCCAGGTCCAGTACGTGTGGACACTGGTCCGAGATGAACTTTCCCAGGTCCTTTTGCATACACTCCCAGAAATGTCCCTTGCCCAGCTTGGTTTGAAACTCTCGGCATTTCGTCAGCATCTCTTCGTTCATCGCGTCAATCAGGGCAAACACATCGCGGTTGCACATGGAAAGAACCACCCCGTCCGCTTGGTCGTCTTGAATCTTCATCTGGTGGAGTCGTTTTCGGTACCCTCGCATCAAGTGCGGAATCATCATGTCCCTTGTTTCCGGAGACTGTACGGACCATCGTTTCCCATAGATAGCCTCTTCCTCCTCCCCCGAAGCATGGGACATGCGAGGAATGATGTCTTTGGCTCGATACATATCGTCCAGGTGATTGATTAGGTGGTTGTCCAGCGCCGAAGGCATAAATCGTATACGGTCGGAGAGCATCACACGGGTCATGTCACACGCGTACTTGCAATACATTTCGTTTTCGATTTGCCAAGACGTTTGCAGCATCAGTCCCCGGAGTGCCCCCGTGCGGGCCATTTGATCATACATAAACTCTCGAAAGCAAATGTACACCATATGCTGGTTCTGGTCAATCCATTCTATGATCTCGTCGTTGGGACGCGTAGCCATCTCCATAAACTGTGCTCGAAGAAGAGCACGGCTTCGCAGACAAGGCCGGTGGGTAGCCCCCGTATAGTTTCCCATCAAGTGTACAATGATGATGTCCATGATCAAGCTGACCAAAGACGCGCTCTCGTTCTCGTGTTGCGTAAGAACGGTGGCAATGCTTCGAATCAAGCATCGGTGTGCCTGCGTCTTGCAAAAGATGATATGGTTGATCAGACACGCGACGGCTTCCGAAAAGGGCCGGTACTTGTTCCATATATCGGCAAACGGGAACAGATGAACCAGGTCGGGAAGTTCGGTGGCCGAGAAGAACCTTCTCCCATGGGGATACAACTTGTCGTAAATGCGCACCAGCGATTCGGGATCTTCGCGGATGCGTTTCTTCCATCCTTCGCGAAAGGCACGTTTTCTCTGTAACCACCACCGTGGTCCTTGTTTTCCATCGTGTTCTTCAGGCATGTCCTCGCCTCGTTCCACCCGAAACAGCTCATCGCGTTCCGACCGACTTAGAAGAAGCGTGGGGTCGCTCGGGATTCCTCTAATGGCTGTACCGGTGGGTCCGGTGGGTCCGGTGGGTCCGGTGGGTCCGGTCCTGAAAGAAACACAGAACGTGTACAAATCAAGCATTTGGTCCACAAACAGCTGAAGGAGCAAGCGGAGCATGCGGTCTCGTGTGGCACTCAGCGCATGCATCACGTCATTGGACACATACAGGCGAAGGAGCATGGCCGCCAGAACGGTAAGTTCGTTCCCTTCGTACTTTTCGTACGTCATCAGCCACATGTGTAAGGGCACCAGGCATGCTGGATTCAAGTTGAAGAACGCCAGTTCGTCTTCGTCCATCGATTGGGTGTGACGGTACCAAGGACCCCTCCACTCGTCTGGGTCGACTTCATAAGATTCTCCGGAATGGAGTGGTCCTTGGAAAACATCAAACGACTCGCACGCGTCGGTCTCCATCCAAATGTTTTGGTCTCGAGAAATGTCTCCTCGCCTGGTCCTCCATCGAGAAAGCCTAGGTTCGGCATACGGTCCGAAACCAGCGCTTGGCCGTTCGTCTCCCCCCAATATGTTGTTTGCGCAATATTCCAAGAGTTCGTCCCGCGCGTAATCGTCCATCGATTCGTACACATAGGATTCGGTACAGTACTCTTCGCAAAAGGGTTTATGGTAATCCTCGTTTCCGTCGTCACTCACAACGCCTTCTTGTCGCATATATACCAGTGTCCCATGGTACATGCGAAGGAGTTGTTCCTCCACGCGTTCCAAGAGGTATCGTTGTGCTTCACTTGATGGTCCGCTGGTCGTGACCAAGTGGTCAAATAGCATTCGAGTGGTTTCGAAAGAGCAGAACACGTAAGGATGTAGTTGACGGTCCCACACACAATCGCGGGTGGTAGAGGTCTCTGTAGTTGATTTGCCGTATCGTTCGTTCAATAAGTTCGGTAGTTTTCGCCTCAACAGCTTTGCTACAGAGTACCGCACCATCCGCATTTTGGTGGGGTCCGCGGGTTCTTGCAGGACAAAGGTAAGTGGGTCCACCTTTTCCGCACCCAAATATGTTAATCCAAAACAACATCCGTTCTTGCTCATCGCATCTCCAACCTCCGCTGTGTCCATCTCCTTGGCGCCACGATCCCTGCTCTTGGCTACGTAATAGCGCGAGGTGACGGGAGATGTCGTTTCCAGACGAGGGAGAAACGTCGATGCGCTTCTGGAAGCTTGGTCCGATCGTTTTCCATCCTCCTCCTCGGCGGTGGCGGTGGTGGTCCCCGTCCAATAGGCTTCTTTGTCCCTCGCCTTTATGGCTCGTTGTTCCTCGTGTACAAACGCTTCGCTGGGCATTTCGTACGCGGAGGAAAGTCCCATGTTGCTTGCGCGGTCGTTGAAGTCCACCCGATTGCACGAGGTACATCGCACCACAGACGCAGGAGAGTTGGTATACGCTTGGTTAAACGTAACCATTCCAACGCAAAAGGTGGGAGCTCCTTGGTATAGGGGTCCCTCTTCGCGTTTCATCTCGTCCTCCAGCTGTTCCTGTAGCCGATGCCCCAGAATGATATCCGACTTGGTGAAATCAAATCCGATCTCATGCCCTCCTCCTCCTCGGCACCCAGCCACGCTGTAAAGCGAGGAGAAATTGGCATCTCCCGAGGGGGTGGAAATGCCCGAGTCACACAGGGATTTGGCATTTCGTCCTCGCCTGGACATCATCTTGAACCGTTTGACCGTTTCGTATTCCCTTCGGCTGGTGATTTCTTTCGACATGGGACCATACACGTCCCCGTGAGTTAATAATTCATCTGGAGAGGGTTTCGCCCGCGGTCCCATTTCCACCGCCTCTTCTCGCCTGGGGCGACCAGGTCCGCGTTTCCTTCCCTTTCCCCCTCCATAATTGTTGGTTGTTGTTGCTAATTGTTGTTTTAGCGAGTAAGGAGTCCGTCGTTTGCTCTTGACTCCTCCAAAGCTGTTGAGGCCTACCGAAAATTTTGAGATGCTTGAACGTAACAGGGGACCTTTTTGGTCTCTCCGTTCACCCGAACAACCATCTTTGCTGCGCGAAGCGAAGTGGGGCATCGCATCACTTTGGGAAGTACGAAGCCCGTCCATCGTTTCTCATTGTCCTCCAGAGGGTACATCCGCGCATGCGCATACGCATTCTCTCCTTCGATCTTGTTCCAGTGGTTTTGGATGACAAACGGAGGGTTGCGGTTGTCCCGTCGGAAAAACAAAAAGGTGTACATCATGGCCATCTCGTAGCACATCAGGCAACAGCGTCGTCGTTTGGGCCATTTGCGGTTCTTGTACCTCCGAACTTCCTCTGGACGGTAAAACTCCCGACCAGGGAACGCAGTCTCGTTGACCACGCGATTCAAAGTGTCGGGGAACACGCTGGATTGTCCGATGGAGTAAAGAAAACACTCTATGCCAAAGCGACAAGGACGCTCAGACCCAACTGCCGGACGGAGGAACGAGTTGTCGTGGTTCACATCACAGGGTTCTCCAAAGGAAGGGTTCTGTTCCAATATCTCCTTGATGTTGAGGCCTTTGATATGTGTACGATAAATTTCTCGTTGCTCCTCCCGGGACACCAGCTGGGAACAAAGCGAGAAGATTTCTTGCTCGTTCCACATCAGCGTGTTGGCCTTGACGACGCACAGTGAGCCTTTGGGACCCGTCTTGACGATTTCCTCGCCTGGTCGCATTTGAATGGCCTCTAGCCAAAAGAACATCAACGATTCCAACACACTGCCCTTCATCATGATGTCGAAACCCACCATACGTGCGTCCGAAACGATTTTCTTGGTCTCTTTCTCCTTTCGAATCAAGCTCTTGGTCAATTCCGACATCTTGGTTTGAACTGAAGCACTTTCCGTTCCCTTGGGCTCTCGAATCTCGGCAACCGTGTCCAGAACCGAAAGGGTGGGAACACCGGTATCCGTAGGCAGCGCTTCTTCCCCCCTTTCCCCATTTCCCCCAATTTCCTCCTCTTCCCCCACCATCACTGATCCTTTCTCAACCTCGTCCACTGGTTCTTTTCCCTTTTCCCTTCGAGAACGCGAGGGGGAGACTTGGACGTAATCCGTTTCCGGCGCCGTTGGCTTGGGTACCTTTGTATCCATCGCCTCGCCTGGTTCTTCCGAAAGTCGATTGTCAAAGGGTGCGTGTCGAATACCCGCTGCCTTGCCCATCTTCATGCGCTCTTGGACCGCGTCCCATTCGTTGGTTTGCGAGATGACGGCAATCTCCTCGGGAGTACGCGCCGACTGAACGTACATGTTGTCCAACACCGTCAAAGGGCTCACGATGGTCGTGTTCAAGTTTTTCAACGATTTCCCCATGTTCTGCTTCATCATGTCGGGAGCGTCGCGGTCCAGTCCGCTAAACACGCGATGGTCTTCGTGGTCGCCAACCACTTTCCACAAGTCTTCGGTCATCACCATCTTTTCGCTTGGCGTGTCTTCCATTTTAATCCCATCGCGTTTCCGTCCGCGGGTGCTCTTTTTGGGCCGTTTCCTTCTTCTCTTCGTTTCCCCTTCTGGACCCGCGGGGAGAGCCCGCCGCCCTTCCTCTGGAATCTCTGGAAACACAGGGTCCACCGCCCCATCGGTGTGTTTTCGTATGGCGTCTCCGAGCTTTCTGTAGGTCGAAGCAATGTCCTCCTCGCTGTCGGTATCCACGTCCTCCGAGGCTCTTCCAGACATCGGGCCCACGGAATTATCATGCGAGGAGCCTGTGGGCGCTTTGGACTTGCGCTTTTTACCCGCTTTTCCGCCTTTTCTTTTGTTCGAAGAACCACCAGAGTCCTTGGTGCCCGTGGTATTTTTCGAACGCCTTCGTTTGTTACGTTGAGCGCTGTCCTGGGCACCAGCGTCTACTTCTGGGCGGTGGTGAATCTCCGCAATGCGGTCTCGAACTTCTTGTTGGCGCTGTTTTTCTTTTTCTATATCGTCCTTGGTTTCTTCGCGTATCATCTCAAAAGCGTCTTCATTCGTGTACCGGAGAGGGTCATGCAACGAAAGATACTGTGCCTCTTTTAACGCTCGGTGCCCAGAATCGTCAATGTCTTCCAGATCTTCGTTTCCCCCATTTCCCCCATTTCCCCCATTTCCCCCATCATCGTCGTCTTCCGTGATGTGCACGGATCGGTAGAGAGAAGCCTTCCTCTTATCGGTAGAAAAGGAAGGGTTGGAAATCTTGACCACGCTTTTCTCTTCCTTACGTTTCCTGCGCCTTCTGCCCGACGCATAAGCGGACGAACGGTTTCCCGTGGATGTTTCGTACACGCCTTGGTCTACATATTCGTCTTCCTCCTCGCCTCGATCCCGAGACCCATGAAGCGTAGACTTCATTCCCCTAGACGGGTTGATGCGGAAAGAAGCTTTCCGTCTTCCTGAAGAAGACATCCAGCGTATTGGTATGGGTCGTTTGTCCACCGACTCACACAGAATGAGTGTGTTTCGATTCTTTGTCGACAACAAAATTCAAAGGGTAGGTTACTGGAAATTATTTTTTTTTTTGGGTAGGAAGAAAGGGATGGAAGAGTCGGCGGATTTGGTGTAAAAAAAACTTGATGGGACAACGCGAGGGAAAACTGTGACTGTTTTTACAAATTGCTTTGGAGTTTATGTATAAATTGCTTTGGATTTTATGTATAAATTCCAGTTGCTCGCATGTTTCCCCCTTCTGTTTCCGACGGTGTGACATTCTTCCATGAGACCAACCCTTTCCAAAAAAATCTAAAAAGAAAATTCATAGACAGAATTGACCTTCTTGGCGGTCTTTCCTTCGGAATCCTTCATGCGCTCGATCTTGAGGACGCGCGTCAGCTGTCCGCTGTAGGTCTTGGCGGTCGAAGCGCTGGGCGCGAAGAGAGAAGTCCAGCGCACTTCCATCTGAGCACGCGAGGTGTTCTTCTCGGTGATCATCGAGGGAGTCAAAGACGCAGCTCGGAACCACTCGGGTTTGCGCACGTTCCTAGGGGCCTTGACCATCACTTCGCCATAGTAGAACGACTGTCCCTTGGTCAAGGGCTTGCCTTCCTTTCCTCCGTACTTCCCATGCACGGTCACAGCTCCATCCGCGATCACAGAGACCACGAATCCGCTGTCCACAATCTTGTCCTCCTTCTTGACGGAGGGGAATCCACGGGCCTCGGTGACCTTGATTTTGGCAGAGCCTTCAGAGCCCAGAACGTACGGGGCCATGCGGAACTGGTTGCCAATGGTCAGAAAAGAGCCCTTCTGCTTGACATCGGGATTCCTCATGCGAGAAAAGTCGATGCCAAGAAGCCCGCGCATGTGCTCAATGGCGTTGGCTTTGAACGCCTTGATCATGTCGTCCGATCGGTTGTAGGTCTTGCGCTGGAAGGTCTCAAACTTGGCCTCGTTGACCATTATGACCTTGTTGGGCGCACGCACAATATCGTCCGAGGCGCTGGCCTTCAGGGAGACAGGCGTCATCTTGGCCGCAATCTTATCGGGCATGCGAGAATCAGAGGCACGCGAAGACGCGTATTTGGCCACCAACGAGCGATGGGCCTCGTCCACGACCTTTTGGCGGTCGCTGGTGCATGCTTTCTTACACTCTTCCTTGTTGGCGCCAATCAAGCGACCAAGACCGCGTCGGGGACAATCCTTTCCGCTCTTCAAAGGCTCGTAAAGCGAAGGACGGCGCAAAGAAGACTCCCGGGAATCCCGGTAATCCCGGGAATCCCGGAGGCTTCCAGAGCGACGGGTGTCGGCACGGTATTCCTTCTCTCCTGCGTACATGCGGTCCTGAAATTCCTCATAGTCCTCAGAATCCTGCGCATAGTCTTCTTCCTCGGAGTCGTAGAGACCAAAGTCGCGCTCCCGGAAAGCTTGGACATACCTGGAGTCTTGGCCAGCTTCCTCTTCGTCGCTAAAGTACTCTTCGTCATCAGAGCCGATTTCTTCGCCAGCATACCCTCTCCCTCGCCTGCCCGTGGGGCCAGAGCGGTAGAGAGAAGGTCCGGGCTGACCTTGGTAGGGAGCGGGGTAGTACTCCCGACCGTCGTCGTAGTCATCGTCATCGTAGTCGCGTCTCTTCTTGTGCCATTTCCATGGCTTCCTGGACCAGTATTCTCGTCGTTCGTTTCCTTCGCCTCCTTCCTCTTCTTTGCGAGACATGTGGTCCAGGACAACCACAGGCCTCACCGGCATATGGTATGTGTCTTCAATACCCGGAGAAAGCGACATATTTGCTGATGTAAAGGGGATCTAAAGTGTTCCCGTTTCCCCGCGTGTTTCCGGTACTAATCTCTATGCAGGCGAGGAGTGTTTGTTGAGAGCCAGGAGCATTATTTTTTTTTCATTCTTTTTGTTCCTTTTTATTCTGGGCTCCTTATTGCAGCGACGGCCCCTCGCCTGCCCCCATACCCATACTCATATTAATTTTTACTTTCGGTTTTGCCCACCAAACGTCTCCGCGTAACTGGACCAACCATCTAATCACTGGGTTAATAACCAACTGATTTTCACTTAAAATCGGTTGCATTTGGTCATTTTTCATCAGCATTTGGTCCCGTTCGGACGATATGATTGGTTAAAAAATTTTTCGAAGGTAGGCCCCAGTTTCGAAAAATCGCGTAAATGGTCTTGGCCCGAGGGTCTCTAGCAAAAAAATTTTTTTTTGCCTGTTGAAATTTGGTCCCCGTGTCACCCAGCGCATATTCGTGTTCCCTACGAACACGTGAAAAAAGAAGACGAACATGCGAGGGGTTGAATAATGAAGAAATTTATTGTGGGATTTCGACGGGAGGGAGCATCATTCGGGCGCGTTTTTGGTTGCGTTCTTCCATGCGTTGTTCGCGCTTGATGACAAAGGACCGTTCGGTTTCATCCAGGTTTCTCATGTGCCTATGGGCTCGAATATAGTGTCGTATGTGCTTTTTGAGTTCTCCTTTCCCAGAGAGCAAAGGGAAAGCGAGGACGTGCCTAAACGCCATCAACACCAACATCCAGTTCATCGCAACCATCATAGGAGACATGTGTTTGGGGACCATGGTCAGACTCATCATCGCTCCGGGTGTCTGAAAGCACAGGACAACAACGAACGTTGCGTACAACGCCGTGTTGTGATACTGGTACTCGTTTTGGAACCCCAGGTATAAGAAGAACACAAGCAGGAAGGATTGAGGAAGGAACACAGTAACCAGCATAAACTCCATCGTTTCCGGAGGTTGGAGCCCCACGCCGGGTATGATGGTGTAGCCCAATAAACTTATCGTTGTGTACACCAGTGTCATCGCATGAAACCCGATAAACATCAATCCTCTGTTGCGCGACAAATACATCGACTGGATGGTGCCCATGTGCACTTGTTTTTGTTCGTAAACATCCATGCTGTCCCTCAAATACGCACGATCCAGCTTGTATACATGAGGGTTGCGTATACCCGCGTTCCCCCACTCAAAGATGGGTTTTTTCCCCACGCCTCTCACATCAATATCCTCCAAATACTCTGGATGCTCGTCCTCGCTTCCAACGTATCTTTCGCAAACTTGGTCCCACGCTCCGTGACAGATGTTCCGCGCAACAACGGTCACATGAATGACGACCATTCCCAACGAGACGATCGTCATTCCAACACACAGGGTGGCCAAAGACGTAAAGAGGGGTTTCCCCATCGGGTGAAACACATACCACGAAGGCCGGAACATCGCATAGTTTTTCTCCACCACGACGATGGTACAATTGTTGGTTTCCTCGCCTTGGCCATATACCATGGATGCCAACAGGCACCAGCCCAACCACGGAACGAAGGTTTTGCTCCTCATCTACACATTCCCTCGCATGAGCAAAAAAATTAGGCTCTCTTTGGAAAAAACATCACGGGAAAGTTGTTTTTTTTCCAAGTATCCGAGGGTGTGTACACACCCTCATTTTTATGAGAACTCGAGTGTACCATTGGAGAGCATATCATGATCATTCTGCCCCGGACGCCGCGATGACAAGCCAAGTAGGGACATCGCTTACTCCTTTTGCACTACCCCCGGAAATACATCAAGATTTCCTCAAGATATGTGAGTCTCGTTCAAAATGCAAGCGCTGGAAAATCGGGCCTCGACGCGACATTGAGAAACAAACTATACGCTTATCGAGATACGCGGAACATCTCCGCGGCGGACGAGCTCCGCTCGCCGGCGCTGAGAGTTCCGCGTCTCGGTTCCCGAGAAAACGGAAACGAGAGTTCACCTGTTGTGTATGTATGGACAGTGAATTGAAAGTGGTGTTTATTCCATGCCGACACCTATGTGTATGCGAGGAATGTTCTGGAGAGATAGATCATTGTCCCATTTGTCGTGCCCACATTGTCGAGAGATTAAACGTTTTTGTCCCGTAGCCTTGGGGTTTGAGTAGACGAGAGGCCCGTCTGGGCCTCTCTCTCTCTCTATCTTGCGCTCACCAGAGCCTTCACTCTACTCTTGTGTGTCGAAGAAGCGTAAACGCGACGCGAGGGAGTAAAAAAAAGTGAAACCCATTTCGTTTATTGCCAAGTATGCGAGTAAAAATTAGTTCATGTGTTATTTCCTGAGGGAATCCTGAGGGGATCCTTATGGGGAAATCATTTCCTGTCAAACGTAAATAAAAAAAAAACGCGCCTGAGCAAAGTAAAAATTATTTCTTCTCTTCATTTTACCTCATCTCCCTCGCATATACGCTCCAGATACACCATCGGGTATGATGATGCTCCGACCTTCTTCGGTTTCTCCTCCTCCTCATTGGGAACATCACTTGGATCACACAGACCTACCTTCCTCGCCTCCGTACAGACTATTTGCCAACCAAGGGGTTCCTCCGTTGGCCATGTCGACCATGGGGGTTTCGCTGGTATCTCCATTGCAAGATTCCATTTGGAGCATGCGAGAGGGGGAATATGTCCACGAAACCCAGGAAAACCAGACTTTTGAATTCAACCCTGCGCTCAAGGATGCCGTGTACAGTGTTTTCGACGAGGAATCCGCGTACGTCGGCGTACCCGAGGTACCCGTGGTACCTGTGGTACCTGTGGTACCTGTGTCGAGACCATCCAGTGGAGTTCAGTTGTCGGAAAAATGCTACCTTTGCATGAACAATATCATTGAGAACGCCAAGGATATCGTCATCATGCGGTGCTCGGAGCGATGTGGAACGCGGTTGCATTTCTCATGTGTGGTCAAGGGCATGTGGCCGCAACACCTGGATTCGGGGATCATCTGCCCCGTGTGCACCAAAGACGAACACTTGCACCGAGCCTATGGGCCTGCGCCTCCGTTGTACCGATCGACATCTCCATCCTTGTATACCACGCGGGCGGAAAAGGACAGCACCAAGGGGGACTACCGATTCCTGTGCAAGATTCGCTCGATGTTAGTCGACTACTTGGGATGGTCGGATTTGCGCACGGCAAGCGAGGGAGATTTGAAGACCATGTTAATGGGCATTCGTCAATGTGTGAACAAGAAGGCCGGCATGATCTCTGGGTCTGGTAAGATATCACGAAGATCCGACATGAGCGCGGTTCCGACGAACAAAGTGATGCGTAGATGGTGCGAACGAGCCGCGGTGTATCTCATTCAGGAGATACGGCTGTCCAGCTTGCTTGGGGACGAACACCCCATCGCATGTATCCACCGGTACATCACCGACAGATTCGAGGGGTTGTTGCTGATGGGCTTGTGCATGGACGACCTGAAGACGATGGAGCGGAACAACGATATAGGGGACTTTGTTCGCCTGTACCAAGTGACTTCTCCAAAACTTCGGAGCTACTTGGGGGAAGACCAGATGTGCTTGAAGAACTTGATACGCATTCAACTCTCGGGCGAGTCGATGGAAGCGCTGGGCATTCTCCTGCATGAACTGTGTGTCATGAATATGTCGCAAGAGGACATGCAACATTTCCCTTATTTGGTTATGGAAGACTGGATCTTCCGTTTGAAGATGACGCCGACGTGCCTACAAGTTCTTCGCATCAAGGCGAGGGATATTGATCACCCGGAAGGGAAACTTCACAAAATTGGGTGGGAGATGGTTGCGTTTGACCGGTATATGAACCTGTCCAAACGACAAAAGGATTTCCTCAAGTTGCATGTGACGGGTCCCCATGCGGCGAAAAAATCAAGAGCGGAATCCTTTGCGTCGGCTGCGTCCAAGGTCAGTCCCACTGTGTCCAATCGAACCAAGGGAAAAAAGGAATCGTCCCCCTCACCACCATCTCGTGTGGGCGCATTGGAAAAAAGCTGGAGGTCCGATGGGCGCAAGAAAACGGCACATGGCGAAAGCGAAGGAAACACAGGGAGGTCAATGAACAATCATAAGTTTTATCACAAGGGAGGACCCCGCGGAAGAAGTTACTGGAAACGACCATCTTCGCCCGAACACCAATAAATCCATATTCTTATTTCATATTCCTTAAGATATATTCTATATTCTTACATATAACCGTAAAATACGAATACGTCTTGGAAGGTAGGTTCGGGCTAGGGAAATATGAATACGTTCTGGAGGACAGGTTGGTCAACCTGGGCAAAAAATGGGAAAAAAAATTTTTTGCTAGAGACTCTCGGACCGAGACCATTTACGCGATTTTTCGAAACTGGGGCCTACCTTCCAAAAAAATTTGAGCCAATCACAACGCGCCAAAGTGACCAAATGCTGACGAAAAATGACCAAATACACCCGATTTTCACTGAAAAACAGCTGGTTATTAACCCAGTGATTAGTGGTTTTATTTCGATTTTTTTGGGGAGGAGAAGGAAGGAAAGTTTTGCGGGGGCTCTACACATTGGGGGTGGGGAAATAGGTACTCTTCCGGGAGGATTTCCGTTTCCGTTGTCTACGCTGTTCGTGTGTAAACGGGACTCTCCTTTCCAGCTCCATTCGAATGGCTCGTTCTGAGATAAGCACGCACCACGCAACGTATCCGACCACCAGTGATACAATTGCCATGGGCCAATTAATCCAATAGGTAATGGTGTACGTGTACAGGGGGTACGAAGCGGCCGATACTAGGATAAACAAACACATCATTGGGATTTGTATCCACCCGTAAAGAATGGCGTAGATGTAGAGCAAGGGGTCCTGGTGCACATGTGAGGTGCGTGTCCAAATGCCCCAAAACCAGTGGTAACCGTTTCTCCCTCGCATGCGAAAGACCAGTGTATTGGAACATGCCTTGACCAGAAGCAATGCGGCCTTGAAAAAATGAATGAAAAACACCAAACTATAAACGGTGTCCAGCTCGAACCCCCAAATGACAAGGGCGGTGATGGGCCATGCGAGAATAGCTCCCTCCAGACAAGCCGAAAATACACACGCCCAAGAAACATTGCAGCTTAGTGTGTGTCTTTCCTCGTACAAGTCGGTGTTCATCACCACATGGTCCCGGTCGTTTCCATAATGGTACTGGAGAGTATGCACCTCCCTCGATTTTGCCCTCCCTCTCCTGTCCACCTCATACGATTCCCAAGGACTACTTTGCGGGAATATTGAAGGTGTGTTTCCGCTGTGAAGCGGAGCTTCGGGTTGAATACGCCCGCTACGGTCTATTTTTAACGCCCCAAAGGGGCTGGGATAAACCACGGGTGTTTCATCGCTGCGATCCGAGTCAAAAGGTGACGAGTATGGCATCAACCCATACAATAGTGAATACGCGCGTCTGTGTGTTTCTATCTTTCGGTAAATAAAGTGTGACAAGGACAGTATATTACAAATACAAAGACAATAATTTTTTGCGTCTTTTGGGGGAATGAACGCCATTTTTCCGCACACACATGGTACACTCATCGTCGCTTGGCTTCAAAGCGAGGAGGGTTCCCTCGTACCAATCGAAGATTGAGCATATCCTGCATCAAGCTCGCTTGTCGCATGACACGCTCTCTCCCCATCGCATCTCGCATATACCTACGAGGGTTCCCAATCTTGGCTCGGCTGACAAACGTCGCGCAAAGCGAGGCGAACAGCGGACCCATCAACTCGTCGCGTTGAATCACCTCTCGCTCGAGCCTGGCCCATTCCGACCGACGCACGCGAGTGAAATATCGCTTGAAGTGAGCGTGACCTTGGTCGATAGCGGAGACGGCCCATCGTTGTATCCTGAGGATACCGGTGTTGATCGGGTTCAGCGCCCACTCGGGGTTGGTGGTGATGGGCACAGAAGTCACTCCCCCCGTCTCAGGGGCACCTCCTTCTATCTCGCGCGCTCGCAGGTCCGCGGTGAGCTCTTCCACTTGTTGGGTAAGCCTTGCAATCGCCTGGTCAAAGTTTACCAGCAGATCTCTTTGTCGTTCGACGTATTCCGTGACGGCCGTTTGCCAATTTTTGAAATAGTTTGGGTTGTTTTGGTCTGTGAGGTAAGGATTAAAGACCACACCCAGCGCCTGGGCGTTGGTGATCAATCGGATATCGTTTTGAAACAAGAGGAACACTTCAACGGCTGCATCCGTCACTTCATCTTCCGCTTCGGCTACTTCTATATACCCTTGGTCCCACATCCTCCTTAGGATCGCCAGTACATCTTCAATGTTGTAGAGCTGCTTAACAAAGGCATACATGTCTTCAACGATACTGTCGTGTTGAATCTGCGCTTCAGTACCGCGTGGACTGGTAACTCCTATGGTCCAGTCTTGGTTTAAAAATTCGAACAGTCCTTCGATTTCTCTGTACACTGCATCGTCACCATCACCAAGGGAGTACTTTTCCACCAGTCTGCCCAGGACAGCTTTCATCCTGCCGACCGTTCCGGAATCGGTGGAAAGAGGGTTGAACGATTTGTTTGTCCAATATCGAAGGTCCGGGTGGTCTGTCAGTTCTTCGTCTTCGTGTTTAAAATTGACGAGTAGGTGTGTTTTTCCATACTCCTCAACCACCTTGCCTTCTTCCGATATGTCCACAAGTCCATGCGTCAACACCAAGGAAACCAAAAAGTCTACCGCAGCATACAATACTACAACGTGTTTCATTCGATCCCAAAATTGTAATTGGGAGTCGTTGCGAAACCTGTTGTAAAGGCGAAGGACCTTTTGTACACCCCGTAACTGTGATGCCGGAGACAGATGTCGCAGATAAAAGAGTATCGCGGAGAATGTGTACGTTTCCGCTGGAAGTTGCTCTTCCGATTTTTGCAACACAAGATCCAATCTCTGTGTGGCTATTTCGTCGTCTAACCCAACTTCGTCGTCAAGAAATTGTCCGTCTTCCGTCACTGCCCGTATGACGCGGTCCGAGTTGTTTGGAGCCTTGGGGTCGGAGATACAGACCAGCATTTCCAACACAAACAGCATGAATTTCTCCAAAGCCGACATGCGGTCTTGCGCCTCTTCCATTCTGTCTGCAAGACTAATCAACCCCTCGTCTTTCGGAGACGATCGAATCGTACGGTTTTCCTGCAAAATGCGAAGGGCTTCTTTGGATTGCGTCAAGTCGGCGGCCAGTATACCCAGCCTTGCGCGACGAGCCAGTGCACGCGAGGAAATTTGTTCGCTCACGGCTTGTGCTGCGGACTTGGCTCGGGCAATGCTGGTTTTGATAAACGTTTCGTTCACGTCCAAGTCCAGCTCCGCCGCCAGCATGGATAGGAATTCGTAATCGTGGTGCGATTCCAACACATCGATGCGTCGGTTCACCTCTATGGTGTATTCCGGTTGGAACGATGGCAGACCTTCTCGCCTTTCTGAGTCTCGCAAATACCCATCCTCCGTCAACGGTTGACTGGGATCAATGCCTCGTCGAGCTTCTCGCCTTCGTTTTGTAAGACGACTTTCGGTAGTATCTTCCTCGCCTTCTCCAGAGGGCAGCTGGATACTACGTTGTCCGCGTTTCAATCCACTGGGAACAACGCGAAAGGAATCTCCGTATTCGGTAGAGATGTGTTGGTTGCGAAGGACAATGTCAGAGGGTCTGAACGCGGACGATTTGGCGATGCGCATAAGCTCCAGCTTGCGCAGCGCTCGTCGTTGGGTATCAGTCAGCGAATGCTTTGGTACACCCGGTGGCATAATGTCGTCCATGGACCCCACGGAACCCGCGGGCCCGTCCGATCCGCTGGATCCCCGGGGAGTGGTTAGTAGAGATCCAAAGATGGGAGAAGAACCGTCATCGGTGTACGTTCCAAAGGACGTGTCTGGTATGCCATCGACCATGGCAGAGCTTTCAAAGGGAATGGAATCCTCTTCGATATCCCCATCGCCTGATTCCAATTGTCGAAACTGATCCCACGCAAGCGTCGCGGCATTGGGAGGTTCTTCTTCTTCTCCTTCGGAAGAAGAATGGCCAAACGATCTTCCAGAGCTTTGAGACAAGGCTCTGTCTCTTTCTATATGCTCATTCATTCGTTGAGCCAACCGGTCACGCGAGGACCCTCCTCGGTGCCTTCTGGCTACGCGCATGGTGTGGACGATATTGTTTAATCCTAAATAAGCGCTTGGGCAAGGGAAATAACATTGGGAGAATGAAATTTTTTTACTTTGCGAAAGCGGGTGGGATAAAAGACGACTAAAAATTAACCCCCTTTGTAGGTCATGCGAGAATAAGAGAGAGAAGGCATGCGGGTGGTACACGTGGGATAATGGGGGGTTTTTTTTAACCCACCGATTTCTTCAGGTGTACATGTACATTCTTTCGTTCAATCCAGCGGTCCAACTTGGCGGCCGACTCCCCAGACAGGCGAATGGGTCCAGAAACTTTGAGCGCGGGGTGAGGATGGTCGCCGGTATGGATGGACCGGATGCCTTCCTTGTGGTTTTCAAAGATGTACCGATGGATGTTGTCGTACACCTGTCTACGATCCCTCGATTGCACCAGCTTCGACTCGTTGGGAACCACCACAAGGAAATGCAAAGGCGAGGAACGACCGGTACGTTTCACTCCTATTCTTTCCTCGTTTTGATGAACGTAATCCTTCAGCGTGAGCATGGCTTCCACAAAGGCGTCGTGTTCCCTGGCAGAAAGCTCCATTTTACGCGGCACCGCGGTGGTGTTAATGCGTATTTGGGATCGTGCTCCAGAAGTGTCGCCACCGTCGCCACCGTCGTCGATTTCTTCTTGGGCCCGAGGAATGACTTCCCCACCGATGAATGTAAGCAAGTTTGTGGTCACCTCGGGTTTGTTTCGTGGTTGATACTTCCCATAGCCCTCGGTGGCAATGTGGATAGCCGTTAGCGCCATGGCGCGGATGGTCATCTCGTACACATCGAAGAGGGAGCTCTTGATGGTGGCTCGGTTCATGCGACCAATGCGAGTGACGGCGTTCTTGGCTTCTTTGCGCACCGTGGTTTTCAGTACATTCAGCAGCAGCTCCATCCGTCGTTTGGGGAATACCTTGCTCACAAGTCCCTCTGCGGCTTGTTTCCTGCGCTCGGCAGCCACCGCTCGGTTGTAAAAAACCGAGGCTTCCTTGACCACTCGTCGAAGGATGGGCAACTCGCGGTCGGCCAGGAACCGGACAAGCTTGGTTGCTCCTCGCCTGCCCAGCTTCTTCGCCTTGCGCCCTCGCTTGCCTTTGCTTTCGGTTTCACCAGGCGGATCGTAGATCAAGTATTCCGTGGGGAACAGCTTGTTCTTGACGGCGCCTTGAATGTACCACGTGGCTTCGCTGGCCGCATTGGCTACCGCCGATTTGGTGGTATCGGTGTCCTTGAAGTTTTGCGGGAGCTCGGAGATGACGGTCGACAGGAACGCAATCATCGTCTGGTACCCAACGTAGATTCCGTTGGTGGCGTCGTCGTACTTGGATCCTCCCTTTTTCTTGGGACTGGCCAACCAACGGTGCGCTTCCTGCGCAAGTTTGCGCGCTTCTTCGCTCAACATTTCCGGCTGTTTGCGAAGCGAGGTCTGTCCCCATGTGGCAAATGCGGTGGCCGCGGCAAATGCGTAGTTCCTCTCGATGGCGCGAAGCTGTGCGGAAGAAAGGCGTTTCACCGGCACGTCCTTGACACCTTTCAAGTCAAAGTCTGCGGAAATCTCGGATGTGGGGAAGTGGTGCACTACTTCGTCCTTGTTCTCGCATGACAGCGCGTGGGCCATGTCCCGTATCTCGATGAATCGAGCGGTGGCCTCCTTGGAAAGCATCGACGAAATCCCATCGTCCTTTTCGGCATGCGAAAGGAGACTATACACCGAAATTAGTCCGTCAACGGAAGCATTGTCGGAGTGTTCGGGTGTGCGGAAATGTTTGCAGCCCTTTTTGTTCACGCGAGAGAAGTCAAAATCTCCATCATCGTCCACACAAGCGGCCGCCATGGTCAGATGCTCGCTAAGGTTGTCTTTGATCAATTGTTGTCCGCCCTTGCTGGTCATCTTATGAAGCGTGTGCACAGGCATCTTGGCGTACACCATTAGGTTGTCCATCGCCTGGGTCAGCTGACGGTCGACCATCACGTGTCCAGAGGAAAGCGTGCGCTTCTCGAAAGATTCCTCCTTCTCTTCCTCACCTGCCTCTTCCCCAACGGTTGTGGTCTTTTTCACAACAGGCTTTCGTACGGAAGGACGCGCATTACGCGAAGGACGTGCGATACGGCGTTTGGGTACTCTGGAACCCCGAGAACCTCCGGAACCTCCGGAACCACCGGAAACCTTGGCCTTGCTCAAAGTGGCCGAGGCAGGCGAGGGAGTCTCTTCTGAAATGGACTTGGCAAACGACATCAAATCATCACATTCCTGCTCCTTCATCGATTCCTCAATCTCGTCGGCCAGAACGGATCCGCCGGAATAAAGAGCTTCCTCGTTGGCTTGTTGCAGCTCGTTTTTGACCTCCGATTCCGCATCCGAGGACGAGGGCGAAAATGACATCTCTTCCGATGATCCATGGTCGCTGGCCGTCTCTTCCATGGACGCGTCCTGGGTAAGTGATTTGGCCTTCTTCTTTTTCTTCTTCTTCTCGTACGAAACGCTTTTGTACACCGTTCCTGCGGACATGCGTTCGGTCACATACTTGTCAAAGGCGCTCATGGGAGATTTGTCGGGATTTCGGTCTTGGCTCCGTTCGTACGCTCTCCAATCCTTAAACATATTTTTCCCGGCATCGGACCAGGCGATTCCTTTCCCGTTTATGATAAACCTGGCCTCCGATTCAGACATTCTTGGGGGTGGGTAAACCAGGTACTGGAGGGAGACTCGTTACTATTGATAAGAGGGCGTCACACAAGGTTTTGAGTGTATGGTAAAATATTTTTTTTTCACCGATGGTTCTTTCACCTCTTGGGCATTCAGATCCTATTTTTCCAGAATCCTTAGTAAAATGAAAAAAAAAGAATCGACGTGGATCATGTCATGCAGGCTCCCCTCGCATTAAGGGTAGTACAGGAACGAATCACACGAGAAGGATACAACGGGGTGAATTGCCGTTTGTCGTTTCACGTTTTACGTTTTACGTACCCTCAACTATGGATTCCATCGCTTGTGTCGATGATTTCCTGATGTCTGAATTAACCAAAGACGACATGCATATCATGGCGTCCATTGCGGATGTTTACTTTGCCAGTGGTGCCCACGGTGGAGGAACCGCCGTTTCTCTTCGGGCCGACGTGGATATCTCCCAAGCCGGACTTGTCATCAAAAGCGCGCTCAAACAGTATGGAGGAGCCATCAACAAGGTTCTCGGAGCCCGCATCAAAGGAAGGGTCAAGGCGATCAAAATCCTTCGAGAGGCCCTCGGGGTGGCGGATGCGCAACTTTCCTTCATCAGAAGAGAAAACACCCAACTGCGCAAGGAGCTGGCCGACGTTCGTCGCGAGCTGGCTGATTGTGGGTCGGGGAAGAAGGATGATGAGGACATGACCGACGAAGCGCAAATGGTGGCTATTCAATCCGCCATGGACCAGGTGGCGCAAGTTGAAAACGAAAGCAAGCAGATCGATCGGTTGGTAGATTCTACCAGGAACGAGATTGCCGAAAGTGTCCGGGAAGCCTCTTCTGCTGTGGTGGAAGGCGAAAAGGAAGCGGTGGATGACTTGAACGAGGCCATCGATGACCAGAAAGACCTTCAAGAAATTCAAACCAGGATGGAAGAATCAGGGGATATTCCTCCCGTCCTGTCCGCGGTTCCTGAAGCGCCCACGGCTCCTGGGACAAACGTGTTTACCAGACCTCAAGACTGGGCTACCGTCAAAGGGGACAAGATCTCCGCTTCGCCTTCCCAAGTCGCTGGCTCGGACGAGGTGGCCGAGGTCCTCCAAGAAACCAAGCAAGACCTAATTTCTCAAATTCAAGAGAGAACGAAGAATATGTTACCAGAAGATGACACGAAATCCCAAATTGGTCAAGTCAATGAAAAGATCCATCAAATGCAAGTCGACGCTGGGTACCACCAACCTGCTCCTGTGAAACGAGCCACCGTACCTCGTACCCAACGAGCCCGAGACACCTCGCTCGCATCACCATCGAAAGTCAATGCGACGACCCAACCGAAGAAAAAGGCTGCGACAGCAAAGGACAGTACAAAAGACTCTCCAGCCAGGACCAGAGCCTCTCCCCTAACTCCTGTAAAAAGAAGCCCCATGGCCAGGAAGACCGTGGCCAAGAAAACCAGGCAGCCGCGTAGGAAGAAACCAATTATGCGCAGACAGCTGGCGGTTCGCAAATCCATGTCCTCTTCTTCTTCGCTGATGTCTGGATTGGGTGACACCGAGGAAACCAGAGACGAAGAGTCTTCGTCTTCCACCTACGATGTCCCGGACGCGTTTTCCGTTACTTCTTCCAAGGCACAAGAGCAACTCGTTGCATCCGAGGTACGCGAGGAACCCGGTGCCCTCGACTTTAGCTCGGAGGACGAGGACGACGACGACATATTCTTCTAACCATTTGTTGGCTAGCCTCATTTATACACGCATTGAATCCCACAATATAAAATGTTCTTCTGCTCGCATGGGGTGATGTAGGCACCCTTGATGGCCAACGTTCTTTAGTACTGCCTTCCTATAACCTTAAGTGTGTTGCCCGTACGTGTCTTAGTGTAGCACGTACGGGAGGCGCACTTAAGGCAATAGCGGAGGTGGTGCTTTTTGCCCGCCCCTCGGGGCGTAAATCTTCGTAAAACGTAAAAACTGAACCAGTGGGCCCTTTGTGTCGGTTCCTCGGCATCATTTTCCACCATGCGCCTCCTCGCATTTGCCCCCCCCCCGACTGCCAGGCCGAATTCGACCGACCAGAACGTGTTGAGATAGAAAATACAGAAATCGGTTCGAGCGAAGCATTGTATGATTGGTATTTTGTATTTAAAAAAACACTCGTATTATTCTCCTCTTTGAGCGGCCCGTCTCAATTCATGCGAGGAAAAGGAGGGAGAGGAATCAAAAAACCTTGATGTCATAGGGATCACTTCGTCTCGTAAAAACACACCGCTTGTCCTAAGTATGTATTGAGTTTCCGTTTCAGGAGGATTGTCTTGTCTAGGTTCGTCGTACCCACGGCTACAAAGATCCTCCATTTCGATGAAAAAAATAGAATCCGTATCTACGTCGTCCATCTTTCCCTCCTTTGCAATGGTCGGTATAGTGAGAAAACAATATACAGGAAAAAAATTTATATTTGTCATGAAATTTATTCCTTTTTATATCCAGTATTTAGTACCACAACATACACAAAGTGGAATTCCACTGCTGCCAGTGGATTCCAGCGTATTCATCGTTTCACCGATGGACATGAAGTATTATAAAGCGCCTGAAACAAAGAGGAAGATAAGGAAAAGTGCAAAATGTTTGCTGTATTGCAACTTGGCTGCCGGTCTACTTCACATGGCTTCGTTTATCGCGGCCATAACAGTAACTCTTGTCAGAGACGAAAGGATCAGCGCTTTGTTTTCTACTGACTTTGTACGAGGAGACGAAGTAGCAGGCGATGAGGTGCTGAAAATCGACCTCAAGTCAAATACGTATCAACCAGTATGGATGGTCGTACCGATTCCTTTGATTACGTCATTATTTCATCTCTTTATCGCCCTTTGTATACCTTTTGTACGAAAAGGGTATGGAATAATGACAAATGTATCCAATCGGAACGGGGTTTTCGTTTTGGACACGTACAAGCGGTTCTCAGAAAGCAACAAACTAGTCACGGTTATTTCTTATCCATTATCTTGCTTTGATTACTACACTAATGTGATCGCGTTGGGTATAAATCCTCTTAGGTGGATCGAATACAGTATCACTGCATCTCTAATGATTGTGACGATATCTGCACTTTCTGGTGTGTCTAACGCTTTTCTGTTGGCGTTTCAAGCCATTCCTTTAAACGTTGCTCTTATGTGGATTGGCGGAAACTACTTTGAACAAGAAAATATTGGCTACTCTTGGCCTCTTGCGGGAAAGAAATTTTCTAAGCGCAAGCGAGTGAAATGGAGATTTTTTTTGTGGGGATTCGTGTTTTTCCTTGTGCAATGGGCAGTGGTTTTCGCGTATTTCTTTACCGCAATTACTTCCGCGGACGGAACACCTGCCTACGTATACGTCATCGTTTTTGGACTTTTTTTTAATTTTAATTTGTTTGCTCTGAACCCCTTGTTACACTACACAAGATCTTTTGCATGGATTTCGGATTTTGTAAACTACGAGCTGGTATTCTTAGCTCTTTCTTTCATTTCCAAGTTTGTTTTGGATTGGACCATGATTATTGGAAGTGCTGTAAACCCTCGGGATATAGACATTGTTCCTTAAAATGGGAAAGTGTGAAGAAAGATCAAACGGCAAAGCTTACTCGACAAACAATACAACCCTTTGGCCTACTGATAAAAGAAATTTATTGTAAAAAAACATAACTTGAATGTGTATTTCATTTATGATAAGGACGATGCCAAAAAGTCGAAATTCTAGAAAAACAAACAAGGATGCTTGTTACCGAAAAGTCAAAGCTTCTGTAAAAGCGAAAGGAGGAGCTTGGCCTTCTGCGTATGCTTCAGGGCGTATTGTAAAATGCAGACAGAAGAAAGGAGGCGGATATGCAAAAACGAAAAAGGGGAAGAATTTGCGGTCTTCTATAAAGAAGGTAAAAGCTTCAACAGACAGGAAAAGTAAGAAAAAATAATATATTTCTAAAGTAAAATAAAAAAACGTGAACATCCTCTCTTATGATTAAAAACGACCACCGTGTAGTTTTCTCTTACGCATTCGCACGCGACCGTGCACAAAATGCCTTCAAAAGGAAAGAAATCGTCAAAACGGGTGGCGAAAGGAAAAAAATGGAAATCTACCGTTGTGATCAAAGGTAAAAAACATAGAGTCAGCCATGGTGCCAAAGGATACAAAATTTCCCCAGGAACAAAACGAGGGGATTCTTATTGTGCTCGGTCATATGGAATAAAGAAAAAGTATGGGGACACGCCGAGAAACAAAGCATCAAGGGCTAAGTGGAAATGTAGAGGAAAAAAATCCATAAAGTAAAGACTAAAAAAGTCTCATGAGCACGTGAGGAACAACAGTCCATGTGACACACCAGACCCAGAGGGTATACCTGAGCAGTAAAAAAACTTACAGTTTTACGGGAATCCTTGTCTTTATCCACTTTGCAGGGAGGTTCACATCACAATCAACTGTAACGTGTCCACGCACGCGAGGGATGTCAAGCGAAGATACCGCTTTCGTCTTCTTTGTTCTCTTGGAAATGTGGACGCTCCTGACGTATGCGAAGGGAGTTGAGGTCGAACGCCAGCAGGAGGACGGCTCGTGGATAAGCGAAGGGGTTTCGAAAGTCATTGTGGTTGCCGTGGGGTGGTTATGGTTTATTGGGGTGTGTTTTTACTCGATACGTGTGTTGAGTTATGGTTTAAAACATGGAAAGGGTGCATGACCAAGTGGATTTTAAAGTTCCATGAATTTTTTAAATATACGAAAAAATATGCATCACCCGCTTCTCAGTCCATTCCAAACATCCTCGCCTGCGTTTGGATGAATGACGAGCATGCTTGATTTGATTCGAGATTATCCAGGGCGATCACGATACCATCTTAGGGATCCTGGTGCCGAAGGGCGGATTACACGAGCACATTTGGAGAAGGAGAGAAAAGAACATGCGCAGTGGATGGAATGGCAGTGTTGGCTTTCCGGTATGGAACACAGTCCAAAGATAACAGCGTATTTCAAGCCTATACGAAAACGGAAACGAAGGAGGAAACGCAAACACCAACCGATGCGAAAGCACACAAAGAGGGTTAGGCTCCGAAATTTGTCCGATGTCAAACGTAAATAAAAAAAAGCGCCCACCCAACTTTTACAGAAAACAATATTTGTTTTCCATTTTCATTTTCATTTGTTCCTCGCCTGGTCACACGTATTTCTCCGTGTTCTCAAGGCATGGCTTCCTCCAAGCGCGGCAAGGGCAAGGAACGTGTGGTGGACGACTACGACGAAGAAGAAGGCAAAGTGCGAACCAAACGAAGGAAAGTCACAATTTCTCGCGTATACGAAGGACTTGATCGTCATTTGTTGGTTCCCGAGGACACCAACCAAACGCTGGACGATACGGTAGAAGACGTTGAGGTGTACCGAGTAGAAGAACTGTACCCTACAAAGGCGAAGAGAGAGAAGACGGGTGAGGAGGAAATCTCGTACGTGATCCATCAGCCTGGCGTTTCCTCTACGCGTAGCCACGGGGACCCGTACGCCAACACGTCTTCTTCCGAGGACGGTGTGGGAGAAGAGCTAAGTTTTGGACAGAACATCTTGTCCTACAACGATGGGGACATTTCCATTCTGGTCCCGAAACGATCCGGGGAAGGTCTCGTGGGGAAAGTGGGGAAAACCGTGCTGGACGAGTACATCACCGAGTTGGACGAGTCCGCTGCCCCTCGCCTGGCTGAAGCAAATCGCCGTCGTTTAGCGCGAGACGACCCCCACGGAGACCATTATGGGGATCGGGACGCGTGTTACGAAGATATGCCTGCGGAAGAGCGAGAGATGATGGAGGCTTCTGACATTCGGATGGTACGCAACGCTTTTGGCCAAGTACCCGGTCGACCCAACTGCTACAGCTTTGGGGCATACGAAGGAAAAGGGTTCTCGGGATGCGGGGTGGTCGACCCGTTCAGTCTCCCCATCATGTACGAGCGACACGATTTCCACATGTGGACATGGGAAAACGACGTGTACGACTACATGAACTACGCGCAGTTCCGTGAGTACGAGCACCAAGGCGTGGGGATTCCCTCGCTTCGAGATATCAAGAGGATCGCCCGAGAATCACTCAAGATGGAGTCCCGAAACATTCTCCGCGAGGCCCGAATGGTCAGCAAGACGCGGGAAGATGCGGCCAATAAGCTCTCGTATCTTTACCAACAACTGGTCGAGTTCACGCACGAACGCGCCTTTCGGGAAAAGGGACTGACCGATCAGAACGTTTTGGTGTACCGAGGGGACCCCTGTGCGCGTGTGGTATTCCTGCTCAAATCTCCCAATGGGTTCGATATGAAGGACAGCGGAACACCCTACACGCCCAAACTGGCTCGGGACAGCAAAGACAACGGGTTGGGCAAGATTCAGGACCAGCTGTACTATGCTGCGCGACAGACAGTCATGGACTATTTCAACCGAACCAGCCGCAAAACCACCATTGGGGAGCTGGATGCCGCCATCCACCACATGCTTCCCATTCTGACGGGGGAATGTGATGTGGATGGTTACGATAGTGGAGTTGCGTTCCTCTATTGCGTTCCTATACATGATCCGGACAAGTGGGGAAAGAAGAGACACGAACAAGAATCGAAAGAACGGTCTCTTGGTGGATACCAACCGTACGGGGCACAGAAAGAGTTTCCGACCAACGTTCTTACGTTCATGGACTATGCGAGGATAGCCCTTCGCATTATCTCGCCCATCATAATAATTTCAACGTCCCGGTTTACCACCCAATGTCTTTCGGCCGGCATGGACCCCAAGAAGATCCCCGGAATGACCAACGCGGTGGACAAACACAAATGGTTTACCATTCGCCTGTCTACCCAAGGCGTGGGGAGCGGAGCGGGAGCATCCACCACCTCGGCTTCCGCTTCCAAAGCAGCCGTCAAGATGATCTACGATTCCGAGACCAAGAAGATGGTCAAACAACGTTTGGATGCATGGTGCATACGAGGGGACCACCCGTTTGTTGTTCGTAGCAACGAACTAAAAATGTTGCCTGCGGTCAAGACGTTGACACAACGCGTGGCCTCCAAGCTGTTTTCCGAATATGACATGCGAGCACACCTCTCTGGGCGTTCCAGCACCTTGGACGTTTTTTCTCTTGGAGGCCCGAGTCGTACCAAAGAACTCACCGGAGAAGATGCGAGCGGCACAAATCCTGCGTTTCCTGCCAGGCAGTTGATGTCAAATGGAAACTACGTGTGCAAGGGGGTTACGGCCAAACACATTGAACGCTTTCGAACGGACAACCGAGTATCCGTGGTCATTGGGGTATGTGAGGAAGCCAACGAAGCGGAACAAATGGCCCCGCTGGACGAAGCCACGGGGTACGGAAGCGGGGAAACACCGTGCCTCAAGGTCGAGGCTGGAGGAACCGTTTCTTCGTTTCCATCGTCCATTGCCAACACCTCATTTTGGAAGGTGGATTTACCCTGCATCATTCATCAGGCATGCCTGTACCCCGGGGTAGATCTCGTCAAGAACCTACGAGAACGCAAAACGAAAACCAGCGTGGCCACGCTGGTCATTCGAACCAAGGCCATCAAAACGACGGACCCTAGGTTTTTTGATTACGTACCTCGGTACCCCGGTGTAACCAGTGAGGAGGAACGAAAATCCCTTCGTCTGTGCATTGACCAGCGTTTGAAAGAATACCGAGATACGGTGAACAAGCGAGAGGAGAAACGGTGCACGCGAAAGATGGGTGTGGGTCGGTTCATCGCGTCCAAGCGAAAGGAAGCGGCGAGCCGATCGACCGCCATGACGGGCAGGGATGACGATCCGTTTGAAAAGGTACATTTTATGCTGGACGGGTTTGAGGAAAACGGGGAAAGGGCCACGTGCGAGGGTATGCGAGGGTTTGGTGCTTGGTACAACTTTCTTTTCGTCCCTCGCCTGATGGTGGATGTCACGCGAGGATTGAACGAACTCGGTGCACAAGGGTCGGTCGATTATGCGGTATTCTATGCTTCCGTGCTGGAGATGATTGAGCGCACCGTCTTTAGCGAAGCCCATCGCATGGTCCACGAGGAAGCCCTGGAAAAAAACCTCAAGAACCCCAAACCCCCCAAAACAGCAAGCAAGAGACAAATCAAGGGTCCTCCGCCCTACGTGAATATGGGAAAGACGGTCAATTTGATGGGGCAAAAGTTCTTTGACCATTCAGAGTGTACACTCAATAGCAAGGTGAGCGACGACGTCAAACTGGAGTGGATTGAGATGCTCTCAGACGTGGGGATGCAAGTGAAGCGAGCGTTGAAGAAATACGTTGATGCGTTGTTGTAGTAATGAGAGAACAAAAAAACCCAGTGTTTATAAGTCTGAGCCAGATTTTTCAAACCGGTCGATGGCGTACGTGATCATGTGCCAGAAGTCAAGGACGTAGTTTACCACGAGGAGTATTAACAGAATCAGCACCACCAAGGCCAGCCTTTTGGGTCCACAGCATCCCAGTCTGTACACCTTTTTGTGCATTTTATCTATGCGCATATCCAGGCGGTTCAATTCGGTTTGTACACCAATGTCGGTCACCGTGTTAATGTGAGAAGTCCCGCTCAGAGGTATGCTAGACATCTCCACATCACCGGGCCCGTCGTTATGGTGGTCGCTGTAGGGATCCTTGGCGTCTGACGAGAGTGTGGCCAGCCTCAAAAACGTCTCGTCGTCGTCCGAGTCGCGTAGTGTATGGTGTTTATAATGTTTTTTGTGCGACATTAGGCAACAGTGTACAAATCATAAAATACGTGGACTATGAGGGTGGCTCGTCATGAGAATAGGGATATATTTTCTCGCATACAAATAATTTTCCCCCTACCCGCGTTCTACATATGGTATAATAGGTAATATAGGACCACCACAAAGAGAGATGTGGTTGTAGCGACACCAAACACACTGGACAAGGCAAAGTATATTCCTAAAAAGTAAAAGGATGCGTGGAGGAGTGGTGGCGCGACCACGAAACACCAAAAAATATATTGATCTCGAACGCATTGGTCTTTTCACGCCTTTGATGTTGGGCCAGTTCACCAACCGGGGTGTTGGTTATGGAGTCGTAGTAACCCAAGGCGTATTCATAGCAGGTTCGTGGGTATCGAGTGGGTGTCGCGGGGTTCATACGAGGAGAGGGGCGAAAAAAAGTGAACTGGGAATGTCCGGGCGCTTGGGCATGGGTGAGGGGTGTCACGCGTAAATTATACTACCTTTTAAAGAAAATGCGTTTATAGCCGAAATAGCGCCCGCGACTTCCAGTCGATAATGAAAAATACAATCCCAATGGCAATGCCCACCGTACCCAACGCGATCATCAACGAATGGAACGTGTTGGGATAAATGATGTGTGGAGTCTCACAAATCCCCGCCCCCGAACGAAATTCCAACGTCCATTTGCAGTGGATATGCGGGTGGTAGTACGGATGTCCGTAATAGTAATAATAATCACCATAGTCCTCGTGATAGTAGTAATGTTTCAACGTGTCCAACAAACCCCCAGATCCTCCAGATTCCCCAACCCCCTCGCCTTGTTCCTCCTCTCCATAAACGTCTGGCGTCTGCATCGCTTGGTAATCAAATCCGTTGTTCCGTTTGGACATGGTCGTAGAGGGAACGATGTCCTCGCTGGTAACGGTGATCACCTTCGCGTTACGCATGGCCTTATTGAACGTGGGTCCACATGGCTTCTTTCCTTGTTCCTCCTTCTTTTGATCCCCTGCGCTACCAGAAATAGAAGAATCTTTGAACCGTTTCCTACGGTGGCGGTGCTCCATACGCGCGTTTTTCTCCTCTGCTGTCTTGACGTGTTTTTTCTCTTCCTCGGTGCGTTCATGCTTGGTCAAGCATGTGTGCAGTGTGTCGTGATGCTTGGCTTCCTTTTGTTTGTCCCCGGTCTCCATCGTTTCCGTCGATCCAAAGTTCCCAAAATTCCCAAAACTCTTTATGTACATGGACGTAAAGACCCCATGCTGTCGCTTGGTAGGCGAGAGTCGTGACGACGAGTCTCGGCCCTCGGGCGAGGAAGCGTTGTACGCGGGGTCAAGCATGACCACCACCGATGCTTGAACCAGTACGGGGGAATCCCGTGGACCCACCGGATGTACGTTGAAACACGCGGAAGCGGCCACGTTCTCCGAAGAGAAGGAAACCTCGTCGCGTTCGTCCACAAGTCCATGCACCATATTGGACAGTTGCACGGGTTTCATGTGCGGTCCCTCGCCTTTGGGGGATTCTTTGTGTGAGATGACAGTGTGTTGGAAGAACCCCTTGGCCTTTTTCGTCGAGCACCCAGTGGAGGAATGCTGATGCGGGTCGTACGACTTTAAGTACGTTTTGGGAATCCAGGAAGAGCGTTTTTCACCTTTTTCTCCTTCTTCCCCAAAAGCCAGGAATGAGTCTTGGTTGGTATCGGACGAACACAGCTTCAAATCGTACAGTAACACTTGTAGTGGAAGCTTTCCATACTCGGTGACCAACGAGGTGGGGTCTTCCCCGTTGGAAAACTCTTCAAGACTCAAAGCCATGGGGTTCAGCATGGCGGTAACACACACACGGTCCCCATCGATCAGGCGAAGGGAATGTGTAGCGGTCCGTTTCGCTTCGCTCCGCTTTAGTGACATAAGGACTTGACGTATGGGTCTACAGTTTCCATCGGTCCAGCAGAACCCTCCGTCGCCTGAGCATTCTTGGTTTGTGGTACACGCAAAGGCCATGGTCCACGCGCATGCGAGGAGGATTAGGAAAATGTGAAACACCATGGGCCGTGTCCGTCTGCGGCGGAGCATTGTATTCCCCCCTAACCCCGCTGCATTAGAAGATTTTACCCAGGGTATATATGACTTCAAATGACTAACTACTTTTTTTTACTTGCCCTTTTCCCTTTATCGTCCCTATTTTTACAGGAATAGGCTTGTGGAAAGCCTGGCATAATCATTGTGAAGATATATAGGGTCCTAAAAATAAAGCACCAATAAATAAGGAAAAAAAAGGAAAGATCCATGCGTCAAAGAGACGCCGCGTGGTGTCTTAGTGGTATAACCGTGAAGAGATCCAGGGCCCTAGAACCCTAGAACCCTAGAACCCTAGAACCCTAGAACCCTAGAACCCTAGAACCTTTGACTTCTTGGTTTTTTTCAAGTATGCCAACCACCGATTTCGAGCTGCAGGAACCATGGTTCCGCTTGATCGCTGTAACCGCGTTCACGTTCCTTCCCGTCGTTTTGGCCCCGATTGCCAAAATGGCCAAGGTTTTTGACAAGAAAGCCCAACTATGCAAATCCCCCTTCCGGTACATTCCGGGCATCTTCCCCGTCGTGTTGTACGCTCTTATTCACCTGGGTCTGTACACCACCGGTCTGTTCATTCACATCAACGAGTCGGACCCGGGTGATGACAGCTACTTCTACGAGATCAACATCATGACCTACACCATTGGTCTCATTCTAGCCTTTGTTCCCCATCTCTACACCCTCAACTGGTACGACTACTCCTCCCAGATCCGCAACCGGTACAGCAAGTCGTTTGGTATCATGACGACCATCTCTGGGTTCTTGACCCCTCTGTTCGTCTTTGCCGCTTGGTCTTTGCTGCTGGCCGCCATCGTGATGGCCGGTATCGACGAGCGCTGGACTGCCTTTGGCATCTACCTCGCCTACGAAGTCTTCATCACCATTGCTTTCCTCTACTTGGTGTTTGAGCTCATCTGGTGTGCCAATGCCTACCGCAAGACGGCCATCAAGTCCGGCGCTAGGGGATTTGATGTCATCCGCAGGATGGAGGACGCGTCTCTTACCAGTAGTGAGGATGCCGGCGAAAACGAAACCGGACTCGAGCAGGGAGAAGGGGGTGAGGCCGATCGTGCTTACCGAATGAGGCGATCTCGTGCTCGCCGACGCAACGGGTACAGCCCGTACGGCCGGGTATAAGGCAACCTTCATTCGAGAAATGAAAAGGGGGAAAGGGGGGAAAACCATACGTTGCTCACAAGAAAGAGGTTTGGATTGATGAATGAGAGCCGACGTAGGGTTTTGTTGAGCAATCTCTCTTTTGGTGTGTATATTTGCGTATGGAAATCCTATTAAACAAGTCTTTCCCACATATATTGGTACAAATGCCTTAAGGTTTCCTCCGAGTACCCTGCGCTCCCCTCGCATTCCAAAAAATGTTCCAGCACCGTCCTCAGCATGCCCAGTCGCTTGTACATTCTTTCGTCAAAGGATTCCGCAGGATGATCTGCCTCTTTCTCCAACATGGGCAAGATCACGTGGTCGATGTGTACCAGTAGGGAGGCCACGTACCGCGAGAACCGTTGTTTGTAAAAGGGCGAAGGGTGACGATAGGCTGCCCACGCAAAGGAGACCAACATGCATGCGAGGACGCAGGGCCGGAAATGGTCAAAGACCGTTTGGTAAATGAAATCCACCTCGTCCCTCAGCACCGATTGAACCGCACATGCGCTGGACCCAGTTCGGTATTGTGTTTGTTGAAACGCGCCTCTGGATCTTAGTAAACACAGACATGCTCGGCCCGACAGCGTTGGCAAGTATCCCGTGTCGAAGCGAAGGAACGATGGGCTGGTGACTCGTTTGTCCCCTGGAACGACGTCTTCGCCCAAACACGTCCCCGTAAATGCTCCCCGTTCATACAAGCTTTCCATCATGGGGCACGATTCCATACCAAAGACATAGACCTTGGATTCGTACGTTTGGAACATCGAGACCATTTCGATGGCCATGTTTGCATCGCATACCAACAGGTGAAGCAGCGTGGTCCAAATACGCCCCTCGCCTTGGTACTCTTTGGGCGCAATGGTGTGTCCAGACATGCGTTGCCACTGTTGCGTGACGGAAATCATGGTGTCAGGCGAGCAGAAAAGGCTACAGGCAAAACGCATCATCAGTTCTTCGTCGGGTGTCTTGAACACAGAAGATAAACGACTGCATTCTCTATATAGAACTTCTTTGCGCGATTGAATGGTTACTTTCCCTCGCTTGTCTACCAACAGCTCGTCCACCAGGGTATCTTCATAGAGTTCTTTGGCCTTTCTTGCTACATCTTCTCGAGTGCACACGGTGAGCATCCTCTAAGGCAATAATGGTCCACAAATAAAATAAACAATTATGTTTTTTGAACAATAATGCTAATGTGAATTCCCGTAATTATTAAAAACAGACCCTAAAGCTTCGACACATGTAAACTGTCATGTCATTCTTTGAAATTCCACGTTATGAAAATGGGGCTCTGCAAAAAGCTATTAGAGAAGCGTTCCCTGACGGAGAATATATAGGGAGTCGTATTAGATATGTGCGTGAAATTCGCGAAAAGGTAGAACGCGAAAAACTTTACAATGTGCCCAAAAGAATGCCAAACGAGCACCAAACGGATTTCGTCACGGTATTCGAAGAGTATATGGATAATCCTATTATTGATTCTTATGAAGATTTTGATCATGCTTTAACGGTGATTGAACATTTTATCTCGGCCGAGCGTGAAGGAAATGATGTTGTTTTGTTTGAAGCCATCCCTTTTATTAACAGAATATTAAGGGAGACCATCAACGAATTTGAAGAACGTACAAGTATTGAATTTTCATACGATTACAAGACCATAGTGAACGACATACGGAAAGATACAAAGGGGGACTTTGACGAGTTTGTCATACGTGTGGAAATGTATTTTTCCATTCTAGCTATTTTATATTTCAGAGATAATAGGGTTAGAAGTGTTGAAGAAGATATGATAATTGAAGCGGAGGAACTTTTATACACGTTGCGCGAAAACAATCCCGAAAAGACGTTAAGAAGATATAACGCCTCCTTGTATCGCAAACACAAGCAATTGGACGTTCGGTCCAAGTGGGTATTTTGAATTTCTATCCAGTAAAAAGCACTATTTTTTTATAAGCTTCTCCTCTTAAGGGAATAACAAGTTGAAATCGGGATCCCAACTTCCTCCGCTTCGAAGACCATACTTGTTCTCCCACCTGCAGTTGTCCACGATATACAAATCATCAGTAGCACCGCGGCACAAAACAGTCGTTTCCAAACACCCGAACAGAGGCTGAGTGTTGTTTAACAAAGCATCACATTGAGCACGGTACACATGATCATTACTGCATCCTGTAGGAGTAAACTGGGGATCATAAGGACTGTAAGGATCTACTTCCCAAACACAAGTGCCATTATCGCAACGTGTCTGAGTTCCATTAGAGAATCCAGGATTAATGTCAATGTTGAACACAAGTTCAGGACAATCTTCAGAAGTCACGCAGGTACCCACGGGAACAGAACCAATGCATTCGGTACGCTCATGTCCCTCCAATAAATCGTAGGTCTTGGCACATTTATGGTTGTTATGGCTACTGTTGGTTTCGGATTCAGGTACAAAACATTTGCTAGTACATTTGGCCCCGTGTTTCTTGGTTGCGGCAGGTTGGACACAATGTCCATCGTTGTCCAACTTTCCAACCAAACAGTCGTTTCCGCGCGGCTGGCATTGTTTGTTGTTCTTATGTGTGTGGTAGTGATTCGTCACCATCCAAATGACAAGTCCAAACACCACAGCCACCAAGCAAAAGATCGCGATTTTGATGCAAATGTTAATGATCAGACCACAGCCAATGGTCGCGTGCTGTTCGTCGGCCTGGCGAGCCAAGTCCTCGTTCGAAACAACCTGGCCAGAAAAAGCATATCTGGAAGATCCAAGGGGGTCTCCGTACTGCGGGCCTGCTTCCTGGCACGTACACGTTGACGCGACATGATGTTATTTCCACAGCAGGTACTTTCTGTCGCTTATATTACTCATAGATGTGAGAATGAAACATTCAACAGCAATAGAACAACATATTTTTTTCTTAATTGTGGTAACAAAAAACACGGACCCTTTTTTATTGCGCAGACACTGTGCTTAAAAACAAATGTTCTCCAAAGGCATCCAGTTCTTGTTTTTGCTCCTCATCTGTAAATATTTCATCATCGTTATTGCCCTATATAATTCGTGGTCTTCTGACTCGTTAACATTCAATTCTCATTTATTTACCTAATCCAGTCCCGAATGTGTAAAAAAATAACTAGAAAAAACGATATCCCAAAAACTTTTCAATCCTTGTTCTCATAATTCATTCTTCCTATCTTTCTATCATTTTGTTTTCGCTTCGCCCGCCACGAGGAATACAAACACCATGGGATTGAAAGATTCTGGCGCATGCAAGAGCTATCTTCGTACACGGCTTCCTCGATCGTTCCTCAACAACCATTCTTGGTTGAACGAACACCAGCAACACTCGGGCAAGGTGTCCGTCCTCGTATTGGACTTTCTTCTGCATATACATCAAATTGCGCACAGCAGCAAGCTCAGCTTCGAGATGGTACAAAAGAAACTGAAGAACGTGTTCATCAATTTCATTGCCAGCTTCCCTCGCCTTCATACAATGGTCATCTTGCTGGACGAACAAGAGTACACACCGCTGGGCAAAGTGCCAACACAGCAGACGCGTTCGCATTCTCTGACGATGGAAGAACGCTCAACCATTGTAGAAGGTGGTGTGCTTGAAAAGGTAGACAACACCGTCCTGGACTCCATAGAAGAAGCGTTCAAGGATCACCCAGATGTGGTGGCCAACAAGAAAAACGCCTTTGCCGTATTCTTCTCCAAATACGTACGAACGCGCGCGCTTCGAAAGGACATGATGCGGTTGATCACAAACACCTTGATCGACCTGGTCGAGGAGAAGCGTATTCCCTACGGACTTCGCGTGTACATTGATGGGATCTCTTATGCTACCTATTACGCTCCTTCTTCTTCTTTTTTCCATACGGAAGAGGGGCAAGACATGTCCTCCTCCATGAATCTCTCGCTTGGAGGAGAAGAGGGCGAAGGAGCATCGACGCCCATGCTCAAACGGAGGAAGAGCATCTCTGCCGTGGCCGACGTACATGCCCACTCACACGAAGAAGACAAATACATACGATTGTGTAAGCTGGACATCAACACGAACGAAGACGACGAAACGGTGGTCAAGCCTGTCTGGTTCACCAAGGAAGAACAAGACTCAGACATCTTTGGCGGGTTTGACGGAGGTATTCGGCGTGGGTACATGGGCGAAAGCGATGTCAAGATTCCTTACTACTTGTGGAAGATTGCCACCATGATGGATCACCAACTCAAGGAGGGTCTGGCAGAGGGCGTGTACACCACAGATTCCTCCTCCACCACCTCCTCGCCTGCCTTTGGGATGACGGTGTACATCAGTTCTTGGGATTCGGACTGCATTCCTTTGACTCTGTTTGCCATGAACGGAATATACCAATCATTCCCAAGTCTTTATCCCTGTCACCCGGATCGTATCGAAGAGGACCAAGACGGCGGGGGGACGCGGCCCGGCGAGCGGAGCTCGCCGTGCGCTGTCCTCCGCGTCTTGCTGGATGGGAAGCAAGGAGGATCGTGTTGGGATTTGGAGGATTTCAAACGAGCCGCGTCCAACGGTGATCCTGAGAAACGGAAAAAGTCCAAAAAGAAAAAAGAGTACAGCCTGAACTACGACCGGTTTGTGTCTCCCGACGAGGACGAATACTTGACCGAAGTTATTGACGTCGGCTTCCTGACACACGATACGAAGGTGTATTTCTCCAACTTTTATCCCGTTTCTCAAAACCCCGTCGAAACCCTCTGTACATTTTTGATGTGTGGAGGAACCGATTTTGTCCGGTCCATTCCAGGCGTGGGGTTTTCAGCGCTTCGAGCCGTGTTTGACGCTGGGGGCTACTTGTTGCTTTCCGAGGCCGTTTCTCCGTCATGCGAGAGGAGTGAAACAGGCCTCATCCGTTCTTTCCGAATCAACGAGAGCTGTCTTCTTGGATTCTACAACCTGTGTATACGCTACGCGCTCTCGTATGGGTCGATAGGCAAGGTGTCTACGGAGATTACGTCGCGTAAGAAAACGTTGAGAAGCAAAATCAACAAGACCAAGAAAGTGTTGGACGAGCTGCGAAAATCAGATATCCCCGCCGACGAGGAAGGACACACGCATGAGCAAATGGAGGAAGCCATCGATCGTATGGAGAAGAAGCGCGAGTTCCTTGACTATTTCCTTTGGAAGGATCATTACGTTTCGCTTCTAGAGGTTTCGTCCAAGATGCGAGAAGACGACGCCGAAAAGGCGGAGGAAGAGCTTGCAAATTACCTCGGAGAGATATCGGGTATGGACGAGTGCGAACACGAAGACTGGGACAACCTGCACGGCGCACTGCGCAAGAAAAAACAGGAAAACATCAAGAAGACGCGAGATACCATGAAGAAGAAACACAAAAAGGCGCAAGACTTGATCCAAAAGCTTTCGGAAGACGAGACTAAATGGACACAAGCACAGTCCAAGGCGGTAACCACGTTGATCGGGGCGCATTCTCTATCGGGGAAAGAAGCCATTGCCAAGCTTCGAGTGAACGTGGTGGACCCACAAACGCTGTCTGATGCCGAGATTTACGCCACGCGAAGGGCGTCGATCACCGATATCAGCGGACTGAAAGAAGTCAAGCCGTTGGTACGCACCCTGGTCTGGAGTTTTATTTATTGGAACATGGCCCCCTTCTTTTGTTTACGAGACAGCAAGACCCTGCGATCGACAAGAGTGGATGAAGGCGAGGAAGCACCCTCGGTTTTTGGATTCAAGAGTGGCATGCGTCAGTACAACAACAAACGCAAACGCACGGTCGTTTTGGCAGACGTTGTGTCTCCGGGGAAAACCATCACGGTTTGTCTGAAATAGTAAACAAAAAAATTTCCTCCTTTCCCCCTTTCCCCCTTTCCCCCTTTCCCCCTTTCCCCCTTTCCTCCTTTCCCCCTTTTTTACCGCTGGGCTTTCAAGAAAATTTTCTTGAATGCAAAATAATTTATCTCTGCCAACCAGAAAAAAAATTGACATCCACAAGTTACACATTGACACCCGTTCTACAAGTTGTGCTGTTGGTCCTGGAGGAAGATAGACCATATTCCTTATTTTTTGGTTCTGTCCACAGACCCCCCCTCGCCTACGGCATACGTAAACAGACACGGCCGAAAGAACGGGACTGTTCAAATCATCATAGTGGCCCGTGTGAAACAGCATGTTTGCATGCTTACCGATCATTACAAATGCCCAAAGGTCATTGCGAACACAATCCCCGTTCGCCATCGAGCGGACCCAGGCCCCGTTCATCGTAGAACATATATAGGCTCTGGTCGAGCGCGTGTACAAAAGAGAAAGCGAAACGGGTTTGTGGATGAGGAAGATCTATGTTGTGTACGGTGTTTGGAGCAAAAACCTCCGGTTAGAAACACGCGGATATCCAACAAAAAGAGGAGGTTGTGTGCGCAACACTACCGGGAGTTTCGGAACGAAAATTCATGCAGCGTACAAGGGTGTCCCAACTTGATCAAGAATGAGGAGCGCAGAGTGTGCGCATTGCATGACCATGACGACAGTCGATCATGTAGAGTGAAAGGGTGTGATCGGGTGTGTAAAACAAGACACAACATATGCAATACGTGTTACATGAGGGAGTATCGGAAGAAACGGCAAAAGTCCTCACATCACGCGAAGAAGGTGGAGGAGGCGAGGGAGGAAGAAAAGCACCGAGCGACCGAGCGGTCTTCTTCGCGTAGAGTTTTATTTAATGGAGGGATATCGATGCTCCCCGCGGAGTTGGGTATACTACCCTACTTGATTGACCGGGAGGGAAATCCCGGAAATCCCGGAAATCGTGGGGGTTCTCACACCAAACCCCACACAAGTATGATGTCGGTATACATCATCCAGCAGTTTTCTAAGGGAGTCACATGAAATCCAAGAAATAAACGATTGAAAAAAAAATTAATCAGACTCTCTGTAAATTCATTTCCAAACGTAAGCTGCTCGACAAAGTAAGGTACGATTGTCCGAATAAGAAGATAGTGAAGAAAGTGCGGTAGCCAGTGCTACCTCGGGGAGGGGGCAAAAGGAGGAAAAAGAAATTTTACTTCCCAAATCTTCATCTACCTTGGTCCGCGAAAAACGGATACCTGCCCATGTGGAATTGGCTGACAGGAAGACATAGGGAAGTCACGGGTATCAAGGTGACGCACATAAAAGCCATCGATTCGGAGGGATCCCTCGTTATTTACAGCGAGGGGTCCTCGGGAAAACGAGTGGCCGCGCTCAGAGGAACGTCCATCTATGAACTTGGTACGCGTCTGAGAACCATTGTGGACTGTGACAGAGCGATCTCGGAAGAGGTGGTGACACTGGTCCATCCCGACCCCCATTTCTACTTTACCAGCCAATATGACATAAACGAGGCCAAGTACATGCTTCGGCAGGAGCAAGAAGAACGACGAAGAATAAAATCTGCAAGAGAAAAGAAACTTAAGAAACAACGTGCGAAAGGAGGAGCCCCCTCGCATACAACAACGGCCGGAGTGGTGGACCCTCTTGACCCGGAATCCGGGTTGGTGGCAGACCCAGAGGCCGGTGGTGGACACGAAAGCGAGGGGGACTTGGCTACGATATCCAGTCCAGAGGTGCCTGTGTTCCAAAGCGAAGGCGAGGGGGGATTGGTGGAGGACGATGACACTTCCTACTCGATTGACCTGACCGAGTTGGAGCGTCTCAACGCTATCGACCGTGCGGCGCACCAACACTTGGTGTGTCGCTTGGTTTCGGGTTACCCCGTGGTGACGATGAAGCCATTCGTGAACGAGTTTTACTCTCGCTTTGTGGAAACAGGATCTCCTTATGTGATCTTTGACGAAGATGTGTACACGGTGTACCGGCTCTGGATGAACACAGGACTGGCTCAATCCAGTCTGTGTCGAGCGTTGATACAATTCTTAAAGGCGAAGGACCGTCTGGACCATCTGTGGAACATCGACACGATGGAGACCTTTTTGGTGTGCAACCTGTACAACGACTACGAAGCCATTTTCCCTCGCCTGGAATCCGACTTGGCCATCACGCGGTGGGGGCAACATTACCTTGCGGCAGACGACGTCTATGCCGCCCGGGCAACATCTGTGTCGGCCAGGGCGTACGACCGAAGTCGGCGTAGAGCGCGTATCTATGCGCTGAAAGAAGTACAGCGCCTTTGGATGTACAACCACAGCAAAGATTCACTTCTCAAACGGATGTTTTCCATCCCGGTCGACGACAGTCTTCTAGTTTCTTCCGTAGAGGGAGAAGGCATTCCTTTGCATAACCCTATGCCCGAAGGCGAGAGGATTACTGTGGCCCCCGATATGATGGCCGCGGCGGAAAAGGAAAAAGGAAAGCAACGTGTGGATGCGAATGGGAATGGCAGAGGAGAGGAGAAAGACGACGCGATAAGGGCGAACGAACAATATCTGTTGCAAAAAGCAATTGAAGCTCAAATTGCCGCTTCTGCGGTTCACACAGAATGTTGGGAAAAGGTAATGGACCCCGTTCGGAAATTGATCATCGAGGTGCGCGACCTGTGTAACCAAGTATGCATCAACCAAGTGCGGCAAGAACACCCGGAAGAGGTTGTCGATTACCAAACCGATCTTCTTCGGTTTCACGCCGGAGTTGTTGAAACCGTTCATGGAGTTCGGCCCAAGTACGACCAGGAACTTCCTCCTCCTGAACCTGTTGACGCAACCTCGGAAACAAGCACCACCTTTGTGCCCGAAGGGACACCTCCTCCCATGGTACCTCCTCCATTGGTGACGGCGGTTCCTACTATTCCTCCTGTGGCAGGAGAAGTCACGCCTCCCATGGCGGCACAGTCGCTATCATCACCACCCCGCATTTCGTACGATCCGGACGTACCGCATTTGCCCGTTCCTACGCTGAACCGACTGCTGACCTACTTGGACCGCATAAACGATTCCATGCTGGCGGCAGTGCGGAACCAAGACCCAGAGAAGTTGATAAATAATCCGCATTATTATTCTCCTTTCCAAGAAGACGCAGGCGAGGATGACTATTTTTCTGACGAATACGAAGAGTAAAAAAACACAACTTCCAATGATGATGATGATGGTGACACGGTTTTTTTATATCTCCCCTATTTGCCCCTTTTCGTTTTCCATCGTCTCCTCTTTGTCCAATAACTGTTTTTGCCTTTGGGCGCTTTGGCTTCGCGCTTTCTTTTTCGCAGCGCCTCCATGAAATCCTCACTCTCCTCGCTTTCCTCGCGTGGGATCATGCTACGAGCAAGCTTCGCCAACGCCTGTCGCATGGATCCATTTTGCGCCTTTCTCGCCTTGAACACATCCCGCTGGATAGCCGGGTGTTTGGCACAAAGAACCATTCCATAGAACATGGCGTCCAACGCGTGTTCGCTGGGTTTCCGTCGTCCTCGCTTTCGAGAACCGGGAGGGATGGGTGGGTCGATGTACCGTTTTTGGTACTGCATCGACGCGGTCTTCTCGCCTGGACGCAACATCATGTACCCATACTCGCGTATCCTCCGCTTTCGGAGAGGACGATCCCGAACGGTGCCCAAAAACACCGTGGGGAAATGCTTATTCAACTCTTTCGTTGAGAAGATGTAGCATTCGACCCCTTCTGAGGTGTAATACGATTGAAGCGAGGTGAGAACGCAACAGTTGTTGGGATTTTCGTTCATCTGTATCTCGATGGCCACGTACAGTCGTACGTTTGACTTGGGAAGCGCCAGGTCGGGTCGAAATATGGCTTTGTGACGCTGAACCATCGTCAGTACACACAAACCGATGTTTGAGGTGACCGCCGCGTCGGTGTTGAAGCACGAAATGCTTTTTTGTTGGGTGGTTGGGACAAAATCGTCCAGATTAAACTCAATCAAATCTGTCATGGCGTCCTTCTCTACGTGATACAGACACACCCCCAGGTTGTTGGGACCGGGGTCGATGCCCAGCACAAACGTTTCCCCGCATTCGAGATCGTCCTCTGATTCTTCATCCTCCCCCTCGCCTTCAGATTCCGATTCTATGAAGATCACATGGGCTTCCCCTTTCGTGCGGGGAAGCATGAAGGTGCTGCTTATGGAAATCGCGCAGACACATGCTGTGAGTGTTCCCGGGCGAAACTGTTTGTTTTTTTTTTATGAGAACAACGTGTCTATGCCCGTGAGGTCGTCGTTTCTTAACACATATCATCAACCGTAATTAATTTGTCGAATAATTTTTGCCTTGTGGACACTTACATTTTCCCTCATTTTCCCTCATTGTACCCATTGACCAGTATGCGAGCATCTTCTTGGCCCCCTCCACCGCGCGATACTGCGCCGGAATCCTCGCCTCGGTTTCTGGAAGCGGTGTTGCATTTGAACAGTATTTTTGACAAGGAGCAACAGGTTGTTATAGATTCGGTCGTAAACAAGCGAAAAAGGGAGCTGGAGGAAAAACAAACCGAGTGTGAGAAAAAATACAGGGAGGCTCTTCGCGTGGTCCAAGAGTTGGGACCGTTTTTTGGACACTCGACGGATGCCTCTGACGAGACAGGAAAAGAACGCGTGTATATAACCTTGTTGGAAAGCGAAGAGGAAGCGGGTCCCGACCGTCACGCGAAGGGGGAAACGAACCAATTTTCCGCGAGCCGTGTAAGAACAGATGAGTTTCACATGGACATGACTTGCTGCATATGCTGGGACGCGCTTCGGGACGCGTATCTCCATAGCTGTAAACACGTAACCATGTGCATGACGTGTGCCGAAATCACAAAGGAACCGTGCAGGGTGAAGAGGAAAGGGGAGTACAAGATGGTTGAGAAGTACAAGTGCCCCATATGCAGAAAGTTCAGTACGAAAGCGACCAAAACGTTTTTTTCATGATCGCCACGAACATCATAAAAATAGGCGTGTGGTACTTTCAAAGAAATCATTTTGGTTGGGGGTTCTTGACAGGCGATTGGGGAGCATGCGTCATTCTATCACGATAGCTGCGCGGAAGCACACACATTCGGAATACATGGGTTCATGCGAAGATTTAAGAGGAAGTTTGGTGGCCATCAATGTATCCCTGTGGTTGCTATTGATCGTCTACGTTGTTAACATATGTCTTAAATGGACGCCCGCGATGATGCGAATGAAGAACCCACACAGTAAGTCCATGTTTGCTGGTTACGAACGTGCGCGCAAACATGATCAAGGACTGATGGACGACATTGACGTCGACGATCCGATAAGCGAATGACCGGGCCGCCGCCACAATGGGAATATATTGTTGTTTCTTTAAGCTTTTCACAAACAAACAAAAAAAAAATTAAAATAATTACGTTTGGTCTTCCGTTTTGTTTTCATTTACGCGTTATTTGCCGCGAGGGAACACACGTGCGCATTGTTCGAGAAGCAAACAGCCATAGTTTTTTTCTGATCTTTTGCCCTCGAAAAATGTGAAGGCGAGAAACGGTACACGTTTACACCTTTTGTCACGCCTGGAGGACGTAGAGTGTTGGTACGCGAACCGTACTTGGGTAGAGTGGCATCGATCCAGCCTGAACAACCAGAGAGGAGGAAGAAGAAGATCAAGCGAAAGAGGGGATGTAAGTGTGCTTTGCATACCGAGTTCAATTACTGTTACTACTGCCCTCAGGCAGGGTGCACTGAGTGTAGTTGGTATGGGTACGACAATAGGAAGGACAAGCGAAGGAACAGTAACAAGCCCATGAGTTCCTTTATTGAATGCCACTAAACAACATGAATGTATTTCCCCTTATACATGCTGTACTCTATTCTCTTTATCCAATGCAATCATTCATGACTTAATCAAGGCCTTGTGTAGATAGGGTATACGCTTCCTTTCTGCTTGGTCCCTTTTCCTCCTCCTCCTCATTTCCAGTTTCATTTTCCTTTCATGGAATGCGGGTGTACCGCACATAGCGACTTCCGTCACATGATTATCCTTTGTCGATGTGTAGACCAAGAGCAGATCCATAACACACAAGAGGCATAGAAAGACAACCATTTCACTTTTTTTTGAGGCGCCAAAATATCTGCACGAGGTACCAACAACTGTCAACTGAAAGTTAACGCCAAACGTAAATTAATCCGGGCTACAGCTGCCACTCATACACACCGTCACTTTACAACCTGAACCATATTGGATCCTTCAAATTTGTGTAAATATATCAGGAAGTGCATCTTAAGTCTTTATTGTAATAAAAAAAAAGGCTTCCTCCCCGGAATTTTGGAATACTTGAACCAAGGTTGTGTAGCCTTTTCTTCTCTGTAATAATTCCGATATGCAGTTACCAAAGCAGAAGGGTCATTTTCCGGATTTCTGGAAGGTATTCTGTACTTATCGAATGTCACACATTGCGGAGGACATCGAAAACCCTTGTCAATTTCTTTGTTTTCAGAAAAGGGGTGTTCAAGGAGCACTCGAATCATGCGGTTTACGGTTTACGGTTTTATTTAGTTATTACGTGGACAACGGGCCTCTTACGCGAGGGCTTATGGGTCTTCACGGGCATATAGGCCGTATATAACCTATACTTCTTATTATATCTCCTGGTTATGGTGAATGTTATGGATGATGAGTATGTGTATGTATGGGACCAACGACTCTCGTCCGCGGATGGGGGAGCACCTCGAGAGATTTTCGTTGGATTTTTCCGAGAATTTTGTCCGAACCAGGAATCGAACTCCCGTCCTGGGCCTTTGGCGAGGTGGGCTAGCCCACCGAGCCAAGGAACCAAGATCCCCCGGAGCACTCGAATCATGTGTTCGCAGGCATGCTCTTTTTCGTATCGTTTTGTATACTCATTGCACAAGGCGAGTCCTTGAACTGCGGCAATTATGTAATGTTGGAAAACCGAACACGAAAAAATAATTTGATTTCCCCATAATTTTGGACTAATTTTTACAACAAATCTATCAACGCTCCTCCACAGTACAGGATACGCAAGCCAAGGGGGTTTTTTGAAGGGTTCTGAATTCCCTCCTTTATTGCCTGAATGCAAGAAGACGCAGAGAAAGGAAAGGATAGACACAAACGGCCCAAATGGAACCGCGTATCAAGTGCGGAATCGTCCGGGGACCTCTCAAATTCTGAATCTTTCATGTCCGATCGTGAGGGCCCCGTCGGATCTCTTGGAGAGTCTCATGCTCCAAAAGAATATGCGGAGGAATATGTCGATTGGGTTGGGGAGGAGGCCAAGGAGGAAGATATGGATGGGGAACGCTTGGGTCCAGGGTGGGAGGGTGGTGTTTGGACAGAGGACGACGATTGGGGATCTGCGTCGTTCAACGTGGACACTGACGAGTTTGGATTCACTGCGCGTGTCTTCCCCCAAGAAAAGATGAGCCGAGATGAGAAAGTTCCTTTGGACCAGCTGTTGTCTTCGCTGTTTGCCGAGATTCGGTCGAGTCGGGTCGAAAAGGCTATGTTTTTCGCCTCCGCCATCGACCGCATGGGGTATTCCGAGGGGCTGTGGAAAAACCTGGGTATATTTTCTTTTCGAGAGATTGGATACGGGTACCCCGAAGCCCCTATGTACGTGTATGATTATTATTGCAGTTGGCTGGAGGAAATGCGAAGGCATCGCGAAGAGCTTGCGTGCAGACTACGCTATGCCTGCACCCACGCGTTGCTCTCCCGGTTTCTCTCTATGTACGACCACGTGAACGAGAGTACGCAAGACGAAACAAAAGGAGGACACGCCCCGTCTTCCGGACCCATGCGCTTGGAGGATTTTGTTTCGACTCACCTAAGCGAGGAGGAGCGCCGAAACCTGTTGGACGACATACGCGTGTTGATGACCACGCCCGATAGTGTGATGGGCTACCCTCAGTATGCTACACCTTGCTCGTGCCACTTGAGGAAGACCAAGACGATGAACCACAAGAGCCAAGCGGAAACGGAGGATGCTCTGTTTTCCGAGCTGGAAATGACGGGGCACTTGACGACGGCGAGACACATTCTGTTTTCCATCGTCAACTACTTGTGCGCGCTGCCCAAGACGAGCCTTTCGCTTGATGTAAGTTTCCATACGGCCTACAAATGCCAAGGGAAATTGATGCCGGAGGATTGGAACATTCGCCTGTCCTTTACCGAGTTGGATTACGCATTGTTCCAGATACGGAAGACACGCGAGGAGGCCGTTCAACAACTGGTTATTTGCTTGTGTTGTTCAATAATGCACGGGGACGAGGAAAGGGCCATTCGAATGACCGACCTATTTCACGTATGGAAGGAGGAAGAGCTGTTTTGGGAATCTCTGATATCCATGTGCACCATACACCGTGAATGCTACCAATGGGTCCGTCCGTACTTGGAAAAGTACAGAGACGCGTGGAGGTCCTTTGATTCCTGCAAGGACTACTTTATCGAAGGGTGTCGAACGGCGCTGTTTACCGCCACCCTGCTGATCGTTCGAGGCCAGCCCCCGAGGGATAGACATCAACATTCCGCGTCGTTTGCGCATGGGTCTTCTTCCTCGAGGGCTATGCCTTCTCCCGCGGTGGCCGCGTTCCGACAAAATCTGGTGATTACGCCCTCTCAGATCAACTACCGTCGGGATTACGTCAAGATTATCTACGGAAGCCAGACGCCTTCGTATTGTAACCTAGACTTTCTGAGCAGTTATTCACAATGCCCTCTCTCCTCGCATGAATCCTTTTTCCATGAGGACGGAGACATGTTAGAGCGCATGCTCAAGGACCCCGATGAAGAGTGCCTGCGGTTGACACACCCGGATGTGAGCATGGAGGTAACCGACGATTTTCTTGCGTCCGACACGATACGCAGCGTGATCATGGCACTGGTGCCTTCGGTGGCCTACGATTACCCAGGGAACCCTTCGTGTGCCAAGGAACCTTATGTGGTCAGATGCTACACCGACCCGAACAGCAGGCGAAAGACCCGGCTCTATGTGGAAAAGGATTTTCGATCCAGTCTTCGCGTCAAGAAGAGCTCGACCAACACGGCTATCACCAACATCAACTTTCAGGGCATGATCAACAATTCCATGCTTAACCCCAAGCGGAGATCAATCTTCTCGTCTGGCGGTCAAGAGTCGCTGTCTCGATCTTCTCCCTCCGTTGGTGGCCTTGTTGTGGCCACAAGGAACAAAGGTCTCGATGTGAGTGACGAAAAGCTGGAGGTATCCATCAACGAGGCGGTCATCGATTGGACCACCGACTTGGGAAGGCGGTGGGGAAAGGGCTACTCGCACGCACAGAAGAACTCGCACAATTACAGTGCTCGAGCCAGGATTCCCAATCAGTACGATTATGCTATGTGTAACGAACCATCCATTCAACAACAGGAGAAAGACGCCAAGAGTAACGCCGACGAACGGATGATTGCCATGCGAGGGAGAGTCGGTGGGCTTAGCGGTTCTATCCTTTTAGCACCCTCTCTTTCCGAGGACACGGAAGACTGGGAAGCGTCTGAGACGTGCGAAGACGATGGCCTCAAATTCACGTGGGAATGGAGACGGTTTACGCACGTTTCCAAGAGGTTGAAGGATCTGGAATGCACCTCTTGGTACGACCCAGGATTCATCATGCTTTACCGCATGTACTCTTCCGAGGCGGACAGCCTTCAGATGCGATTGACCGATATGTCTGCCTCTCCCGAGAACGAAACACTCAGCGATCGCCAGAAGCGTCTTTTCAAGGGTCCCAACGATTATTTCCTCAACCAAATTAACATACAAAGTGGAAAAGACGAAATATCCACACGGACCGTCGCAAGGGACGATATACTCAAGCGTCTGGACCAATTGGAGAAATTGGAGGAAAGCAACAACGACGACGGTCCCAGAGTCTACGGAACACCGGGGTCCTTTTGTCCATCGACCCCTTCGTATGGTTCACTCGAGGACCGTCGAATCAAGTCGGTCGCACAAGCGGGTCAGTCTCAATCGATGGAAGAGTTGGCACGAGGGCTGTCCAGTCGGTGTACCCTTCACACTTCCTCGGCTTCCCTCCAATCCTCTGAAGGAGAAGGGTCGTCCCGAAAGACGTTGGGGAAATCCAGAAAACGACGGTACCGTGTTTCAGAACCCGACGACGACCCACAAGAACAACCTGGAGAACCTGGAGAACCTGGAGAACCTGGAGAACCTGAAGAACCTGAAGAACCTGAAGAACCTGGAGAACCTGGAGAACCTGGAGAACCTGGAGAACCTGGAGAACCTGGAGAACCCGAGATTCTCACAGAACTTCCGGAAGAAAACGAGGTTTCCGCGATTCGCCTCTCGGGTCGGCCGGACCCAACCAACATTGTGGTCGAGCACCGCGTGTTTTGCAACCCATTAGCTGGTTCTATCGAGAGCGGTCCCATTCGGAATTCTATGGCGTATGTGGTGTCAGAAGGATCAACCAACGAAATGTTCTCGGTCGTTTCTATTGGTCCTTTTCAGACCAAGCAAGACATTCAACGCATAGTCACCGACATTGACTTTCGCGAATCGTTGGGCATGCCCAACATCTATTCCATTTACGCGATGAACTGGGCGCGAATAGGATACAAACTGATGGAAGCTTACATTCAGGCGGATATGGATCCGGTGAACGAGGGAACGTTGCCAACCAATGGAAAGAAATACCCTCCTCATTTGTCCAAGAAAAAATGCGAGGGAGGTAATGTATTGGACTCCATAATGAACACGATGGACACGATGAAGAAGATGCGAAGGATCAGTTCGGTCCGGGTTCCTTCTGGATACACCTCGGCATCCGAGTTCATCCTGGACAGCCACCCTTTTTATCCAGACTGTGCGATGTCCAACGTTTCGCCCGAATTTGGATCTTCTTCGCTGGACAACATACTTTGCAAGCGAGACATCGTTCCGGTGGACAACACCGACCCCACACAAGGGTACTATCTCCACTACACGGTCAAGATATGCGCCATTCCCTTCACAATCTGTTCGTCGGATGACAAATGGAATGCGTTTGTCGACTTTTCCTTTGACGCGCTGCGCCTTAACTACGACCACAAGCAATTGGAATTGAATTTTCTTTCGTTATACGATAGCATTCTGGAGGTTCGGAAACACGACGAATCCGCCTACGAGGACGCGTACAAGCTAATGGAAACGGTGATGTATCATGGGATAACACGAGGAGTACACACTTCAATAGAGGAACAAACCAGAATACTGTGTGAATCTATGGTGTATACGTACCACCCGATCTTCTCCCATAAAGACAATGAGGAAGTAGAGGAAGAGCAGGAGGGTTCGTCGTGTTCCCAAGAACCGGTGTCTTCGGGTTCGGAAACCATAGAACTGGTGTTTTCCCTATCCCCCATGTACATGGACCACTTGACGATGGCAAGTCCCTCGCATATCCCTCCGATGAGACAAGAGGAAGAACTTGCAGAGTATTATTCTTCTGCTTCGTATTTCTTCCAGTATCTTCGCAAATGTGTGGTGGGTGGAGATCGATTCCGCCAAAGTCTTCCCCCTCGCTTGTATGAAACCATCGTGGAAATTATGGAAAGCGAGGAGGGAGAACTTTGGTACGGGGACACCACCAATCTGTGGTCTTCCGTCATGGAAAGCAACATGCATTCCATGCCAGAAGCAACCGAAACCGAAACCGAAACCAAAACCGAAGACGAAGAAGTGTCCGACAAAGGCAAGTTTATGACCATTGAGGATATCGTGTTGGACCCCAAGTCAATCACGCGAATGTACAACAGAATTTGTAATGTAACTCCCAGTTTGATGGAGTAGGCGGGTACGAGTAAGTAAGATGGATAAATGGGTAAAACGTTTACTTTGCGCATTGCAACAAAATCAGTTACTTTCTTCGGCTCGTGAGCCAAGGTGTGGCTTCGGGGGTGTGGATAAACTCTTGCGCGAGGTATTCCAACACTTTCATGCAAAGGGAATCGTCCAGGGCATCTCTCCCGATGGAGATGGTCACGTCGTGCTTGGATTTCTTTTTCATCTTCTCGGGCAACATTTCCGTACGCACGTTGGGAATGGTTCTTCCTGCGGGGACCTTGAAGTCCTTGAATATGATCGGAAGAACGTTGGCTTGGACCAACATGAACACCGTTTCGTTGGGCATAAGCAAGCTGGTGTTGTTGTGCTTCTCCACTGCGTTGATGGTGGCCCTGAATACAGCTCTCTTTCCCTTGCGCTTCTTTTTCACCGGTTGTTGGTTGTTCCTGAGTAAAGCCGCCTCGAATTCGTCCTCTACCGATTTCTTTCGGTGCGCAAACAGAGGATGGCGTTCTGCCATGTCGTTGATGTCTTGCGTACGTATCATACGCTTGAGAACCACATTGACGTCGTCCGCGGTCACGGTGAATCGGACATGCGATAGGTGGATTCCACCATCGCCCGAGGCAGGAGCGCTGATCAACATGCCTACGCACTTTTGTATGATTTCCTTGACAATTTCCTCCATAGCAGACGCCACGTATACGCAGGCGTTGGTGTCGATCGACCCGTACTTCCTGGCCAGGTTTTTCACATGTGCAAGCTTGACGCACAGTCCAGCGCGAGACTCTCCGCTGACCGGTTTGGATTGCGACCCGTCCTTGGGACGCGAAGAGGCCGATTCTCGCATACTCTCTTGGTATAGAGCGGAAGCGTTCACACCCAGCGTGTTGATGCGAAGCACCAGGTCAGGCGAGGGGACCAGGCAAACCAACGCTCCTCGCACATCGTCGTATCCGATTCTGGCATGCTTGTTGTTCTCCGCCACTTTGCTGGATGCGTCCAACAACTGTTTACCAAAGTGAACCGAGGCGTGCGAAATAACCTTTTTGGCCGGTTTGGAGATCATCAGGTCGGTGTACCCCATGGTGTCTTTGATCACGTTCACCGCATTCAGCTGGTGTGTGCGTGTGCCCGTGGGTTTCTTCTTCTTTCGTGTGACCAAATCACCTCCTCCATGCAGACCGGTGCCGGATTCTCGAGATTTGGCCGTAGGCACGCAGGCGGAAAAGGCGGATGGGGGTTCATCCTCCTCCATAACTTCCTCGCTTGGCTCGCCTTGGCCATCTTCCGAAGACATGGAAAGTTCACGAGACCTTCGCGCAGAGTTGATCCTATCCAACAAATCGCGGTTCCCATCGCCTTCGTAGACCTCGCTTTGTCTATCTTCGGGATTTTCGGGATTTTCGGGATTTTCGGGATTTTCGGGATTTTCGGGATTTTCG
>Ga0114919_10000053_pt1 | contig 60939 bp, 57 predicted proteins | sample BlataG_FD_88682 | JGI IMG/M metagenome (GOLD analysis project Ga0114919, IMG submission 88682) | Deep subsurface microbial communities from Black Sea to uncover new lineages of life (NeLLi) - Black_00105 metaG | ecosystem: Environmental > Aquatic > Marine > Oceanic > Sediment | place: Atlantic... | reverse complement strand
TGAGCACACTGCTCGCCTCAGGAGTCAGCATTCTCGAGGCCCTGGATATCACCGCCCGGACCGCCGGAAACAGGATCATCCAGGATGCGCTTCTGGAGGCCAGGACCAGTATCGGAGGGGGGGAAACCATAACTGTCCCACTGACCGAAGCGGGAATATTTCCACCTATGGTCATGCAGATGGTCAACGTGGGGGAGCAGACTGGAGCACTCGACAATATGCTGGGCAAGATCGCCGATTACTACGAAGAGGAAGTCGATGCAGCAGTCGATGCCCTCACATCGATCATCGAGCCGCTGATCATCGTCTATCTGGGTGTCGTCGTCGGCGGAATGGTGCTCGCCATGTATATGCCGCTCTTCAGTATGATGGATATCGGCGGCTGAGTCCGCCCGGCGGTCTCCTGGACCGCCACTGCGAGCTATGGCTATCTTAGCTAAACCCCGCAGCGTCCGGTTTATCCAGATGCTTCGCCTTGCTGTAGTACTCTTCACAGCAGCTGCCGTCTTTTTCTTTCTGCGCGACTCGTACGGCGGTGATGCGGTCTTTGTCGTTGATATCCCGCTGGCTGCCCTCATCGCAGTAAATATCCTTTCTACGCTGTGGCTGTGGCAGCACCTGAGGAGATCGGGAACTGTCGAAGAGGAGCAGTTCTACCTTCAGGTTTTCCTCGATGTCATGCTGATGGGGATGGTGGTGTTCTACACCGGTGCATCATCGAGCACCCTGACACTTGTTTTCCTCCTTCCGGTGATCCTGGCCAGCGCTTTCCTCTATCTGAGGGGGAGCCTTTTCGCCGCGAGCCTCTCGACTATCGTCCTTGCTACGCTGTTCTATCTGGATGTGAATGGGTGGCTTGCCGGCTACGGTCCCAACTATCTGCAGTCTGCTCTCGATTTCATGACAGATGAAGACGCTCCGCTACTGCTTGCACAGTCTATCACAACAATCCTCGCTCTGTTTGCCACGGCCGCAATTAGCGGATACCTTGCCGAGAACCAGCTCTCGATCATCAGAGAGCTGGGTGAGCTTACCCGCCGTCTTGAACGCATACGTATCAACACATCAGATGTACTGACGAACCTGGAATCGGGGCTGCTCACAGTTGATGCCGACGGGACCATAATCTTCCTGAACCGTACCGCCAGGGAGATCCTGCAGGTTGAGGAGACTGAACCCGAGGGCCGTAACTACGAGACTGTATTCAGCGGTCGGTTGGAGCCTTTCGGAGAATTCGTACGTACTATCCTAGGCAAGTCCTCTCCTCTCAGTGCGCGTAACGAGCTGCAGCTTGAGACGGCGGACGGGAAAATATTGCCGCTCGGGTTGACTCCAACGCTGCTTCGAGATGCTCACACTACCAGAGGGATGGTGCTCATTTTCCAGGATCTGACACAGGCCAAAGTGACAGAGGACAAGATCCGCCGTCAGGACAGGCTTGCCGCAATAGGCGAGCTGGGGGCGGGGATAGCCCACGAACTGCGCAACCCCCTGGCCAGTATCAGCGGCTCTGCCGAGGTTCTCCAATCAAGCCTTTCCGTCGGGGCCGAAGACCGTCGCCTTCTCAATCTCATTGTCAAAGAGTCGATCCGGATTAACGATATTGTCGAGCAGTTTCTCAGCTATGCGCGCATCCAGCAGGAGGACAGGCATCGGATAGACCTGAGAGAGCTGGTCGGCGAGGTCGTCACGCTGGCCAAAAACCACCCGAGCTACAGGGAAGGACAACAGATCTCAGTAGAGCTGGATCGATGCCCGCCCATTATGGCCGATGCCGCGCAGATGAAGCAGGTCTTCCTTAACCTGATTCTGAACGGGCTGGAAGCCACCAAAGGCTCCGGCAGTATAAGTATCCGCATGCCGATAGAAGGTGAGGAACTCTCTGTCGGGGACGGTCTGTCAGAGATATGGGTCCAGGATGAGGGCCCCGGTGTACCGGAGGATGAAATAGACAGCATTTTCGAACCTTTCTATACAAACAAGCAGGGTGGAACGGGACTGGGACTGGCCGTAGTGTACAGGATCATGGAGAGCAACGAAGGGCGGATCCTGTATGCGCCGACATCTGACGGCACTTCAACATTCCGTATCTATCTGCCGAAAGGGGGAAAGTAATCATGAGCGCCCGTATCCTCATCGTCGACGATGAGGCTTCCATGAGGGAATTCCTCTCCATCGCCCTTGCAAGGATGGGCTATGAGGTCGATGCAGTCGATTCAGCCGAGGCGGCCCTGGAGGTGTTCAGGAAATCCTCATACGACGTTGTAATCACAGACATCCGGATACCGGGTGGTATGAGCGGGGTAGACCTGCTTGGGGAATTGAAGGAGGCAGATCCTGCCGTTCAGGTGATACTCATAACGGCATATGCATCAGTCGAAACGGCAGTCAAGGCGGTTCAGCTGGACGCTCTGGACTATGTGGTCAAACCGTTTAAGGTCGAGCAGATCAAGACGAGGATCGACCGCGCGATGGAGCAGAGAAAGCTGGTCTCTGAGAACATCTACCTGCGCAGGGCGATCAGGGATAAGAAGGCACCATCGGGAATCCTGGGAGAGAGCGAGGCGATCAAGGGGGTCCGGGCGATGATCGACAAAGTGGCCCCGACCATAAGCACTGTCCTCATTACAGGCGAGAGCGGGACCGGAAAAGAGCTGGTTGCCCGGGCGCTGCACGACAACAGCGGGCGGCGTGACGGTCCGTTCGTCACAGTCAATTGCGGGGCGATCCCGGAAGGTTTACTCGAATCGGAGCTCTTCGGTCATAAGAAGGGCTCGTTCACCGGCGCGGTCCGGGATACAGACGGGCTCTTCAAAGTGGCCGACGGCGGGACCCTGTTCCTCGACGAGGTCGGAGAGACATCACCTGCTATTCAGATTAAGCTTCTGCGCGCTCTTCAGGAAAAGGAGATCGTGCCGGTGGGCGGGACCGTACCCATTAAGGTCGACGTGCGGGTTGTGGCGGCCACGAACTCAGCACTCGATGAGAAAGTAGCAGAGGGCTCCTTCCGTGAGGATCTCTTCTACCGCCTGGATGTCGTTCCCATCCACATACCTCCCTTGAGGGAAAGGAAGGATGATATCCCTCTGCTTGCGGAACACTTCATCTCATTCGCTTCAAGAGAGAAGCGGCGGTTTACAAAAGAAGCCCTCACCGTTCTCCAGGAATATGCATGGCCGGGCAATGTGCGGGAGCTTGAGAATGTGATCGAGCGCTCCCTGATAATGTCCGAGGGGACTTCGATCGGAGCTGATATGCTGCCGCAGCAGATAGGCGAGCCCCCGAAGTACAGGTTGGGCGCACTGCCCAGGGCAGATACTCCACCAACACTTGAAACCATTGAAACCGCATACATCGATTGGGTCCTTAAGCAAACAGGTGGGGTCAAGAAGGCAGCCGCCGAAATATTGGGGATAGATCCCAGCACGCTTCACAGGAAGATGGACAAGTACGGTCTGCGAGATGAGAAGGAAGCTGAAAGCGGCGAATAACCGCCATACCCTCCCGCTGCTCACAGGAATTCTCCTGCTGTTCCCGGAGGTTCTCCAGGCTCAGGGGATCTCTTCCTTTGAGCTGATGCAATCCGAGGCCGCAGCCGAAATAATGGCAGGGCAGGGGGAAGAGGGAAAGCCCGTCAAATGCGGCTTTCCCGCCTTGATCGCTGTTGCCTCCGAGCAAAGGGCGGCAATTCCGGGCATGCAGAGGGTGAGGCCGCCATTGATAAATCCGCAGACGTATCTGAGCCCGGGCGGTGACTTCATGCTCCACTATACACTGGATGGGCTGGATGCGGTGTCGGCAGAAGACCTCAACGACAACTCCATTCCCGATTACATCGAGACGGCTGCAGCAGCCCTCGACAGCATACGTGCCGGGTACAGGCAGAGGGGATGGCGAGATCCGGTTGACGATGGAGACGGGTACTACGATATCTATTTCGAGGACCTGGAGAACTTCCCCTGGGGAGAGTTGTTCGGGTACGCCTTTCCGGTCGAGCCGAGCACAATGACTCCACCGTATACATCCGCATCGTATATCGGTCTGGAGAATGACTATCCGGAATCGGTCTACGGCCATTCTCCACTCGCCTCACTCAGGGTGACGATCGCCCACGAATACCACCATGCCATCCAGCTTGCTTACAACCTGCCCCTGATCGAGTCTGAGATAGACCACTACATATGGTTCGCCGAGCTTTCGGCTACCTATCACGAGGATATCTTCTACGACGGCATCAACGACTACTATAACTACCTCGACGCTTTCCTGGGCGCACCCCACCTGTCGCTCACCGAAACACGCGGCAATCACATGTACGGTGCGGCACTGTGGGCGATCTTCCTGGACGAGGTTTTCGGCCCGGATTCAAACCGCTCGCTCTGGACGCTGATGGCCGACGATGCCCTCAGACCGCTGGAGGCACATCGCTCCTTCCTCGCAGATCACGGAAACTCATTGTTGAAAAGCTATCGGCACATGACGATATGGCAGCTGCATACAGGCGATCGCGCTTCTGGTTACTACTTCCCGGAAGGCTCAGGATACCCATCGGTCAAGATAGACACCCTCAGTTTTGACTCGGTTGATATCACACTTCCGGCACTTGCCTGCCGATATTACGCAGTTACGCCTACGACGTTGACAGGCGGCACGGCATTGATGCTGCATCCTTCGCAGGGATCTGAATGGGGAGCCGGCATTGCGGGTGAGCTGCCCGGAGGTTATGTCTCAGGCTTGGCGACTTCGGTCCTGGACACTTCTGCTGCTGCACACGGAACGAGTGTGGAACTGTATGACTGGACTGATTATACGACGGTATTTGAATGGGCCTTTACCGGAGATAATGTGGATACCGATTACGGATTATCGGTTGAGCAGAGCGCCCGGATCGAGACCGCTCACAGCGAACGCCTAACGATGCAGGCTTTCGAGAATGAGGTCCTCGAGTTACATCAGAACTATCCCAACCCGTTCAGACCCGAGGAACATAACGAGACATACTTCGCTTTCTATTTAAGCGAGCCGGCACCGGTAGACCTCGAAATCCGTTCCCTGAGCGGAAGGCGGCTATGGTCATATCACCTGGAGGCGCAGGACCGGGGGGGACATCTCTACATGGGCGATTTCGGGATCGGCTGGGATGGAAGGGATAGTTCGGGAAGGTACGTGCCTTCCGGCGTCTACCTGATGATCGCCCGCACCCGCGGTGTCACCAAGGCGGGCAAGCTCAGTGTGATACGATGAGAAATCCCCTGCGCAATACATGGACGTTGATCGGCACGGGAGTATCCCTTGCAATAATCGTGATAGGGCTGGGAGCTGTGTCCGCCCTGATGGGTCAGAGCCAGGGCAGGGTCCGGCGTGCCCGTCTGGAAGAGGTAAAGCCCGACGAGCCGATGACTCTGGTATTTCCAACCTTTCTGCACACGTGGGGAATGCAGCGGGCCGGCTCTACCCACCTCCGCATCTTCCTTAACGGCCGCACCAGATTTGATAATCCACAGGGGATAGCCGCCACCGTTCTCGACGCCTGGGATGATCCTCAGGAATCCAACGACGACGATGAACCCACTATCTATGGCGTAAACTCGGGGCGTGGAGAGATAATCTACAACACCAGCATGTTTTCACTGGGCCTTTACGGTTCCAGGGGCAGTGGCGTAGGCCAGTTCTTCGATCCTCACGGCATAGATGCCGATCCTGCCGGCAACCTGGTCGTCGCCGACACCGGCAACGACAGGATAGCGGTTCTTTTCAACAACGGCCGCGTTCTGAGCCATCGCAGCTATCTCAGGGCGGTCGGGAAAAATGACAGCCTCAAGGCACCGTACGATGTTGTTCTTACACCGGCTGGTGGAGTATGGGTTTCCGACACCGGCAATGGCCGCCTCGTCCACTTCAATCTGGAGGGCGGATCCGATAAGGTTGTGGACCTATCCGGCGTTGTGGGTCAACCCGGAGCGCTTGCATTGAGCCACCCCCACCAGCGATGGTCCTACTACCGGCATAATGCCATCTATCTGGCAAGTAGAGAGGGCGATGTCCTGGTAATGCTGGATGCCGAAGGAACCGAAACAGCCAGGGTGTCGCCCGAAGCGGTTGGACAGCATTCGATGAGCATCCGTTATATCGCCACCGACTTCTATTCCAATGTCTGGGCTACTGACGGCCAATCCCATTCCATCCACAAATTCGATCGGAATCTGAACTACCTGGCCACCTTCGGTTCAAGGGGCAGAAAGAAGAACCAGTTCGAGAGCCCCCGGGGGATCGGTATGTGGAGGAGGTTCGGCCAGATATTCATAGCCGATTCGAGAGGGGCCCAGTACTACTGGGTAGGCGCCGATGCCTTCGATGTCGCCGCCTCACAGGAAGACAACAGGTTGACACTGGACTACACTCTCACTGAACATTCATATGTTACAGTGCGGGGACGGTATGTCGGTGGCGGGCTCGAGGTGATCTACCGCAAGCGATTCCGGGGCACCGGAAGGCTCGAGGAGGTGCTTACTCTGGAACAGGAGCGCCCGCTGGGCTGGCTGGAGGTAGTGGTGGAGCCCACTTACTCCTCATACACTTACAGGGAAAAGGTTTTTCACCTTCGGTTTTTCGACGGCGGAAGCCTTTAATCCTCTTTTTCGAGAGCGGCCATCTGGAACTGGAAATGCCGGGGCAAGATCATACGAAATATATGAGAGCGGGGCAGGGAGAGAAGCCGGAGACCGGACGGATCGAACAACACGAGGTCAAACGCAAGCTCATTCATTTGAGTTCCAGCAGCATACCCCTTGCTCTCTTTATCCTGCCACACCGGGTCGGGATCGCCATCGTCGCGGCAGGACTTATTCTGGCAATAACCGTAGATATCATGCGGTTGCGCATTCCTGCCGTGCAGAGATTTTTCGACCGGGTGTTCCGCGCGGCGTTACGTCCTCACGAGTCTAACGAGCTTACAGGATCCACGTTTATGTGCATCAGCATGTTGGTATGTATCGTGCTGTTCCCCATGCAGATTGCGATCGCCGCTCTTTTTTTTCTGACTCTGGGAGATACAGCAGCGGCTCTGGTTGGACAGAAGTGGGGGCGTAGGGTGCTGCTGCCGGGCAAGACACTTGAAGGAACATCGGCCTGTCTTTTCACGTGTACAATTGTGGTGGTGGTAATGCCCGGCGTACCATTGATTGCAGGGCTGGCGGGGGCACTGACAGCAACGACCGTAGAGTTGTTCGGAACCGAAACTATTGATGATAATTTCGGCATCCCTGTGCTTTCAGCCGTGGTCATGTGGATAGTTGCTTCAACAGTGATTTGAGATGATGTACCGGAATCTTGAAACCTCCGATATAGAGCGTATCGCTGACGTACTCGGCGTCGAAGCCAAGAAGGAAGCGGATCATTGGTGTCTGATTCTGGATGTGGCGGAACACGGCCGGTATGTCAGATTGGAGATCTATCCCGATATCATGATCGGTAATGATACCGGCGCGCTCGTAAGCACCTATACGCACAGCGCACACCTTCAGCTGCACTTCGTCACCGGCTATGTCATCAGCACTCTTCTGGGTGAGGTCACTTTCGTTGCAGAGCGTGAGGGCTTTATGAGCGGTCTTACGGTGGAGCGCGAGGCGGCCTGCTCTCTCTATGCCAACGTGGATAATTCGGTCCTGAGCGGCGATTTTACGAGGTTAGGTCCCGAGGTCATGCTTTCCGGTATCGCGCTGTGTCTAACCGACGACTCCTCTGATATCTTCGACGAGGAGGAAGACCCCTCCCAATAGGTGAACACCCTGGCTCACGAACCTCACCGTTGCGGGTACGTCGCCATTGCGGGCGCACCCAATGTTGGTAAATCCACACTGCTGAACACCCTGATGGGGATGAAGCTCTCTATCATCACGCCCAAACCTCAGACCACACGGCGCAATGTCCTCGGAATTCTCACTGCAGAAGGGTATCAGGCGATCCTGACCGATACCCCCGGCCTGATGGATCCCTCTTACCGTCTCCAGTCCGCCATGCGCTCCCATGCCATAAGCGCTATCCGCGGGGCCGATGTCCTGCTGTTGATGGAGGATGCCATCAGGGCCGTTGAGCGAGGGCCCGGGCCTCAGACCCGGAAAGCCATCGATGCGGCCGGTGGGGACACACCTGTGGTATTGGCTCTGAACAAGGTGGACAAGGTAGTTAAAGAGCGTCTGCTGCCGCTTGTAGAGCAGTGTCATCGAGGATGGGAGCTTGCGGCCGTGGTCCCTATCAGCGCTCTGAAGAACGACGGGGTTGAAGCGTTGCTCGCCGAGACGGTAGCCTGCATGCCGGAAGGGCCCGCACTCTACCCCGAGGAAATGGTGACCGAACAGCCTGAGCGATTCTTTGTCTCTGAGCTGGTGCGCGAAGCTGTATTCAACCGATTCTCACAGGAAATCCCTTATGCAACGGCCACTGTGGTGGAGGAGTTCCGCCGGGGTGAGGGGAAAACATACATTTGTGTCAATATTTACGTAGAGCGTGAGTCGCAGAGGCCGATCCTGCTGGGGAAGGGTGGGGGAGCAATAAAGGAGGTCGGCAGACTGGCCAGAGAAGCCATCGAGGAGTTCCTCGGAGAGCCTGTCTATCTGGATCTCTGGGTGAAGGTGCGCGAGGATTGGCGCAACCGGGATGCACAGCTCCGTGACCTGGATCTCATCTAGTTTCCACTCGGGGACCTTTTTGCTTTTACACACTGGTAAGCGGCTCTAATTTAGTTTCCGGACGGTTACTGATATAGTCGCACTGCGGATAGTGCGGATAGTAATGAATATCGGGAGGAAACGGATCATTAAATGCTGCGTCCAAAAAAGCATATAACACGCCAGAAGATTAAAGAGGACAAGTTTGTCACCGAGACGCTCAAGGCCGCCGAGTGGATGAAAGGGAACCAGACCAGGCTTGCCGCAGGTGCGGTTGCGGCCCTGGTCGCGGCGGTTGTCATATGGGGATATGTCTCAGCCCGGCAGGAGGCTGAAAAGGAGGCTTCCCTCCTGACGCTGCAGGGCGGCTACGCTCTGGATATAGGCAACCTGGAGCTGGCTCGGGATTACCTGGTGGAGGCCGTTGAGCGCTTCGGCAGGACCCCGAGTGCAGGCCGTGCCACCCTGATGCTGGGCCACCTCTATTTTCGTCTGGGAGCAGTCGATACTTCCCGCAGTTACTATGAACTCTTCCTCGATAAATATGCCAGAGAGAAGCCGCTGCGCGCCTCTGCCAGGGCCGGGGTCGCCGCCTGCATGGAGCAGGTGGGAGATTACGAGGGGGCCGGTCGGGCATACGAACAGGCGGCATACGATTACAGGGACCACCCGAAAGCGGCTCACTATCTGATGCAGGCCGGACGCAGCTACCGGCTGGACGGTCAGGCCCTGCAGGCGATGGCGGTGTACGAGCGGATAAAAGATGAGTATCCTGAGATGGCGGAAGCCGACCGTGCGGCAATTGAACTGGCACAGCTAGCCCGCCAGGGAGGGTGAATAATGACCGACGAGAACATCAATCCGACACCCGAGGGAAACCAGAAGGAATTCGAATCTCCAGCCATTGGATCGAATGACGACAAGCTATGGTCGATCCTCTCGTATGTCCCGATTCTATGCCTGATCCCACTTCTTCAGGAGGAAACGGGTACTGAACTGCGCCAACACGCCCGCCAGGGTGTGGTCCTGATGCTGCTCGAGATTCTGATATGCATACTGCTCATTCCGGGTGTGACTACTGTCCTGTTCAGCGTTGGGTTGCTTTTCTGTATTGTTCTCGCACTCATCGGAGCAGTCAACGCTTCCCAGGGACGGTACTGGCGCATACCGGTGATTTCGGATATCGCAGAAGGTCGGGGGATAGGAAAGGTAAAGAGCTGATTCCTTTCAAGAGACTCCCCTGAACATGGAGTTAACCCGAAGCGGTATTGCAGCTGTTCTGTTCAGCATTATTATCGGAACCTCGCCCGTTTTCGCCCATATTTCGCCCCCTGCGGGCGGTCAGGACCCGGACTCCGAACACTATCGCCGAATATTCGAACTGAGAAGCTGTATAAGCGCCTACATAGACTCTCTACACGCGAGCGACGTCGAGGACATATTCACTCTAGGCAAAGGCGGGAACGCGCCTCAGGACGCAATTGAGAAGATGAACAGCGTTCTGGACGGCACTTTTCGTAATCCTGAAGCAGGACGTGTCTCTGACGCAGTCCAGTCGTGGGGACGCATGTTAAGGTGGGAATTCCGCGACCTGGGCCGGCCGCTGGTGACCAGGATCGTTATTGAGAAGAGCACCCATACGGCCCGATGTTACAATGGGGATGAACTGCTTCTCAGTACCCGGATCGCCACGGGGAACCCTGAGATCGGCAAAGATACCCCGGAGGGCACATATAATGTCCTCTACGTCGACTTCAAGCCGATAAGCCGCTGGAAGCGTGGAAACGTACCTTACGGGCACGAGTACAATCCCTATGGGAGTCGTCAGATCCCTTTCTATCAGGACTGGACTATGCACGGCAACAATGACCCCTCGGCGCTGGGCAAGGATATCTCGAAAGGGTGTGTCCGTTTCCACAACTCAGAGATCCTGGTAATCGCCGAACTTGTCGAGGCAGCCAAGACCAGAATAGAGGTCGTGCCGTGACAAATCCCGATTGATCAGTTTCTGTCCGGAAACGGCTCTTTTGCGCAATTGTTGCAGTTTGAGGAAAATCTGCGCCTTGCCATAAGATATGTCGTATAAGTAGTATTATGTAAACTCACGGTATTTACATCTTAACAACCAGGTTCAGCAACTTGCCGGGTACAAAGATCTCTTTGACGATTTCTCCCTCAGAGAGGTAGCGGGCCACGTTCTCGTGCCTCCTCGCCTCCTCAAGCATCGCCGCCTTGTCGCCTGCGCTATCGGCCGACACCTCGGCTTCTCCACGAAGCTTGCCGTTGACCTGGAAGACAAACTGTACGGTCTCCTCCTCCATTCCTGCGGGGTCGGGCCGGGGCCAGGAGTGCCTGAAAACGCTCTCGGTCTCACCGAAACGGCTCCAGTGCTCCTCGGCAAGGTGGGGAGCGAAGGGGGCCAGCATCTGGATGAGACATCCCAGACTGTGTCCCATCACCTGCTTATCCAGGTCAGAGCCGGGCTGGAATCGGCTAAGCTCGTTGTAGAGCTCCATCATCGCCGCAACTGCGGTGTTGAAATGGAACTCGTAACAGTCGTGCCGCACCTTTTTCAGGGTCTGCTGCGTCTTGCGGTAGACGGCCTGGGCCTGCGTACTCATTTCATCCATAGGGATGTGCCCTGCCTTGTGATAGGCCCTGGCTACTTCGATCTGTTCCACGCAGAGTCGATGGATTCGGTTCAGGAAGCGGAACGCACCCTGGACACCGTCGTCTGTCCACTCGAAATCCCTCTCCGGAGGAGCCGCGAAGAGTATGGTTAATCGGGCGGTGTCCGCACCCCATTCGTCGATGAAAGGTCCAACGGGGACCACGTTGTTCTTCGACTTCGACATCTTGTCTCCGAAGCGGAGCACCATTCCCTGCGTGAAAAGGGTCTTGAAAGGCTCTTTGTACCCCACAAGTCCCGTATCGTAGAACACCTTCATGATGAATCGGCTGTAAAGCAGGTGGAGGATGGCGTGCTCGATGCCGCCTATGTAATGGTCCACAGGCAGCCAACGGTCTACCTTCTCCCGCTCCCATGCCTTACAGTCGTTGCTGGCATCACAGTAGCGGATGAAATACCACGAGGAGTCAACAAATGTATCCATCGTGTCCGTTTCACGCCTCGCCCCGCCGCCGCAACAGGGACACTCCACCTGTACCCACTCCTCTACCGCGGCAAGAGGGCTCTTACCTTTCGGCGTGAAGTCGATCTCTCCCTCTGGAAGCAGAACGGGAAGGTCATCCTCGGGGACAGGCACGATCCCGCACGTCTCGCAGTGGATCATCGGTATGGGGGCGCCCCAGTACCGCTGGCGGCTGATAAGCCAGTCCCTGAGACGGTATGTAACAGCCGGCCCCCCCTGCCCTTTCTCTTTCAGGTCAAGGGATATAGCTTCGATTGCGTCATTGACGCTCAAACCGTCGAAAGACCCGGAATTGACCAGAGTGCCGGGGCCCACATACGCATCGTCTTCAGGGGCATCGTATCCTTCTGCGGCTTCCACAACCTTACGGATTTCCAGCCCGTAGCGACAGGCAAAGGCATAGTCCCGCTCGTCGTGGGCGGGCACTCCCATTACAGAACCGCCACCGTACGATTCGATTACGTAATCAGCTACCCAGATGGGAATCGATTCCCCAGTCGCAGGATTGAGCGCGGTAAGACCCAGGTCGACACCGTCCTGGATACGGTCGACGGCTGTTCGGGCTATCTCGGTCTTTCTGAGAGCCTCTTCGATATAATCCTTTACCGTTTCGTGATTGGGAGAGGCCTCCAGCAGGTATGTCATCCACCGGTGCTCGGGGGCCAGAACCATGAAGGTTGCCCCGAAAAGCGTGTCGGTACGTGTGGTGAAAACCTCCAGGACCGGATCGCTTTCATCCGTTCCTTCAGCAACCTTCTCTTTTGCTCCTTCCAGGAGCGGGAACTCTACGTTGGCCCCTTCGGAGCGGCCGATCCAGTTCGCCTGCATCACCTTTACCCGCTCGGGCCAATCTTCCAGCAGTTCCAGATCTTCCAGTAGGCGCTGGGCATATTCGGTTACACGGAAATACCATTGGGGCAGTTTCTTCTTTGTCACCGGAGTCTCACACCGGTAGCAACCACCGCCTTCCACCTGTTCATTGGCCAGTACTGTCTGGCAGCTTGGACACCAGTTGACGTTTGATGACTTACGATATGCCAGCCCCTGTTCGTACAGGTGGAGAAAGATCCACTGGGTCCATCTGTAGTAGTCGGGGTTGCAGGTGGAGAGCTCGCGGTCCCAGTCGTACGAAAGCCCCAGCTTGTGGATGGTCTCCCGGTATTTCTGGACATTCAGCAGTGTCCACTCGCGCGGGTCGGCTCCCCTTTCAATGGCAGCATTTTCGGCGGGCAGCCCGAACGAGTCGTAACCCATCGGGTGCAGAACAGATTTGCCTTCGGTGACAAGCAGCCTGGCCAGCAGATCCCCGATTACATAATTCTTCAGGTGTCCCATGTGGAGGTCCCCGCTCGGGTACGGGAACATCTCGAGGACATATACTCTTTCTTCGGCCTCGTCCAAGCCTTTGAAAAGACCCTCCTCCTCCCAGCGTTTACGCCACTTCGGCTCGATTTCAGTCGGGTTATATGTAGTGCTATCTTGTTCTGACATAGTGAATTACTTAGTTATTCTAAAGTTATAGTTAAAGATGTTGACATAGCATTCGCTCAGGGGCGGTATCGGTACAGCATCCTTGGGTATGCTATTGTCTCTCTGAGGTGCTCGATTCCACAGATCCAGGTTACCGTGCGCTCGATTCCAAGACCGAAACCGGAATGGGGAACGGTGCCGTACCTGCGCAGATCGAGGTACCATTCGAAAGACTCCATCGGAAGCTGGTGCTCCTCAATGCGTTTTACCAGTTCATCGAGGTTATCCTCGCGCTGGGAGCCGCCGACGAGCTCGCCGTAGCCCTCCGGGGCGAGAAGGTCGCAAGCCAGGGCGCATTCGGGCCGTTCCGGATCACGGCTCATGTAGAAAGCCTTGATTGACGCAGGGAAGTGGGTAACAAAGAAAGGTCTGTCGAACTGCTTTGCGAGCTCGGTCTCCTCGGGGCTTCCCAAATCACCCCCCCATTCGAAATCGAATCCGGCTTCCTGAAGACGGTCCACCGCTTCATCGTAGTGAATCCGGGGGAAAGGAGCTTCAACCACCTCCAGCTTTGTAACATCTCGTTGTAGTACATCCAGCTCTTCACTACAGGCCGATACAACATCACGGACGATAGCCTCGACCAGCTGTTCGATCACCTCCATGTTGTCTTCCAGGTCATGAAAGGCCATCTCCGGCTCGACCATCCAGAACTCTGTCAGGTGACGGCGGGTCTTGCTCTTCTCCGCCCGGAAGGTAGGACCAAAGCAGTACACCTTGCCGAAAGACATGATGTTGGCCTCGTTGTAAAGCTGGCCCGACTGGGTCAGGTAGACGCTGTCGCCGAAGTACTCTACAGGGAAAAGAGTGGTTGTGCCCTCTACCGCGGCAGGCGTGAAGATCGGCGTGTCCACGTGCACGAATCCGTTGGAGTCGAGCCAGTCCCTGATGGCCTTTATGATCCTGGCCCGAACCCTGAGCACCGCCCACTGTTTCTTTGAACGGATCCACAGGTGCCTGTTGTCCAGGAGGAATGCGGTTCCGTGCTCCTTCGGGGTGATCGGGTAATCCCCTGCGATCTGGTAGATCTCGATCCCTTCCCCTGCCACGTCGAGTTCAAACCCGCCAGGTGATCTCTCGTCTTCACGGACCATGCCGTGTACCGCGATCGAGGATTCCTGGCTCAGGTGGTCGCAGGCCTCAAATGTGGCCTCATCGACATTCTCCCGCCGCACGACACACTGGATGATCCCGCTCCCATCCCTCAGAAGCAGAAAACGGATCCCCCCGCTCGACCGCTTGTTATACAGCCAGCCCCTAAGGGTCACCTCTTCGCCCACATGGGCGCCGATCTCTCTGATGTAGACGTGGTCCATGATTGCTCAGGTTTCTAAAGCCGGAAGCGTCCGGACTGGAATTCGAGATAATCTATCATCGCATGAATCAGTGAATATACTTCCGAATCGCCGGTCGGGTATTCCACGCGGAGGCTTCCCTCCCCGTGGAAAAGGTGAACTTTCCCCTTTATCGCCCGCAGTCCCTGTATCTCGTGGTAGGGTATGCGGCTCTGCAGCTCACGGGCGACGACATGAATGCGATGGTTTGTCACCACCAGATCCACCTTGTGATCCCTGTTGCCCCAGGCTCTGATACGGGCCCTTACCTTGACACCCTTGCCGAAGACCGGCTTGTTTTTGATAACTACCAGGATCTTCTCACCCTCCCCCAGTTTCAGGCTGAAATCCGGGGCCGAGACAATACCCCAGGTAGCGCCGACCACTGACGAAGTGACCGTCTCGCGAAGCACCATGTCCGCCTCTGAGACGGCGCGCGAGAGGCTCTGTCCGCATTTGTCGCAGCGTGTACGCTGGGCTGGATTTTTATGCTGGCACGCCGGGCAGATCCAGTGGAGCGGTGCCCCGCACTGTACGCATGTACGTCGCTGGGAGAGCTGACGGGTGCCGCAGGCGGGACAATGAACCAGCTCTTCACTCTCTTCCAGGTCGGGCTCAATCTCCTCTACTTCTTCAACAACTTCGATGGTATCTGCTTCTGTGAGGACCTCCTCGACCAATTCTTCCTCCTCCACTACTTCCCATTCCTCTTCCTCTAACTCCTCTTCTTCAGCAACAGGGAATTCCGGAACGGTTTCTTCCGCGGCCGTTGCCTCTGTTTCCTGTGGTCGGTCCATTAGCTCGGATTCCTCTTTATCTTCAGGGGACCAGGATTCGATTTCGGCCGCCAGGCGGTAAATACCGACTTCGGATGCCTCCAGACGCTGCAGGGCCTCCTCGGCCGCTTCCCTGTCCAGAGAGGCCTCCGCTTCCGTGATTTCCCTCTCCTCCTCTTTTGTGGGGGCACCGGCGGAGCGAAGGAAATGGTAGTAGTGGTATCCGTCCTGAGTGCTTCTGTCGAGGTCGCGGATCGCCATCAAGACTTCTCTGTCTGCTAACCTTCTCACCCCACGGCTGTGCCCGACGACAAGGGCGAGGTCCGCCACCGAGCAGATCACCCTTGGTATACCCCGTGAATAGCGGTAGATCTCTTTCACCGCTTCTTCTGTATAAAGAGTGGGACCTTCATAACCTGCAACTTTGATACGGTATTGGAGCATCCTGCCGGTGTCCGCCATGTCCATGCTGTGGAGAAAGTAGCGGACAGGAAGTCTCTGGTAAAACTCGGGCAGCCTCTTCATGGTCGCTTCCAGCTCGCTCTGGCCACTGAAGATCAAAGTCAGAAGGAAGGTCTCACCTACCGTGTAGTTGAGCAGCACACGGAATTCCTGGAGGAGTTCGGAACGTTCTGCCAGCATCTGTCCTTCGTCGAGGATGAAGACACAGCGTTCCCCCTTTTCATACATCTCGACCAGGGCTTCGCGGAGCTGCAGCAGGTTCTGTATCTTCTCTCCTTTCGACTCCCCCAATCCGAGTTGCCGTAAGATCTCCCATAACATCTGGTTGGATGTCAGTGTGGGATGGTCTATGAAAACGATCCGGTACTTTTCTTCAGTCGAGCTCCGCAGATCCTGTTCCAGGCGTCTGAGTACGCTCGTCTTACCATCGCCTGGATTCTCGCTGACCAGCAGTGCTCCCCCCTTGTTGCCGGCAATTGCATACTGGAGGCGAAGCATGCATTCGCGGTGCTGCTTGGATAGGTAGAGCATGTCCGGATCGGGTGTAAGCGCGAATGGAGCCCTGCCGAAACCCCAGAAATCGAGGTAGTTCTGACTGAAGCCCGTTTGCATCTTCAGTGTCCTGTCGAGCCGAACCCGCCGGCTCCTCGTCGGGTTGAAGGCAACTGACGCGTCTCCCCTTCTGTGGTGGCCCCAACTGCTCTATTGCCGATGCCGTCCACGGCGCCGAGCACGGTCGTCGTCAGCATTTCAGGAGCCATTAGCTCGCCTGTCACCCTCGATAGATCTGTGCCCGTCACCGCTTCGATATTTGTCAGGATTTCATCCAGTGAGATGATCCGATCTTCGAAAAGAAGACCCTTTGCGAGCCTTGACATCCTATTAAAAGTGTTCTCCAGAGCCAGCATCAGATGTCCCTTTACCTGTTCCTTTGCACTGGTGAGTTCTTCCTCATCCACCTTCTTCCCCGCATCGATCGCATTTAGTTCCTCGTGGATCAGATTGAGTGCCAGAGCCGTATTTTCCGGGGCGCAGGCGAAATAGAAACCCACCGTACCTGTTTCCTCAAAGAACGATGTGACGGCGCTTATCGTGTAGACGAGCCCGCGCTCCTCCCGCAGAGACTGGAAGAGCCTGCTGCTCATTCCGCCGGCCAAGAGGTTCATCAGGACCGCAAGTATGTAGCGGTCATCGTGCAGATAATGCAGCCCCCTCCCCCCGAGGATCACGTGTGCCTGGGAGATATCCCTGGGATGGAGTTCGATGGAACCGCGGCCGTCCGGCTGCATAGGATGCCGGGGCTTTACAGCATCAGGGTTCAGGTGCACGAAGCTCTCTGAAACCAGCTCAACAACCTTATCGTGCTCAAGAGAGCCGGCTGCGGCTACCAGTATGTTATCCGGGCGATAGCGCTGATAAACAAACTCCCGCAAGTCCTCTGAGGAGAGGAAGCTGACAGTTTTTTCCCCTCCCAGTACGGGGTGCGCCAGGGGGTGCCCGCCATACAGATCCATGAGGAACAGTTCGTGCACCCACTCGTCAGGGGTATCGATGGAAGTCTTTATCTCCTCCTGAACTACCTGCTTCTCCTTTTCCAGCTCCTGTGGATCTAGCACTGCGTTCTGGATCATATCGCTTAGAACGTCCACCGCCACCGGCAGGTGTTCGTCCAGAATCCTGGCAAAGTAACAGGTGTGGTCCTTCGCCGTGAATGCGTTCAGGAATCCGCCAAGTCGCTCCAGCTCGTACGCGATGTCGAAAGCGGAGCGCTTCTCGGTTCCCTTGAAGAACATGTGCTCGAGGAAATGAGCCGTTCCCTCTGCGCCTGGCCTCTCGTCCCTGGAGCCGGCGAGACTCCATACCCCGAGCGCGACCGAACGGACAAACGGCAACGCTTCGGTTATCACCACCATCCCATTATCCAGCACTGTACGCCGGTAACTGTCATCGGAGGTGGATGGATCGGCTGGAGAGTTCGTCATGACAGAGTTCACCTGGGAGTTTTGTAAATCCAGATTTTTTCCTCTCCCATTTCACGGATAGCCTCCTTGAGACTCAACCGTATCTTGCCGCCCTCGTTAGTGCCGATGCATTTCACCCAGACCTTATCCCCCTCACGCAGCACGTCCTCTACTTGATCAACCCGTCCTTCGGCGAGTTCCGAAATGTGGCACAGTCCATCCTTGCCGGGCATGATCTCGACAAAGGCGCCGAACTTCACTACCGTCTGGACGATACCTTCGTAGAGCTTGCCTTCTTCAGGTTCCGCCACAAGCGCCGAGATCATCTTGAATGCCTGCTCGCAGCCGTCCTTCTCGACCGATGCGATGGTCACCAGACCGTCGTCATCTATATCGACCTTTGCGCCAGTCGCTTCCTGGATAGACCGGATCGTTTTACCGCCGGGACCGATCACCTCACCGATCTTGCTGGGGCTGATTCTAAGGCCGATGATCCTGGGAGCATTGTCGCTGAGTTCCGCCCTCGGTTTGGGCAGGACACTCTCCATGGCATCAAGTATGTGGAGCCTGGCGGTGCGGGATTTCTCCAGCGCGGCTGCAAGAAGCTCGCGTGAAACCCCGGAGATCTTGATATCCATCTGGATGGAGGTGATACCATCCCTTGTGCCTGCCACCTTGAAGTCCATATCACCCAGATGGTCCTCGGTACCGGAAATGTCGGAGAGGATGACCGAGTTCCCATCCTCCTGGATGAGACCCATGGCCACCCCTGCGACCGCTTCTTTTATAGGCACCCCGGTGTCCATTAATGCAAGTGTGGACGCACAGACGGTGGCCATGCTCGAAGAGCCGTTAGATTCGAGAATATCGCTAACTATCCGGATGGTGTACGGGAAGTACTCCTCTGTCGGAATGACCGGACGCAACGCTCTTTCAGCCAGAGCGCCATGGCCAATCTCGCGGCGGCCGGGCCCAAAGACCCTACGTACTTCACCTACGCTGTACGAGGGGAAATTGTAATGGAGCATGTACGATTTCCACGACTCCCCCTCCAATTCATCCAGTTTCTGCTCATCCTGCTTCGTGCCAAGGGTCACCACAGCCAGCGCCTGTGTTTGACCGCGGGTGAATATGGCTGAACCGTGTGTGCATGGAAGCATACCGACTTCGGATGTGATTTGCCGGATCTCCTCTGGCTGGCGCCCGTCTACTCTGACACCGGTTTCGAGGAGAGTCCCGCGCATATCCTTCTTCTGGATATCATGGATGATATCCCAGACAAAGCGCTGTTCATCCGGATAATCTTCTTCGGTTTCCGCCCGGACCTTTTCTATTGTCTCGTCGATCGCTAATTCACGGTCATGTTTATCAGCGATCTTGTTGGCCGCGAGAACTTCCTCACGGGCGATCCGTTCGACTGTCTCTATTAACTCATCGCTGGGAACCACATGTGTATATTCGCCCTTTGGCTGCCCAGATTCGGCCTTGAGTTCTTCGATGACCTCGACGATCTGGCTGATCTGCTCTTGTGCGAATTCGAGCGCCTCGACCATCTCTTCCTCACTCACCATCCGGGCTCCACCCTCCACCATCACTATGCTGTCGGCGGAGCCGGCCACAACCAGGTCGATCGTGCTTTCCTCCAACTGGCTGAAAGTAGGATTCACGACGAGCTGACCGTCGATCTTGCCTACGCGCACGCCGGCGATGGTTTTCGTGAACGGGATATCGGAGACGGCCAGCGCCGCGCTTGCACCGATCAAACCCAGAAAGTCGGCGTCGTTTTCGCGGTCGCTGGAGATGATGTTCACATGGACCTGTACCTCGTTCTGGTAGTCGTCAGGGAACAGAGGCCTGATCGAACGGTCGATCTGCCTCGCTGAAATGATCTCTTTCTCACTTGGCCGGCCTTCCCGCTTGAAGAAGCCGCCTGGAATCTTGCCACTGGCGTACGCTTTTTCGCGGTATTCGACTGTGAGCGGGAAAAAGGGCAGGTCTTTAGGCGTACGAGTTGCTGTCGCCGCCACCAGGACCACCGTACCCTCATACTGCACCCAGCACGATCCGTTCGCCTGGCGGGCTACCTTTCCTGTTTCAATTGATAGGGTCCTGTCCCCTATTTGAATCTCTTTACGTCCTGTCATAATTTCTCTCTCATTCTTACGATTCTGATATCCGGACGGGGCCTTCCCGCCTGTATTGCTGCTACTTTCTCAGACCCAGCTCTTCCAGAAGATCCTTGTATTTCTCCTGGTCCTTGCGGCGGAGATAATCGAGCAGCCGCCGCCGCTGGCCAACCATCTTGAGTAGACCACGCCGGCTGGCATGGTCCTTCGGGTGCACCTTGAGGTGCTCCGTCAGATATGATATTCGCTCAGTCAGAAGAGCTATCTGTACTTCTGACGAGCCCGTGTCGTTCTGAGCACGGCCGAATTTTTCAACCAGCGCTGTCTTATCTTCCTTCGTTAAAGGCACTCAGTTTCCCTCCTGTGCAAGAATGCGTTCAGCTTCAATCACGTCCTTTTCGATCTGTTTCACGAGGGCTTCGGGACCCTCGAATGTCTGTTCATCGCGGATGTTGGCGTGGAACATCACCTCTATGGATTCACCGTAGATGTCGCTGTTGAAGTCGAAGAGGTGTACTTCGACAGTCTGCTCATCGGCGTTGAAAGTCGGTCTGGTCCCGATACTGCAGGCTCCTAGGCAGGTCAGGTCCCTCACGGTGGACCTGACCGCGTAAACCCCGTTACCCGGAATGCACTTCTCACGGGCCGGTATCGCCAGGTTAGCTGTGGGATATCCAAGCTTTTTCCCCCGTTGATCCCCCTTCACGACCAACCCCGTCATGCTGTACGGGCGCCCGAGCAAATGCCCGGCGCGTTCGACATATCCCTCGGCAAGGAGCTTTCGGATAACAGTACTTGTAATCGGCTGGCCGTCGTTGGTCACAGCTTCAACCACTTCCAGGTCGAATCCGAGATCTGGAGCCATTTCTCTGAGCAGCTCAGGTCTTCCTCTCCTGCCCCTTCCGAACGCATGATCATGGCCCAGAACCAGGAACCGAACACCGAGGGCCCCCACCAGCACCTCCCGGACAAAGTCTTCCGCTTCCATCTGGCTGAACTCGCGGTTGAAAGGGAGGATGACCAGCGTGTCGAGCCCCGCAGCTTCAAGAAGTGCCAGTTTCTCATCGCGGGTTGTCAGCAGAGGGGGGGCCGTACCAGGTGCGATGACTTGCTGCGGGTGTGGCTCGAATGTGAGCAGAATTCCCCTGCCTTCGCGTTCACGCGCGATGGAATTGACACGGTTGAGGAGTCTCTGATGACCCAGGTGGATGCCGTCGAAGGCCCCGAGTGTAATCACGGGATATTCCGAGGACTGAGGTGAGGTATCCAAACCGAATAAAACCCTCATCCCCCTAACCCCCGAACCCTTTCGGGTCAGACAGCACGGTCCTGGGCTGGAACATGCCATCCTGACCGACCACGATCAGCCGTCCCACAGCGATAAGATCATCCCTGCAGATTGCTCCCACATATGTCTGCTCGGCCGCGTACCGGACCGCATCGGCCGCCAGACGTAGTTCATTCCCGTGTAGCAGCCTCTTGGCCTGGGCTGGTGTGACTTCCACACGCATCTGGGGAGGCAGCAGTTCAGCCATTGGCCGGATCCACTCCCGTACGTACCCCTCCCCCTCCGGGCTCGCCAGCGGAAAGGCTTCCTCCACCGAAAAGGGCCCGACTCCCAGGCGTCGCAGTTTCGTGAGGTGACCTCCCACACCGAGCTCATCACCCACATCTCTTGCCAACGCACGAAGGTAGGTTCCCGTGCCCACAATAGCCGTGAAACTGAGTTCGGGGGGGGAAAACTGTGCGATCTCGAGGCTGTAGATACGGATATCTCGCGCCTCAAGATCCGCCGCCTCCCCGCGCCTTGCCTTCTTATATGCCGGCTCCCCTTCGATCTTGACCGCGGAGTATTGAGGCGGGACCTGTTCCACTTCACCTACCCAACCCTGAAGGACTCTCCTGACATCCTCCTCGGCGACTGCGGCTACCCTCTCCGGGTCCACCTTCTCGATGACCGAACCTGTCATATCGCATGTATCGGTCTTACTTCCGAGACAAATTGTACCGCTGTAGGATTTTGGATACTCGTCCAGGTATTGCATCAGCCGGGTTGCACGACCTACGAGCAGTATGAGAAGACCGGTCGCGAAAGGATCCAGCGTGCCGGCATGGCCTACCTTCGTTCCCTGCAGGGCTTTCCGGACCCACCTTACAGCGTCAAAGGAGCTCCACCCATCAGGCTTGTCCACCAGGACGAATCCGTCGTGCAAGGGATCCCCCTTTATGACAGCCACTTGACTACCTCTGAAACGATATTGTCCTTTACTTTTTCCAGTGAACCCCGGACTTCGCAACCTGCAGCTTTCTCGTGCCCTCCTCCTCCAAAGACCTCGGCTATCAACCTGACATCCACTTTCCCACGCGAACGGAGACTGGCCCGGTAGACACCATCACCCGTCTGGCGTATGAAGATCCCGACCTCGACGCCCTCGACCTGCATGGTGTAGTCAACAATGCCTTCACTGTCGAGGTGGCCGTCTGGGAAGAATGTCGTGGCGAGCTCACGGGGCATGATCATCAAGCAAGTTCGCCCGCCATGATACAAATCGATCGTACTCAGCAGATGCCCCAGCAACCTGAAGAAGGGTACGGGCCGCTCGAAGTAGATACGCCGTGCTATCAATGAGGGATCGGCCCCGGCTGCCACCAGAGAAGCTGCAGCTCGCAGGCTGTGGGCATCGGTATTGGAGAACTGGAAGCGTCCCGTATCGGTGAGAACCGCCGCGAATAGCTGGTCAGCTATCACAGATGTGCAATCGACACCCAGTGTTTCCGCCATTCTCAGAACCAGTTCGGCAGACGATGCACGTTCCGGATCGACGATAACAATATCCCCAAAGCAATCATTGCTCACATGGTGGTCTATGTTTACCTCTGGTGCCCCCTGTACAAGCCAATCGTGCAGGTGATCCAGGACAGGTCCCACTCTCTCCCTCTCTGAGGTGTCGACGAAGATCACCATCTGGAACAGTTCTTTTTCGCTCAGGTTCGAGAGGATCGGATCGTCGAATTTCAGGACCGGCCTGTCGATCAGAAACTGGTACTTCCGGGCGATAGAGTCGGATATAACGATTTCGATACTTTTACCGATGGCTTCCAGAATACCGCGGATGCCGAGCGCCGAGCCGACTGCATCCCCATCAGGGTTCATGTGAGTAACGATCAGAACTCGATCGATGGGCTCAAGGGCCCTCTCAAGGGCCTCCAGACCCTCAGCTGGAGACATCACGTTCATCTGCAAGTTGTTTCAGAAGGGCATCCATTCGGAAGCCCCGGTCCACAGAGCTGTCATATATGAATCGGAGCTCGGGTGTGTTTCGCAGCTTCACATTCTCACCGAGTCGTTTGCGAATAAAACCGGAGGCGGCTCTGAGACCTGCCAGGGTTTCCTCCAGATCTTCAGTTTCACCGACTGTCACATAGATCGTCGCCACAGAGAAATCCCGTGCCACCTTGACACCGGTGACAGTAACAAATCCGACACGTGGGTCTTTGACTTCCCGTTCGATCAGGGTCCCTACTATCCGTTTGATCTCATCACCCACACGGTCTGTACGGTCGAAACTCTCCATTAACAAAAGGCTATCTGAACTCGAGGGTGTAATCCTGCATGTAACACGCCGTCTCACGTTCTACACGGTTAACAACCTTACTGAGAACGGCGTTTGCAAAGGCCCTGTCGTTACTGACCACTACAACAGCTATCTCCGCTGACTGATGCAGATCGTTCTTGTCCACCTCCGCCACGCTTACATTGAAGTTGTTACGGAGCTGTTTGATCAGCTTCTGCAGGATACCGCGTTTTTCCTTCAGTGATCGGCAACCGGGAATGTAAAGCTGGATGACAACGGTCCCTAGAGTCATGACACCTCCTATAAAGTCCTCGCGACTTCTTCCTTCTCATAGACTTCTATAATGTCGCCAACCTTGACGTCGTTGAAGTTCTCCAGACCTACACCGCACTCGAACCCCTCCTTCACCTCGCTTACATCGTCCTTGAACCTTCGCAAACTGCCGACCCTGCCGTCGTAGACGGTCACGCTGTCCCGGATCAGCCTTACTATGCTGCTCCGCATGATGATGCCGTCTACTACCATACAGCCCGCCACAGCCCCAAACCTGGGAATCCTGAAGGTGTCCCTGACCTCCAGAGTGCCTGTGATCTCCTCCTTAATCTCGGGCTTGAGCAGGCCTTCCAGCCCCTGTTTGATGTCTTCGACAGCTTCGTAGATGACCTCGTAGAGCCTGATCTCAACCCCCGTCTGATCAGCCGCTTCACGGGCATTACGGTCGGGCCTTACATGGAAGCCAACGACGATGGCGTTCGAAGCCTGGGCGAGCATCACATCGGTTTCGTTGATTCCTCCTACACCCTGGTGGATTACCCTTATCTGCACCTCATCAGTACTAAGCTTGTGGAATGAATCGCTCAACGCCTCGACCGAACCGTCGGTATCCCCTTTGACGATAAGCGTAAGTTCTTCGATCTCTCCCTCTTCAATCCTTGTGCGCACGCCGCTCAGCGCCGTGGCTTCCCTGAAGGCGAATTCCTGTTCGCGTCGTATCTGCTGACGCTTCTGAGACAGGGCTCTCGCCTTTTTCTCATCAGCCACCGTGTGAAACGAGTCCCCGGGTTGCGGCAGGCCGTCAAAACCCAATATCTGTACCGACTGGGATGGGTGCGCATCCCGTCTCGGGCGACCCCGAGGGTCGAAAAGAGCTCTGGCGCGCCCCGAATGCATGCCTGCAAGGAATGGATCCCCCTCCTTGAGCTCACCCTTCTGCACCAGGACTGTGGCAACCGGACCCCGTCCTTTATCCAGCTCGGCTTCAAGTACTACTCCTCTGGCCAGACCAGTGCGGTCCGCCTTCAGCTCGAGCATTTCAGCCTGAATGAGAATTAACTCGATCAGCTTATCCACTCCCTCGCCAGTCTTCGCCGAAATGGGCACCGCGACGGTTTCGCCGCCGTAATCCTCCACAACTATGTTATGCTGGGTGAGCTGCTGCTTCACACCTTCCTGGTCTGCATCTGGAAGGTCGATCTTGTTGATCGCAACTACTAATGGCACTCCGGCTGCCTTGGCGTGGTTGATGGCCTCTACCGTCTGGGGCATAACCTTGTCGTCGGCGGCTACTACGAGTACCACGATATCTGTCAGCTGGGCGCCGCGTGCGCGCATGGCGGTGAACGCTTCGTGCCCCGGAGTGTCGAGGAATGTGACGTTTCCTCCGGGGGTCTCTACTTCATAGGCGCCGATATGCTGGGTGATGCCGCCTACCTCACCATAAACGACACGCGTCTGCCGGATATAGTCAAGGAGTGAAGTCTTCCCATGGTCAACGTGCCCCATCACAGTAACTACCGGGGCACGTGGGACCAGTTTCTCTTTGTCTGCCTCTTCTTCCTCTTCCTTTAAAAAGTCTGCCCCATATTCTTCTATCGATTCGACCTCGAATCCGAATTCGTCCGAAATGAACTCGATGGTCTCCATCTCGAGGCGTTGGTTTATTGTCACAACCAGCCCAAGCTGAAAACACGCGGTTATGATATCACTCGGCGAAACGTCCATCTTAGACGCCAGCTCCGACACAGAGGCGAACTCGGTGACCTGGATTACCTTCCGCTCCTCGAGCTCGACGCCCTCCTCCGGGAGATCTTCTATGTCACGGCGGCGACGACGACCCTTCGATCGTCCCGGGCCGCTCCGGATATCCGCAAGTGTCTCACGGATGGTGGATCTTACTTCTTCCGCATCGACAGCCTTTCTACCTTTTTTACGTTTCTTCTTCCTCCGGCTCATCGCAGGAACCGGCCTGGGTACCGGCGGACGCCTCTCCTTCACCTGCGGCACCCTGCGCTCTATGATCTTCGGTCCAGTGCCTTCTGCCTCCCTAGCCTCCTTGCTCTGCCGTATCCGCTCGCGCAGGCTGGATCCTGAAAGGCGCCCGGCCCTCAGGGAGGCACTCTCAATCGTCTCCTCAACCGGTTCTGCTTCGGATGCTGCCTGGGCCGCGACCGCTGCCTCTTCTTCCCCGGCAGGCAGTACTTCCGGTTCTTCAGCCGCGGGTCTCCCCTCTTCAACGGGGAGTGCTTGAAGAGCGGCAGCTTTTTCCTCGGCGAGTCGTTTGGCCTCGGCTGCTTGCTTCTTGATACGCTCAGTTTCGTCTCTAACCCGAGACAGCTTTTCGGCAACCCTGCGCGCCACTTCGTCATCCGGCTTCTTGCGAAGACGCTTCTTCTCCCCCTCCTTCTTCTCCTTCACAGCTTTGAGTTTGGCCACGGCTGACTCTTTCTCAGCCTTTTCCAGGGCCTTCCGCTTTTCAGCTACCTCTTTCTTGCGGGCTTCTTCAGCAAGAGACGCTTCCTTTTGACCCTCGAAGTAATCCGCTATAGCCTGCAGCATCTCTTCGTTTACGGGACTCATATGGCTCTTGGTCTCGTAGCCGAGGTTCTGAAGGACCTCCAGCATGGCCTGGCTCGAAACCTTGAATTGCCGTGCCACCTCATATACTCGGTTCTGCTTGCTCAAACCTGCCTCCGTACAGCGGTTGTGGGCGCTGTGTACCTACGACGCAGCACCTTCGCCCGGGTGCCTGCCGTTACGAGCCGTCGCCTCATATATCGCTCCTGCCAGCCCCGGGTCCGTTATGGCCACTACGGCCACCTCCATTCTCCCAAGTGCACCGCCGAGCGCTTGCTTATTGCCCAATACCGTCAAGGGTACGCCATGCTGTTGGCTGAGCGCTTTCATCTCGCCGGCCACCGCATTTCCGGCGTCTGCAGCCAGGAACAGGTGTACCGCCCTGCGCCTGTGGAGCGCATTTCGCACTGAATCCCTTCCCACAGACGCGTTACCTCCCTTCAGAGCCAACCCGATAAGATTAATCGCGTCCCTGTTCCTGATCACCTTCACCACCATCAGCTTCCTCACCTGCCGGAGAGACCTCTTCAACCACCGGCTCTTCCTCCCCGCCTGTGATGACTGCCTCATCTGCTGCAGACTCACTATCAACCACAGCAGGTGCGTCCTCGTCGCGTTCCTCTGTTTTTCGAAGGATTTCGGTATCGATAACCCAGTCTTTCTCGTCAAGGCCCTCAACCACCGTTTCCGCAACCGCTGATGGGGCCGGAAGGGCCGGCTCTCTGAGTGCATCGGATTCAGCGGCCTCTTCCCCGGTCTCAGCCACTGGTTCCCGCTCGGGTGGAGCATACGTTTCGCCCGTAAAAGCTTCGAGCGCTTTAATCAGGGACGTGAAAGTGGCCGGACCAATTCCAGGTATCGCCTGGATCTCGTCAGGCGTCATGGACTGCAGGTCCTGGACGTACTCAACCCGTTCAGAGCTGAGCATCTCTTCCTGATGTTCGGTGATATCGAGTTCACCTATACGCTGGTAAATACCTTCCACCTCTTTCAGGGCTCGATCATAGTCCGCCTCGGAGACCACATCGATACGGTAACCGACCAGCTCACCCGCAAGCCTGGCGTTGGTGCCGCCGGGCCCCAGAGCCAATGCGATCTGGTCCTCATGCATGATGAGGGTCAGTTCTTTGCGCTCATCATCGATCAGCACGCGGCTGACCCTGGCCGGGCCGATGGCCTTGGTCACGAAGAATGTGACATCGGGGCTCCACGGCACGATATCGATTCGCTCGTTGTTGAGTTCCCTGACTATGCTCTGTACACGCGAGCCTTTCATCCCGACACAGGCTCCCACCGCGTCCACTCTCAGATCGTGGCTGCGAACCGCTACCTTGCACCGTTCGCCGGGCGCCCGAGTGATCTTCTTGATCTCAACGATCCCTTCGTAGATTTCAGGGACCTCAATAGCAAAGAGCTTCCGGACGAATTCATCGTCGCCACGGCTCAGGATGATCGAGGGACCTTTGGCATCCATCGAGACTTCCTTTACCAGGGCACGGATTGTATCGCCCTGCCGAAAACGCTCCCTCCGAATCTGTTCGCGGTAAGGCAGCACTGCTTCAACACGTCCGATGTTTACCAGCAGCGCCCCCCGGGTCGCCTGCTGGACACTCCCCGTAATTATCTCGCCTTCTCTGTCGAGGTATTCCTCGAAGATCTTGTCCCGTTCCGCCTCCTTGATGCGTTGCTGCAGCACCTGTTTGGCGGCCTGGATCGCGGTACGCCCGAAAGCCGTGATCGGGACATCAACATATATGTGCCATCCAACTTCGGTTTCAGGGTCAATTTGCTGCGCCTGGTCCAGCGGGATCTGGAGCAGTGGTTCCTGCACATCTTCCTCCGTGGCGACGATCTCCTTCACGATCCCCAGCGTTATTTGCCCAGTCTCCTTATCCACGTCCACTTCGACAGGATCGAGTGTCCCCAGCGCTCGTTTCGCAGCCGTCAGCAGACCGATCTCCAGGCTCTCGAGAACGATCTCTCTCTTCAGATTTCGCTCGCGTGCGATCTGGCTGAGAGCTTCGATTATTTCATAGTTGATGTCTTCAGACATTGATCCTCCAACCGGCGGATCCTCTACCGGCTTTACTGCATTGAAACTTCAATCGATCCCTCGAGGATCGATGAGATATGTACCCTTGTCGGGTCTCCACTGACCTTCCTCTTGCTCCCACCCGCCTTTTCCGGCGGCGGATCAAGCAGCAGTGTCTCTTCCTCAACCTCGGTCAGGCGGCCGCGAACGGAACGCATCCCCTGCTTATCTTTCACTTTCAGGTGGAGAACCTCGCCAACGGCCCTTTCAAAGTCGCGGCGGGTCTGCAGCCTGCGATCCAGTCCCGGTGATGAGACTTCTATGTTAAAGGACTCATCCAGTCCGGGTTCATGCTCAAGTTCGCGCGACAGTCGTCGGCTGACCCTGGCGCAGTTCTCTATTGTCACGCCCGAAGGTTTGTAGATGTAGACACGCAGCAGAGACGACCCGCCCTTGCCTGAGACAGTGGCTTCCACGAGTTCCAGCTTATCCTCGAGCTCCAGAACCCTGCCGATACATCCTTCAATCAGTGTCTGCTTCCTGTTGACGTCCACTACTGCTCCAATCGCCTATGAAATACGCGGGCGAGCACTCCAGGTCTGCCCCGCGAGTCTTGAATGCATATGACATAGACCCTGCCGCGAGGATCTCCAAACTCGAACAGGTGCAGTGCGACCCGATAACGGGTTCAGCAGGTGCTTACGGAGATCCCCGACCCGCCGGCCATTCTCCTCTCTTCAGGCGAGAGGAGTCCCGGTGGGGTCAGCAATCCGGGCGAGTGTACACAAGAAAAAGAATCTTCGCAGCAAAAGCAATACTGTTGGCCGTTTTTTCCGCTCGATCACAAATCATCATGTGGAACAACCCGCACCAGAGCCTCTCCCTTATCCACAATCTGACCGGTTTCCACCATCACCTTTTCGACAATTCCCCCCAGAGTCGCCTTTATCTCATTTTCCATTTTCATCGATTCGACTACTACTACACCCTCCCCCTCGGCAACCTCCTGCCCTTCCTCGACTTCCACAGCCAGAACCAGTCCAGGCATTGGTGCAACGATCTCTGCCGGTTCCGAGCTGTCCCGGCTTGCGGCTATTTCCCTCCTGAGATGGAAAAGACGGTCTTCTTCCACCTGGGCTACGAATTCGTGCCCTTGGAGTACTGCCTTGTAGCCATCCGGCACCCTGCTCAGAAAAACCGACGTATTCTGATCGTCCAGGCTGACCATGTACTTATCGCCGTGGACGTGATGGAGCGAAACCTTCGACTTGCCGCAAAGCTTCCCATCTATAGAAGCCGTAAGAAGGTAAACACCATCTGCGGATGCACCTGCGAGGGTCAGCTCGTAGGTTTCTCCTCCCAGAGTAACCGCCCAGGTTACTTCTGCCATCCGCGCAGCTCCCTTCCCTCCAAGACCCAGCGGCTGGCAGGGCCCTGCCTGCTGGAGCCTTTTGCCTGTCCGGCGGCAAAGCTATCGCTCTTCTGTGCGTGGAAGAGCGTTGTGGCCACGGCCGCTATGAATGCATGTTGGGCTACCTGGCTTTCCTTTTCCTCCATCATCCGGGACACGATATGCGTATCGTAATCCCCCGACTGAAACGCCTCGTGCGCCATAACCTCGCGCAGGAATGGAACGATCGTTGTAACACCCGTAATCTGGTACTCTTCGAGCGCACGCCTGATGCGGCTGATCGCCCCGGTGCGGTCCGGTGACCAGGCGACAAGCTTTGCAATCAGTGGATCGTAATGCAGGGTCACCTCACTCCCCACCGCAACTCCGCAGTCGTGTCGGATGCCGGGACCCGAAGGCGCATCTATGTGGTTGATGTATCCCGGTGAAGGGAAGAAATTGTTGTCCGGATCCTCGGCGTAGATACGGGCTTCGATGGCGCTTCCCCGTGGCTGGACATCTTCCTGCCCATACTCCAGCGGTTGACCGGCCGCTATTGATAACTGGTCCAGCACCAGATCGCGACCTGTAACCATCTCGGTCACCGTATGCTCGACCTGGAGGCGCGCGTTGACTTCGAGGAAGAAGAACCGGTCACCTTCCAGCAGGAACTCCACCGTTCCGGCTCCCTGGTATCCCGATGCGAGTGTCAACCTGACCGCAGCTTCACTCATCTCCCCACGCATATCGGGGGTGAGAGCAGGGCTGGGGGTCTCCTCGATGATCTTCTGATGACGTCTTTGGACGCTGCATTCACGCTCTCCCAACCACACACAGGTACCGTGTGAATCGGCCATAACCTGAAATTCAACATGACGGGGATGGGCCAGGTATTTTTCGATGTAAACCGATTCGTCACTAAAAGCGGACCCGGCCTCTGAACGTGCCATCTTCAGCGAACTTTCAAGCTCCTGTGGATTTTCGACCACCCGCATTCCCTTGCCGCCACCACCGGATGCCGCCTTCAGCAGGATCGGGTATCCGATCTCTTCACCGGCTCTAACGGCCTCCTTTAAAGTACGAACCGGTTGATCGGTTCCGGGAATGATCGGCACATCGTGGGCCACAGCAACCTTCCTGGCTGCTGTCTTATCACCCAGAAGGCGCATCGAATCGGGGGGCGGGCCGATCCATACGAGACCGGCATCCTGTACAGCCTGGGCAAAGTCGGCATTTTCTGCCAGAAATCCGTAGCCAGGGTGCACCGCATCGGCCCCGCTCTTCTGGGCGGCTTCTATGATCCTTTCAGTTACAAGATATGATTCACGCGCAGGAGCCTGGCCTATCGGGTAGGCCTGGTGGGCAGTTGTAACGTGGGGTGCTGTGCGATCCGCTTCGCTGTATACAGCAACTGTACCTATACCCACTTCGTGGCACGTTCTGAATATGCGTATCGCTATCTCACCGCGATTGGCAACCAGGACTTTCGAAAAATATGGTTTCGTTGCCACGGGAAGTCCTCAATCTATGACGCGAGTGCCGCCTCGGCGGCGTCGGTGCCCAGGCCCGGGGTCACACCGGTGATGATTTCTACGGCCTCGAGGAACTTGAGCAGGTTCTCAGGTGTGCTTGAGGTGCCCATAAGCCCTACCCGTACCACCTGCCCGGCCAGCGGACCAAGCCCGCCGCCTATTTCTATTCCGTAATCGGCCAGCAGCTGTGCTCGCAGATTCTTCTCATCGACATCTTCGGGTGGTCGCACCGTTGTGAGAGGAGCGAGTCGGTACTTCTCTTCTACAAACAGCTCCCACCCAAGAGCCTCCAGACCCACCCAGAGCGCCTCCGCGTTATGCTTGTGCCTGTTCCATCTCTCCTCCAGTCCTTCCTCCAGCACACGGCGCAGCCCTTCATGTAGCGAGTATATCATATTTATCGGTGCAGTATGGTGATAGCGCCGATTGGCCCCCCAGTACTCCCTTATCATGGACATATCAAGGTACCAGGAGGAAACCCTGGTATCGCGCCCTTCCAGTTTCTCGAGTGCTGCAGACGAGAAACTGAGAGGAGAGAGTCCGGGAGGAATGGAGAGACATTTCTGTGTACCCGAGTAGCAGGCATCGATATCCCAGTCGTCCAGGTGTATCGGTACCCCACCCAGGCTGGTCACGCAATCGATCAGCAGCATAGCCCCGTGCTCGTGGCACAGGTCACCAACACCTTCCAGAGGTTGCAGCACTCCTGTCGAGGTCTCTCCGTGCACCAGCATCACCAGTTTTGTAGGGTTGGCCTTCAATGCTTTCTCCACAGCCTCGGCCGGGATCGGCAGGCCCCATGTGATTTCCAGTGCCTCCACTTCCGCTCCGACCCTGCTAAGCATATCTATCAACCTGGTGCCGAAGACCCCGTTCATACCTACGACCACACGGTCACCCGGTTCGACAAGGTTGTCTACGGCCGCCTCCATGGCAGCGCTGCCTGTCCCGGAAACCGCTATTGTGAACGGGTTCTTTGTGTTGAGCACCTGGCGCAGCATTTCCTGCACATCATCCATAATCCCGAGGAATGCGGGATCAAGGTGCCCGATTGTCGGAAGCGCGAGAGCCTCCAGGACGGCCGGGTCTACATTGCTCGGACCGGGGCCCATCAGGAGACGTTCAGGTATGCGGAGCAATATGCACCTCCCTTCATCGACAGGGTTGCCCTGTCAATTCCGGTCATGTAACCGGTCGCGACCAAGCGGAGAAAAGATCTTTAAAGTGGAATATTGCCGTGCTTTTTCGGCGGGTTCCTGTCCACCTTGGTCTCCAGCATCATCAGCGCCTCGATCAGGCGACGCCGCGTTGAGCGCGGCTCTATAATATCGTCTATATAACCTCTCTGTGCTGCAATGAATGGATTCGCGAATGTTTCCCTGTACTCCTCGGCATGCCTTTCTGCAACCGCTCCGGGATCTTCTCCACTGGCGATCTCTTTCCTGAAGATGATCTCAACCGCTCCTTTAGGACCCATGACCGCTATCTCCGCCGTAGGCCATGCCAGGTTCACATCACCCCTGATGTGCTTGGAGCTCATGACATCGTACGCCCCTCCATACGCCTTGCGCGTGATGACGGTCAGTTTGGGAACTGTCGCCTCGCAGTAGGCATAGAGAAGCTTGGCACCGTGTTTGATTATCCCACCGTGCTCCTGCTCGAGACCGGGAAGGAATCCGGGCACATCCACGAAAGTGATTAACGGAATATTGAACGAGTCGCAGAAGCGGATGAACCGGGCTCCTTTCAACGACGCACTGATGTCCAGCACACCGGCAAGATGGGCCGGCTGGTTTGCCACTATACCTATCGGCCGCCCGTCCATCCTGGAAAAACCGACGATGATATTGCCGGCGTAATTCTTGTGGACCTCTAAGAAGTCCCCGTGGTCCACGATTCTGCGGATTACATCGAGCATGTCGTACGGCTTGTTCGGATTTTCCGGCACCAGCGAATCCAGGTCCTCCTCTTCACGATCTATCGGATCGTCGCTGTCGATCCTCGGCGGATCCTCCCTGTTATTCCCAGGTATGAATGAAAGCAGTTTTCGGACTGTCTCGAGTGCCTCCACCTCGTTATCAGCGGCGAAGTGAGCAACCCCCGAGGTTGTAGCGTGGGCATCCGCCCCTCCAAGTTCTTCAAATGTAACGTCTTCGTGGGTCACCGTCTTAACCACGCTGGGCCCTGTCACGAACATGTAGGAGGTGTTCCTGGCCATGATTATGAAGTCTGTGATTGCGGGGCTGTACACCGCCCCACCCGCGCACGGACCCAGTACAGCGCTGATCTGAGGGATCACCCCGCTTGCCAGAGTGTTGCGAAGGAATATTTCGGCATACCCCCCGAGGCTTACCACCCCTTCCTGAATCCGTGCACCACCGGAATCGTTCAGCCCGATCACTGGCGCGCCAACATGCATGGCCGTGTCCATAAGCTTGCAGATTTTTTCGGCGTGTGACTCCGACAACGATCCGCCGAATACCGTGAAATCCTGGCTGAAAACGAATACCAGCCTTCCATTCACCTTGCCGTAGCCGGTGACGACCCCATCCCCCATAATCTTCTGGTTCTCCATCCCGAACCCTGTGGCCCGGTGGGTGACGAACATATCCTGTTCCACGAAGGTGCCTTCATCCAGGAGCAGGTCGAGCCGTTCCCTTGCGGTGAGCTTACCCTTCCCGTGCTGCTGCTCGATTCTCTCATCTCCACCCCCCAGTAGCGCCTTATCGCGCATTTTCCTCAACCGCTCTATCCGATCGTGATCACTCATCTTTACACAGCTCTTCGTAAAGTGCCCTGGCCTTCTCTTCCAGCTCCTCGATGGAGCCGTCGTTTTCCATAATGTAGTCGGCCCTCTTGATTATCTCCTCCTGCGGCAGCTGGGCGGCCATCCGAGCTGCGGCCTGATCTGGTGAGAACTCTCCCATATCTACAAGACGGCGGAGTCTTTCCGCACGGGATGCCGCGACAGCGATGACGACCTCAAAGGTGTCCGCATAGCCTGTTCCCACCGCCAGCGCTGTTTCCACCACGAAGCAGCCGTGTATATCCTTGATATGTTCATAGCGCCGGTTAAGTTCGGCGATGACACGGGGATGAATCAGGGAGTTAACCTTCTGCAGAGCTTCGGGATGGTGGAAGATGTATGCTGCCAGCTCCAGGCGCTTTAGCTCCCCTGCCTGAGTGTAGAATGATCGCCCCAGAGCCTCGGTGAGCGCTTTACGAATCTGAGGGGTAGCCGCAAGGGATTTCGCCAGCTCGTCTGCATTCTCCATATGGGCGCCCATTTCGGCAAAGACCCTGCCCACGGTGGTCTTCCCGCTGGCGATACCGCCCGTAAGACATACCAGCCTCATGAGCCGTCATCCATTATTCCCGGTGCGGTCTCCCTCCGGAACCGTGCCTTCATCCTCATCAGAGCCGGCTGTTTCCGAATTCTTGTCTGTGAGTTCCTGTGACTTAGGCGGGAGCGGTTCCTTCTTCGAGTCATCAGTGGAAGCTCGTTCGATTTCCCTGGTGATCTCGAACTGGACGTCTCTGGCGGCTTTCCTGAATTCCGCCATTCCCTTTCCCAACCCCCGGGCAATCTCGGGAAGCTTCTTCGAGCCGAAAAAGACCAGGGCCAGAAGCAACAGAATAAATATCTCCTGTGTACCTATGCCGCCCATCTCGACGCCTCCTTGCCAGTGCCTTGGACTCTCACCGGGCTCTCCCGGCTATCGGAACCAGCGGAAGTAGTATGCTGCAAACAGGATGCCGAGTACACCAACTACATTTATCGTTAGCCTGAATCCGACCGTGATGCTTATCACGGCGAGGTCGACCGTTGCAGGGCCGAAACCGATGCTAGCTGCGGAAAGGAAGAATTGTCGAACCACACCCTCTGGCAGTATCAGCCCCAGAAGCTCCCCCAGCAGCGATCCTGCAACCGCCCCGCATACCAACCAGAGGGAAAGGACACCGATGCGGCGATTGCGCGTCATAATCAGCCCCCATTGCTACTTTGCCGGTTCCCTGCACCGGCCAGTGTCATGTAAAGAAGCGCCCGGATCGGCCCATGCCCCAGATAGAGAAGGGCTATGGGTAGACCCACAAGCGCTGGTTTTATTACTATAAGGACGATTGCTGCCGCGGCTATCCACCACTTCACGACATTACGCCTCTCCTGCCGTCCAAATTCCGGGAACTTCTCATATTCAATCCGGCTCACCATCAGCAGTGAACAGGTGCAAAGCATTATATAAGCGGCCGGGGGATGAACTACACTACCCCAGAGTGTCTCTTCGAAGAGCCAGAAGGCCGCAATTGCCAGCCCTGCTCCCGTTATCGGCAATCCTTCGAACCGCCCGCTCGGCGCCTTCGATCCAGACCAGATGAATCTGGCCAATCTCCAGGTACCGGCCATCACATAAAGAGCACCTAAAAAGACCGACGTCAGCTGAAGTCCCGCTGGAATGGCAACGCCGATGAGCACTACCGGTGCGAGTCCGAAAGAGACCAGATCTGCAAGTGAATCGAATTCACGGCCCCAGGGTGTAGGTTCTCTCCCACCCCATCTGGCAACAGGGCCGTCGATGGCGTCGAGGACTCCCGCCATTACGATCAGCCATACCGCCGTGACCAGATGCGGCTGTCCCAACCCGATAGCCTGGGGAAGTGTCATCATCATGATGGCCGCAAATCCGAGGAGCAGGTTTCCGGCTGTCAGCAGGATTGGCCACATATTCAACTGACCTCAGGCGGAATCGACTCACGATCCGGTTCGGCAACAGGCGTTACTCCGGCTCGTACCAGTGATCCCTGCTTTGCAATGAGCCGATACCCTCTCGGGAATACCACTTCAACCCTGCTTCCGAATCGGATCAGCCCAATACGTTCCCCGCGTTGGCACTTCATGTGATCAGTAAGATAGGGGACTATACGGCGGGCCAGCAACCCTGTGACCTGGCTGACGGCCATATCACCCCACGGCGTCTTGCACTCCATCACAAGACGTGCGTTTGCCGACGCACCCTCAGATCCGGCCCGACGATGGCTCCCGGCCTCAAGCACGATCTCTTTAACCTCGCAGGAGAGAGGCATACGGACCACATGAACATCGCTCAACCGCAGATAAACAGCTAGCAGGGGTCCATTACCATTATTCTCGGCCTCCACTACCTTTCCGTCGGCGGGCGATACAGCAACCTCGGCTCTCAGCCCCGGAGGCGGCTCCCGTTCCGGATCACGGAAGAAACAGAGGAATGAGAACAGGCAGATCAATGTGCCGAGTACCGGCCACACAGGAAAAGGTATTATACCTGTCCACCATATCAGGAAGACGGCGGCAAAAAGTCCCAGCGCACCGGCTATGAAGATCCCTCCACCACGTGCTATACGCACAGAATGCTCTCCGGGTGCTAATGCAACCCGACGCGCCCCAAAATGGTATCCACATGCGACAGCTGTCTGCGGGCATCGAAACATGCTTCGATTTCGTCGGCTGAAAGCCTCTCTGTAACCCGGCCGTCCCTGTCGATAAGCTCCCTGAACGTCTTCTCCTTCTTTTCCAACGCCTCCATCGCATTTTCCTGAACGACGGCATACGCCTCTTCCCTGGCCATGCCCGTATTCACCAGGGCCAGCAGCACCTCCTGACTGAAGATCAGCCCCCCCGTCGCCTCAAGATTCGTGCGCATCTGTTCTGGGTACACAACCAGACCGTCGACAACATCCGTCATCTTGGCCAGCATGTAGTCGAGGGCTATGCAGCTGTCGGGCAGTATGACCCGCTCGGGTGCACTGTTGGTGAGGTCACGCTCGTGCCAGAGAGCCACATTTTCGAAACCTACCTGCGCCCATCCCCACAGCAGCCTGGCCATACCCGTAACGCGCTCACAGACTATCGGATTCCGTTTATGGGGCATGGCCGAAGAGCCTTTCTGGCCTTTTTTGAATCCCTCCTCAACCTCAAGGATCTCTGTCCGCTGCAGGTTCCGGATCTCTGTAGCCAGTTTGCCCACTGTAGCTCCTATGCCCGCCAGCACGGAGAGGAAATAGGCGTGACGGTCTCGCTGAAGGATCTGAGTGCTGGCCGGCGCCGGGGCCAGACCCAGCTTTTTGCACACATACGATTCGACTTCCGGCTCAAGGTGGGCGAACGTGCCGACCGCACCCGATATCTTCCCGGCTGCGACATCTCCTATCGCGTCTGTCAGGCGCTGGCGATGGCGTCGCAGTTCATCGTAATAGACGGCCATCTTCAGACCGAAGGTAGTCGGCTCCGCGTGCATACCGTGCGTGCGTCCTACGCAGATCGTATCCTTGTGCTCCACGGCCCGTTCGCCGACCGCTTCTCTCAAAGAGTCCAACCCTTCCAGCAGTAGTTCCCCAGCTTCCTTCAGACGCAGGCCCAGCGCCGTATCCGTCATATCATATGAGGTCATGCCAAGGTGAATGTACCGGCTCTCGGGTCCGACATGCTCTGCGACACTGGTCAGGAAGGCGATCACATCATGGCGGACTTCCGCTTCGATCTCCTCGATCCGCTTGATATCAAAACCCGCCTTAGCTTTTATAACCTCCACTGCCTCGGCCGGAATCCGTCCCAGGTCCCGCTGGGCCTCGCAGGCTAGAAGCTCCACCTGCAGCCATGTCTCGTATCTGTGCTCATCACTCCAGATCCGGCCCATTGCCGGTCGGGTGTAGCGCTCAATCATCTATCATTTTCCTTTGCGTTACCTGCCGGGCGGCTCTTCACCTATCGTCAGGACCGTGGTTCGTTTGCGCGTAGCCCTGTATGGGTAGTATTCGAAGGTAATAGTATCACCGATCTCGGACTTGAGGAGTATTGTCTCGAGTACCTGGTTGCGTCTCATTTCGCTTCCGTCAACGGCCACGATAAGCGCACCCCCCTTCAGACCGGCCTCTGCCGCAGGACTTTCAGGTTCCACGTCAGTTATTACGATACCTCTTTCATTTCTCACACCATAGGACCTTACATACCACCAGCTGTTGTCATCTGTCTGCAATCCAATCCATGCCCTGCGGATATGGCCGTAGCTTCTGACCTGGTCAAGGGCCTCTTTGGCCTGGTTGATGGGAATGGCGAATCCTATGCCCACCGAGCCACCGCTCTGTGAGAGTATAAAGGAGTTGATACCCACGACCTCTCCGAGCGTGTTCACGAGCGGTCCGCCCGAGTTGCCCGGATTAATGGCCGCGTCGGTCTGAATTGTGCTTGGAAAGTAGCGCGTTTCTCCTTCGCTGGTCGTGATGAATGAGCGGCCAATAGCGCTGACCACACCGACAGAGACACTCGGCTGCGGATCCTGCAGCATGAACCCGAATGGGCTGCCGAGCGCTATCACCCACTCGCCGATCAGGATATCCGAGGAATCACCCATTTCTGCGACGGGAAGGTCGTCGGCCGGATCAATCTTCAGAATCGCCAGGTCACGCCTGGGATCGGTATCGATTACAACACCGGTAGACTCACGACCGTCTGCGAACCTGACCGTGATATTGTCAGCGTTCCCTACCACATGATCGTTTGTGAGGATATAGCCGTCCTTGGAAACGATCACACCCGACCCGAGGCCCTGCCGGGTCTCGCTGCCCGGGGTCCCGAAAGAGAAGAAATCATCAAGTAGGCTGTTGAAGATGGAACGACGGCTGATTCTCTCGGTCACGAAGACCGTCACGACGGCATCGTGTACCTTTTCTGTGGCATTCACGATTGCCGTCCGCCGCCCTTCACCGAGCGCCTGATTGACAGCCCTGCGTAACTCATCCTGAAAATCGGCTGTGCTAAGTGGGGGTGTAAGGTATGAGGCGGTCCCGCCAGAATCGGCGGGCAGGCCCGCCGAAAGTTCAGTACCGGGAGCAGGGCGCTCCTCGAGCGCTTCATGCGGTCTGTAGGCAGCTTTTACACCGGTGGGGTCCGCACCTAGAGCCTGCAGAACGATAAACCCGCCAGCGCCTCCGACCAATACGCCGGCAAATATGCTGATCAGCCAGGATTTTACTCTTCGGTTCATACTATCTTCACCACCAACCGCGTCTGGGGTTCCCTCAATTTCATAGTCTCCGTTTAATGGTCTCTTTGAGAGATCAGCTCAGGAGGAGCTTCCCGTATCCAGAGCTTCCTGGGCTTTTCGTGCGTCTGCCAGGAACTTCTCGATGCCGATATCCGTAAGTGGATGTTTGATTATCTGCATTATCACCTTGTGAGGTATGGTGATGACATCTGCCCCGAGCATTGCTGCCTGGACTACGTGCAGGGGGTGGCGGATGCTCGCTGCCAGGACCTGTGTCTCGAAACCGTAGTTGCGCATGATGGTTACCAGCTTGGCGATCAGGTCCATGCCCTCATGCTGTATATCGTCGAGACGACCCAGAAACGGGCTGACGTAGGTCGCCCCCGCTTTTGCACACATCAGGGCCTGCGCAGGGTTGAAAACAAGTGTCAAGTTTGTCTTTATACCTTCGGCCGTCAGCGTCTTACACGCTTTCAGACCCTCCGGAATTGTCGGCAGTTTCACCACAATGTTAGGGTGGATCGAGGAGAGGGTGCGCGCCTCTTCTATCATTCCTTCTTTTTCAAGTGAGAGCACCTCCGCTGATACCGGGCCATCTACGATGCTGCAGATCTCCCTTAGCAGCTCATGGTGTTCCCTGCCCTCTTTAGCGACCAGGGAGGGGTTGGTCGTGACTCCGTCAAGCACACCCAGGTCGTTCGCTTCACGGATTTCATCCACGTTTGCAGTATCCAGGAAGAATTTCATTCAGCTCCTCCGTTGATGGTAAAGCCATATTTGTTTATCTACTACATTACCATAATACGTTAATCAGCTGGTAATTCACGAGTTATCAGGATCCGAGATCGCCTCTGGATAGACGATACGCTCCAGAAAGAGCGCATGTGCAGGGGCTGTCAAGCCGGTCTGCGCTGGTCCCGGAGTGTCCAGAAGAGACATGAAATGCTCGATACTATGGAAGCCGCGGCCCAGCATAACCATCTCCCCTATCAATCGTCTGACCATGTTGTGTAAGAAACGATCGGCAACGATACGAAAAATAATGATCGCCCCATCCCCGTCCAACGTAAAGGCTGATACCTTGCAGCGAGTATGCACATACTCCCTGCTGTGACTGCAGAATGCTCCGAAATCATGCTCCCCGAGGCAGAGTTCAAGGGCCGGTTCCATCAGATCGATGTCGAGCACCCACTTCACATACCAGTGTGTGCTGCGCAGAAGTGGTGAGGGCACACTGGTGATCTGGTACCGATAATGCCTCGATGTGGCGCTGTAGCGGGCATGGAAGCCCTGTGGAGCAAGTACCAGCTCCTTCACCATGCAGGCAGGCCCCAACAGACCGTTCAGGCGATTTCTGAGATCCTCGAGATCTACATCTTCCGAGTCAAGAAAGGCGTGAGCTACCTGTCCCTCGGCGTGGACGCCGCTGTCGGTTCGACCCTGTCCTACCACAGAGATCGGTGTGCCCCGTACCAGGGTGAACGCTCGCTCCAGCTCTCCCTGCACGGTCCGCTGTTCCGGCTGGCGCTGCCAGCCGTGGTAGTCTGAGCCGTCATACTCGATCGTGATCTTTACAGGTCGATTTTCCACAACGTTACCGGATGTTCAGACGTTACTCCTGCGTGGTATCTGTTTACCGTTTGTCCGGCCTGAAGTCGCTGGATCTCTCAGGCTAACTTGCCTGATAGTACCATTTTGGTTTGACTCGAAGTCATGCCAAAATTATGATGCCACTTCTTAATGTGAAAAGACAGGAAGTAAGGCGGTACAAGTAATAGACGGAGGTTCCGGAACGTGAAGATGCTCAAGCGTATCGGCGGTTACCTTTTGCTGTTTATCCTGTCCCTGGTTCCAGCCGGAATCGCTTTCCGATATGAGGCCGGGGCCAATGAGATAGGCATGATCTACCTGGGAACGCTCATATGGGCGATCCTCTTCTGGTTCGCGCTGCGTATCATCGAGTTGAACGAAGACATCATTTAATTCCCGCCCAGGAAAAGGAAGGGGACCCGAAGGTCCCCTCCACTCGGCCCTGCCTGGCGCCTACAGCCCCCCTTTATGCAGACACCACCCAGGGCCAACGGGTTGATGCCTCAGCGGACTCCCATCCTCACACGCGGACCGGGCGCCGACGACATTGTCCTCTTCAACAGCTTTGGAGCCTTGGCCGGAGCGACGATAAGACGTATCTCCTGAACCGGAACGCCGTTGCGCCCGGCCGTTACTTCCAGCCGCACCCCCGGCCCCAGGCCCACACACAGCACCCAGCCATTCGGATGGGTTCCCCCCTCTGCAGCAAACCGGGGCCGGAGCGCGACATCCTGGATTCGCAGGTCCCACTCCATCAGGCCGACCCACAGGCATTCTTGAACACGCGCATCGCTCAACACATCGCCCAGAAGCTGAGGGATAGACACATCGCCTGCCTGGGTAGGCATGGAAATCAACTCTCCACTTCCTCTGTCTGAGTATCCACCTCTTCATCCGCTTCCTGCTGGCCGTCAATTTCCTCGGAAGGTTTACGTTCGAGAAACTGGACCCTATCGGCCCTGATCTCTATCTGGGACCTCTTTTCACCCTCTCCGGTTTCCCATTCACTCGAATTCAACCGGCCGGTTACCATCACTGCGCTTCCTTTCTGCAGGTTCTCGTAACACCTTTCAGCAAGCGCCTGCCACGCAACAAACCCGACAAATGTGGCTTCCCGTTTCCACTCTCCATCGGCGGTCCTGTAGAAATTGTTATTAGCTAGCCGTGCTCGTAGTACCGGCACTCCACTCTGGGTGTATTTCAATTCCGGTGCCCGGGTAAGACGACCGGATACAATGGTGATATTGAGGTTTGGCATCTTCAGCCCGTTCATTCTGCACACTCCAGGCAATCGGGTCAGGGGATCTGATGATTCTGCCGACTACTGGTAACAAACAGCGTGCCAGTTTAGTAACCGGGCATGGAACGAGGGGCAACTGCATGAGCGGCAACACATTACGTGTATAGCTAGCTGTTCAGCCGAACCTACTTGAGGATTCGAATAGTGTGAAGGGGATTTGACAGAAAGTGTCCGCTTACCAAATCCCTTGCCAGCAGGAGGATACGGGCGTCAATCAGGCTTTACACCATCGCTGCCCGAAGTCGGAGGATTTGGCGGTATTGCGTGGTAATTGAGGCGCTGGTATAGGTTCTGTCGGGACATGCCCAGCATCTTTGCCGCCTCTGTCTTGTTCCACCCTGTAAGCTCCAGGGTCGACAGGATCAGCTGGCGCTCTTTCATGTCCATTGCGGCCTTCAGGCTGCCCGCACCCCGTATCTGCTGGACCGCCCTGATCTCCTCCGATAGGTCTTTGAGTTTGATAGAGTCTGCTTCGACCAGGGTCACCGCACGGGCCACCTCATTCTCCAGCTCGCGCACATTACCGGGCCATGGATACTGATGGAGCGCACGCATCGCCCTTTTGCTGAATTCTGGTGTCTCCGTTCCCTTTCGACGACTGTAGTGCTCGAGAAATCGGTCAAGCAGGTGGGGGATATCCTCTTTCCTCTCCCGCAGCGGTGGAAGCCGCAGTTTAAGTACATTCAGCCTGTAGAAGAGGTCACGCCTGAAACTGCCCACAGCTACCGCATTCTCAAAATCGGAATTGGTCGCAGCAATAACCCTGACATCAACCCCTTTTGTGGATCGGCTGCCGAGCCTGCGGATCTCTCCCTCCTGAAGCACCCTCAGCAGCTTCACCTGGCTGGCCTGAGGCAGCTCCCCTACTTCATCGAGGAAAAGGGTCGAGCCATCAGCAGTCTCAATCAATCCCTGCTGATCTGTATGGGCTCCCGTGAAAGCACCTCTCATATGCCCAAAGAGCTCCGATTCAATCAGGGGCTCAGGGATCGCTCCGCAGTTGAGGACCATCATCTGGCGGGCTCTCCGCTCGCTTGCAGCGTGAATTGCTTTCGCCACAACCTCTTTGCCGGTTCCTGTCTCGCCTGAAATCAATACCGGGACATCACTCCGCCCCGCCTTGTTGACAAAAGCCTCGATGTCCGCAACGGCCGCACTCGGGCCCATCACCCGGGCAAGTTCCGAGACCTCTTCCCTGCTTTCCACGTCGAAGGCGGGCGTCCCTTCAGAGATGCGGTCCATACGGCGCCGCTTGAGCAGGCTCTGCTCGACCGCATCGGCGACTTCGCCTGCAGTCAGCGGCTTCATGAGATACTCGATGGCACCGTATCGCAGAGAGTCGAGCATGCTCTCCATGCTCTTATAAGCGGTCATCATGACTACTCTGCAGGCGGGAATATCCTCATGCAGGCGTTTCAGGAGTTCGACGCCATCCGGACCGGGAAGCCGTATGTCGAGTACGGCTACATCGGGCGTTTCTCCGGCCTCAAGCGCGCCGAGGAATGATATGCCGTCGGGGAATACCGCTACATCGTAACCACGACCTGTCAGTGTCTTTTGGAGAATTTCGAGAAGAACCGGATCGTCATCGACCACAGCTACACGCGGGACGGAACTCATACTGCCTCCTTCTGGGGGCGCGCACAGTTTAAACGCCGTATCGAAGTCCGTCAATATCTCGCTATCTTAGTGCACCGCTCCGTAATTACGGTTACGTATCGAGAGTGCCGAGGCGTCCGGCCAGCAAGGCACGAGGAGGAGGGATAGCGGTGTCTATCGCGACGACGAGCAACACGGCTGGCCGGAATGCATCGGCGCTCGAATACAAGCGTAATTGCGGAACGGTGTACTTGGACGGACCATGAACACCGCTGCCGTCACTGCACCGCGCTCACGCGTCTATATGGCGTTCGCTGTCGTCTCGATCGTCTGGGGTTCCACCTACCTGGCGATACGTGTGGGAGTGCAGGAAATGCCTCCGTTCTGGATGGCCGGCGTGCGGCTGATGATTGCCGGGCTGCTGCTGGGAGGGTACGCGCTCATCCGGGGTCAGAAGTTTCCGACAGATCTTTGTACATGGGGATGGCTTCTGCTCTCAGGTGTGCTGGTCCTTGGAATCGCACTCGGCGGAATGTTCTGGGCGGAACAGTACATAGACTCGGGGCTGGCGGCGCTGCTGACGTGCATGAGCCCCCTCCTGATGGCCCTCTACGGCAGCCTGGGTGCTGAGGGTGACCGTCTGACGGTCATGCTTGTCGTGGGTTTGATAATAGGACTCGTCGGGGTCGGCATCCTGGTTGACCCTAAATGGACGGCCAGTGTGGGACGTGCCCCACTCTATGCTGTCGGCGTAATAATCGTGGGCGGAAATGCATGGTCGGGGGGAAGCGTTCTGGCTAAACGGACGCTGAAGGCGGTACCTCCACTGGTGAGCTCCGCCGTCCACTCCCTCGCCGGAGCTGTTTTTCTGCTGCTGCTTGACCTCATCGTCCGCGGCGGCAGCTGGCCTCATGCTTCAATACAGTCGTGGGTGAGTCTGGTCTATCTTGTCATTTTTGGAAGTATTATTGCCTATTCGGCATACATCTACCTGATAACCCATATGGCTCCTGCACGGGCCGGCACCTTTACCTACATCAACCCGATAGTCGCCTTGTTTCTGGGCTGGCTCGTGCTGAGAGAAGAGATCACCTGGCGTATAGTTCTCGGTGGATCTGTGATACTGTTGGGCCTATTCATCGTTCGCAGATCGAAGCTGCAGCCAAGAGTGATGACAGAAAGTCCACAGGAGCCGGTTTCATGAAACTTCTTAAACCAATGACTGCTCTGCTCTGCTCTCTTCTGCTGAGCGGGTGCTTTGATGTAAATCAGGAGATATGGATAAATTCCGATGGAAGCGGCAGACTCCGGTTCGATATGGGGTTGAGTAAAAAGCTGGCCGACCTCGGAGAAGAGGATGCGTCAGGTATCGATGACCTTGCCGACAGGTTCAAGGAGCTGGGCCGGGAACTCGCAGGCGACCCCAGGCTTCTACATTCTCCGGTAGTGGAAGAGTACGGCGATGACGATTTCGACAGGGTCGCTATAGAACTGACAGTAAAAGACTGGCGCGATCTGTCTGTCATCAACAGGATGATTGTTCAAAAGCGTCCCGGAGAGGAGGCGGCAGGGAACGGATCGAACAGGCTCTTCGTCTTCACACTCGAAGAGTCCGATGACGGTAATATATACTACCGGCAGCCGTCATCAGGCTTCAGAAGCGAATCGAAACAACCGGATGAAGAGAAGGAAGAAGGTTTCTTCGAGGGAATGGGAAGGGCGCTCGTCGGTGCCTTTATGAGCGAAGGCGGGCTTACAGTAACCCTGCACAGCCCGACAATAAGCCTCTCAAACGGCGACTGGCAGTCAGACAGGGCAAGCGTGCAGTGGACTGTAGCACTCGAGGATCTGATCAATGACAAGGTGGAGGTCGATGCCTTCACTGCAGAAATAGGGGCCCCGGCCGGGAGTCTCTACTTCTGGCGTGTAGTAGGAGTTCTGCTGGTGGTTAGTTTTTTAGTCGGGCTGCTGGTCTGGTTCCGGCGGTACCGCAGTCGACCGCCATCCGCAGATACACCCGTTTCCTGAAAAAGAGGAGAATCAGTCGGAAAGGCCCTCGAGCAGTTCCTCCACCTTCTGCATGCGCTCCCTGATATCGTCCCGCTTTTCACTCTCCCTTTCCACAACCTCCGCCGGGGCCTTCTCCAGGAACTGCTGATTGGCGAGTTTGGACTCAGCCCCCGACAGTGCCGCCTTCAGGCGTTCCACCTCTTTGGCCAGGCGTTCCCTTTCCACCTCCAAGTCTATCAACCCCTCGAGCGGCAGGTAGATCTCCATACCCCTTACGACGGCAGAACCCGAAGCAGGGGGCCTGGATATTTCAGCTGCGACCTCTACCGCATCCAGGTCGCCGAGCGAGCGAATGTAGCCTTCGTTAGACCGGAGAGCGGTAATAGAGTCCTCATCGTCGGCCCGGATATGCACTGTCCCTCCGCTGCCGGGCGGCACATTCATCTCGCCCTTGATATTGCGGACAGCCGTTACGGCATCCTGGATCATTCCCACTTCGATCTCGGCATCGGTGTCGTAATGATCGGGGTTGGGTTTAGGCCAGGGAGCCGTGAGCAGGAAATCACCATCCCTTTCGACCAGACGGACAGCCGAGGTCGGTGACAGCTCAAATTCGGGTATCTCTCCACCCATTGTTTCCCCGAGCAGTTCCCAGATCTCGCTGGTGACAAACGGCATATACGGGTGAAGCAGCCGCAGGATACCATCCAGAACGAAGACCAGAACCGCCCTTGCGGCATCAGCACCTTCTGATTCGGGATCGCCGAGCCGCTTCTTCACAAGCTCCAGATACCAGTCGCAGAACTCGTTCCAGACAAAAGTGTACAGATCCTTCGCCGCCTCCGAATACTTCAACTCCCTAAGAAGCGATGTGACACGGTCGACGCATCCCTGAAACCGGCTGAGGATCCACCGGTCGGCGAGTTCCAGTACCACCTTCCCATCGGCCGGCCCGTGACCTTCCATATTCATCAACACGAAGCGCGAGGCATTCCACAGCTTGTTGGAAAAGTTGCGTCCCATTTCGAATTTCGATTCCGCCAACCTGATATCCTGGCCCTCTGTGGTGAGGACGCACAGACTGTAGCGGACCGCGTCGGCGCCGTACTTCTCTACCATTTCGATCGGGTCGATGCCATTGCCCAGGCTCTTGCTCATCGGCCGGCCTATCTCGTCGAGTATCATCCCGTGTATATACAGGTGCTCAAAGGGCACCTTGCCGGTGAACTCCAGTCCGGCCATGACCATCCTGGCATCCCAGAAGAAGAGAATGTCGTAACCGCTTACAAGAAGTGATGTAGGGTAGAAGGTTTTCAGATCTTCCGTCTCATCAGGCCAGCCCATCGTGCTGAACGGCCACAGCCACGAAGAAAACCATGTATCCAGGACGTCGGGATCCTGCTCCCACCGGTCGCTGCCGCACTCCACGCATGCTTCGTCGGGCCGTTCTGCTGAAGCAACTTTGTGGGACTGCCCGTCTCCGCCGCAATACCAGACGGGTATGCGGTGTCCCCACCAGAGCTGTCGGCTGATGCACCAGTCACGAATATTCTCCAGCCAGTGTCGGTACACCTTCTCCCATCGGACCGGCTGGATCCTCGGCTCACCCTTTTTCAGCTTCTCGAGTGCCCTATCCGCCAGCGGTTTCATCCGAACAAACCACTGCTCGGATAGCATCGGCTCAACCGAAGTGTTGCACCTGTGGCAGTGCCCCACAGCATGGTGGTGATCATCGATCCGGATCAGGAGCCCTTCCCGTTCCAGGTCTTCAACCACCGCCCTGCGTGCCTCGAATCGGTCCATCCCCTTGTATGGACCTCCCACCTCTGTGATGTTGGCGGTACTGTCTATTGCGATCAGTGACTGCAATTTATGGCGTTGGGCGATCTCGTAATCGTTCGGATCGTGGGCTGGGGTCACTTTCACGGCTCCGGTCCCGAACTCGCTATCCACAGCTTCGTCGGCTATGACGGGGATCTCCCGGTTCAGCAGTGGCAGGATCACCCGTGTGCCGATCAGATCGGTATAGCGCCCGTCATCGGGGTGCACTGCAACGGCCGCATCCCCCAGCATGGTCTCGGGCCGTGTCGTGGCGACGACAACACCATCGCCTCCTTCTGCTCCCGGATAGCGGATGTGCCACAGGTGGCCTTCATGCTCCAGGTGCTTCACCTCTTCATTGGAAATGGCGGTATGGCACCTTGGACACCAGTTGACGATGTAGTGTCCCTTGTATATCAGTCCCTTCCTGTACAGATGGATGAAGACGTTGGTGACGGCTGCGGAGAGCACTTCGTCCATGGTGAAGCGTTCGCGGCTCCAGTCCACGCTCAGTCCCATTCTGCGGATCTGCTGTGTTATGGAACCGCCATACTCCTGGACCCAGTCCCATACCTTTCTGACGAACTCCTCCCTCCCGAGAGATTCCCTGCTCTTGCCTTCCTCCTCCAGAGCCCGCTCCACAACATTCTGGGTGGCGATCCCGGCGTGGTCGGTGCCTGGCAGCCACAGTGTGCGGCGGCCCATCATCCGCTGGAACCTGATCGGGATGTCCTGGAGGGTCAGGTCGAGGGCGTGACCCATATGGAGGATGCCGGTGACGTTGGGAGGAGGGATCGTGATGGAGTACGACTCCCCCTCACCGGCCGGTGCGAAGTTCCCGGCCTCTTCCCATCGCTGGTACCAGCGCTCCTCTATGGCGCCTGGATTGTATGCTTTTTCCATCTGCATAGGGATTGTTTCCCGATTACTTAATTGAAACCGAAAGAAAGGTTCAATCGCCCCGGGTGTCAACGGGTGGGCGCCTTCCGGCGCTGCCTCAGCTCATCCCGGGCACGTCCAGAAAGCGGGATGACCATCAGCTTTCCGGTAAGGTCATTCGTGTCCACATATACGTCCGTTTCGAATACCTCGGTTAGATTGGCATATGTGAGCACTTCATCGGTGGGACCACTGGCGCGTACACAGCCCCCCCCGATAAGGTAGATGCGGTCGCAGTACTCTGCGGCCAGGTTGAGATCGTGGAGGGTGGTCAGCACTGTTATTCCGTCTTCAACCACCAGTCCCCGGACCAGGTCGTACAGTTCAACCTGGTAGCGGATATCCATGAAGCTGGTTGGTTCATCTAGCAGCAGCGCACCGGGCTGTTGGGCCAGAGCTCTTGCGAAGACCACCCTCTGCCTTTCCCCCGACGAGAGCCTCTGGATATTGCGGGCTGCCAGATGGGCCGCACCGGAACGCTCAAGAGCCCACCGCGCAATCTCGATATCTGCCGCGGTGTCGAATGAGAGGCCCCGGCTGTACGGGTGCCTCCCCATCAGCACTACCTCAAGGGTGGTAAATGGAAGAGCCGATTCGGTTTCCTGCGGGACAACCGCCACCTTCCTGGCGAGCTGGCGATGGGACAGGTTGCAGACCTCCTCACCCTCTACCTGTACGCTGCCAGAATATTCGCTGAGCACACCGGAGAGTACCTTCACGAGCGTGGTCTTGCCGGAACCGTTGGGACCTATCACCCCGACGATTTCACCCGGGTTCACCTCCAGGGAAACCTCTCTCAACACCGGATCGGCGACATATGAAAAACTCAGACCCGATGTCGTAAGGCGTACACCATTGGCCAGATCAGCCCTCCCCTCCGGTTCCGAATTCCTAACCGAAGCCATAATCGGCTCCTTTCCTCCGGAGCAACAGAAGGAAGAATGGTCCACCGACAAGCGCCGTGACCACACCAACCGGTATCTCGTTGGGATAGACAAGCATCCGCGCGAGCAGGTCGGCCGCAACCAGAAACGCCGCACCACCCAGGAATCCCGCCGGCAGGAGCAGGCGGTGGTCCGAGCCAAGGACCAGACGCAGCAGGTGTGGCACAACCAGCCCGACGAACCCGATAAGGCCCGCAACCGAGACGGCCATTCCCGTCAGAAGCGACCCGAGCACAAAGGTCCTGCGCTTGGTGCGCTCAACTTCGACTCCCACCTGCCTGGCCCCCTCTTCACCCAGGCTGAGGGCGTTGTAATTCCTGGCCATTGCCAGAAGCGCGACTGTAACAAGCAGTGACCCGGCCGCCAGCCCGGCGACGGTGGTATATCCGTATTCATCCGGGACCTTGCCCATCAGGTAGAAAACTATGGCGTGCAGCTGTTCCAGCGAGGCGACACTCTGGATGAAATAAATAAGGGCTGCGCAGAAGGCATTGAAGATGACTCCGGTAAGCAGGATCGTGTGCACAGTGAACCGTCCACCAATTGTGGCAATCCGCTCGATCAGAACGAGTGCGCCCAGAGCGCCGAGGAAGGCAAAGCCGGTCACACCCAGTTCTCCGGCAAGACCGCTTCCCGCACCAAATCCTGCAAGCATGGCCAGCACGCCGCCGATGCTGGCCCCGCCGGATACCCCGAGAACGTATGGGTCCGCCAGGGGGTTGCGTAGAAGAGCCTGGAATACTACACCCGCCACCGTAAGCGAACCGCCAAGCACCGCAGCCAGCAGAACCCTCGGCAGGCGTACCTCCAGCAGGATCGTCCGCTCAACCCCGGAAAGTGTCCCGGGACGGAAGAAAAGCCGAAAGAGTGATACGTCGCCAGCCCCCAGGTTCCCTGCCGCAAGTATGCAGAGTAACAGGATGGCGGTCAGCACAATGGTCCACCCCGCCACGCGTCTTGATGTCAGATGTTCAGGGGACATCTTCAGTCAGCGGGCCCAGTTCTTTCACAGAAACAGATCCGAAGATTTCGGGGTGTATCAGCTTTGCGACCAGCTCCGCCATCTCCGGTAAACGGGGACCGGGTATGGTAAGCCTCATCGGATCGATCCAGTAGACCCTGTTCTCCCGCACAGCGGGCAGGAACCTCCACTGCCCCCAGAAACCCGGTTTCCTGCCCCGTAAGGCCCCCGGGCGATTGTCGGATGCATCGATGATGACTTCCGGCAGCCTCTCTATCGCAGCTTCCATCGATACAAGCTGGTATGGACTCATGGCGTCGGCAAAGACGTTCTCCCCGCCGGCCGCCTTTATCACCTCGTCGATATGTGAGCCAGGGCCTGCTGCGTACAGCGGTCTCTGTCCTACAACAAACAGTACCCGGCGTCGCCTAGCGGCGGCAGATCTGCTCCGGACAGCCTCGATCTTCTCCCTGATCCCTGAGACCACCTTACGTGCCCCCTCCTCTCTGCCAAAGGCCTTGCCCAGTGTTTGCAGCGACTCCAGAACTTCCTGGTAAGTCTCTGTTTCAAGAGCGAGCACATCGACCCCTAGATCATTCAGTCGCTTATGCGCTTCCCGGCCCGCCTCACTTGCTGCAGTCACCAGCATATCGACCCTCAGGCTGAGGACCAGCTCGAGGTTGGGCATATTGTATGCACCTATTCTGGGCAGGGATGTGACCTCGGGAGGCCATTCGACAAAATCTCCGATTGCGACCACCCGATCGAGGAGATCCAGAGCCTGCATCATCTCCACCACCGCCGGTGCGAGAACGGCTACCCGCCTCGGTCCTTCTTCAGCCACACCGGCAGCGATCCGCTCCTCACGACCCTCGCCGCCCTGGCAACCGATTGCGAGAGCGATGACCGTGAGGAGCAGAATAGGATGTTTCGCAGAGCCTTCCATTGATCGGAAACTAGCCGGAGGTCTATGGGGGCGTCAAGAGAGCTAAGTGGACAGTGGCAATCAATCAGGGGGCGGTCTGCGCGTTCTGGATGCCTGTTCCAGTTCGTGCAGGTCCTGCTCGAGGCGCATGATGAGGGATGTCATATTCGACCTGACCTGGTCGAAACCGGGCATCGCAAACAATCTGTTGAACCCTTCAATGAGCTCACGCCAGCGGGCTATGGAAGCCAGGTCGGATACACTGCGTAACTCGAGTCCGGTAGCCGCCGGACGCGGCATAACAGCCCTTCGATCCCCTACGATCAGGGTGGCCTCAAACAGCAGGGTGTCCCGCATCACCTTCACAGGTACCGCCGTACCCGGAACGGTTGTCAGAACCAGTTCCCTCAGTTGAGCCGGATCCTCCAACTCCTCTCCCCCGTAATGTGTTACAGCATCGCCGCTCCTCAAACCCGCCAGCTCCGCCGGGCCATCTTCGTCGACATCAAGGAGCATTATACGGTCGCTGGTGGCCGGATCCATCTCTGCACCGAAGTATCCCCACCGGACGCGGCCGAATCCCTCAAGTTCGGTGGCAACATGCATGGCCAGGTCGGCGGTGACAGCAACTGCACTCCCACTACCTGACTGACCCGGTTCGGGGTTGCCGGCGTATGCGACTACACCGACGACTTCACCACTCGGATTGAGCAGAGGCGCTCCGCTCAGACCGCCGTATACAGGCAGCGTCGTCACGATCAGCCCGGTTGGCAGCACCGACTTCACCTCACCGCCGTGCAGGATTGTCCGCTCGCCCAGTGGGTCTGCAAGGACGACCACATCTCCAATTTCAGCAGGCTTCAAAGCGGGTTGCGGCGGCTCGTTACTGGAAAGCAGCTCGTTTACCGAAAGAAGAGCCAATCCTGTAAAAGGATCGGCTCCCAGCTGGACTGCAGGCATCCTGCGGTTGCCGATCTGTACCTCGATTGAATCGGAGCCTGCCACCACGGCGAGGGCTGTAAGGACCCTGTTTGCAACTCCGAAGCGGACTCCGGAGCCGATATTGAGTACATCAATCTCTCGTCCACGACCCCTGCCCGCACGCTTTGTCAAACTGTCGAGCTGTATCCGCATATGGGCCAGTACACGAACCGCGCTCTGCTGTCCCTTGGCAAGGAGTGCTTCGAATGGAATAGGCGCCCTGGTCGGGTCTGGAGTGGACGTCTGGGCCAGCGCGGAGTCGGGGATGGACAGGAGAAGCGCCGAAAGAATCAACAGGCTGCCGGGAATTATCCGGCCTGAGTATTGACGGATGTACATATAAGGCACGGTTCTATCGTTAGAAGCGCACCGCACGAGCGCCCCGGATCCTCGAGGGCTCCCTTATGGTTGATGTATCCCCTGCTGCTGCCTGCTGGTCGAAGAGGCTCGGAACGTTCTCTTCCCCGACTTGTGCGGGGAGGACATATCTCTCCCAGCGTGGATTCTGGGTAACCTGCATTTCGGAGGAACCGGCAGCATGCTGATCGAGGGATGCATCCTCAGGCCCACTTCCCACACTTACAAGGACCAGAACTACCGCGGCCGCAGCGGCCGAAGCGAGGAACGGGATAGGACGCAGGACAGGCGCGGCTGCCTGGTGCTGTGCAAGGCGCCGGACAGCCCGTTTGACCGACCACGCCAGCTCCGGGGCTGCTTCGATTCCACCCAGCCCGTCCAGATCGGCGATCAGCGTCTTCATCTCTTCCAGGCGCTGCAGACATTCGGGACAATGATCCAGATGCGCCGCAATCTCCTGCTCGACTGATGCCGGCAGGGAGCGATCCAGGTAGGCTGAGAACGATTCAGCCACCAGTTCGCAGAATGTGGATGATCTACGTACTTTCATTCCACTTTCCCAATTTTTCCTGCAGAATCAATCTACCTCTATTCAGTCGCGATTTTACCGTGCCGACAGGAACCTGGACTATACCTGCGATTTCCTCGTATGTCATCCCCTGGATATCCCGTAGAATGACCACCTCACGGTATCGGTCCGGGAGCTTATGCACCTCCTTTGTGAGCTCTTCAATAGCCATCCGGTTCTCAACAATCGAGTCGGGGCCGATTCCTGTGTCAGGGAGCTCGATATCCGCCTCCTCCTCATTGCGGGAGGGACCGATCCGCAGCATCCGCCACCTCTTGCGCCTGCGCCACTCACTCCTGGCCAGATTCCCCGCGATTGTATAGATCCATGTAGAGAATGATGCGATGTTCTTGAACTCGGCTCGTTTTCGCCATACTCGAAGGAAGGTTTCCTGAAGGAGGTCCTCAGCCGTATCTGAATCCTTGAGGAACCGTATCAGGTAGCCGTACAGACGGTCGTAGTAACGATCCACCAGCAGGTCGAATGCAACAAGGTTGCCCTCCAGGCTGCTGGAGAGAAGAGCCTCATCCGACATACGGGGCAGATCTACCTGCTCGACATCTTTCTTCGTCAAAACCGACATACGGCCCTCACTTCTATTCTGGTTTTAGGACCGCCCTCCCCTTTTTTGGTTCCATGAAAAGAAAGAGACCCACGACAGACACCAAAAGCATAATCACCGGCAGCCAGTCACCGGTCCTTGCAAAGAAGGTCATTCCGCTCTCCGGCCACACACGGCCCGCAACCGCGCACTTCGTGTACAGAGGGGTAGCCAGATGTATTCGGCCCCATCGGTCGATCAGGGCAGTCACCCCGCTATTGGCCACTCTGATCACCGGCCGGCGGAATTCCACCGCACGGAGTGTGGCAGCCTTCGTATGCTGGTAAGGTCCTGTGGTGCGTCCGAACCATGCGTCATTGGTTATAACGGTCAGCACCCGTGCACCGTCTACCACTTCGGGTCTCACCAGCCGGGAAAAGACGCTCTCATAGCAGATCAGCAGGCCGATCGGCGGCACATCAGGCGTCCTGGGTGTTCCTCCCAGGAGGGGGGCCCCCTCCCCCATGCTGAAATCGGACCACCCCATGCTCCAGTCTGCCATGAACCCCAGGACTTTCTGGTAGGGAACCCGCTCCCCGAAAGGTACGAGCAGCCGTTTGGCGTATATCTCGCTGCCGGAAGAAAGATATCTGTTGCTCACCATGAAGGCGGCATTGTAGTACTTGTACCTCCCATTCTTGGGGATGGACGCAAAGGCACCGGTTATAATCGGCACTCTTATCTCTTTCTGAAGATCCTGCATGAACTGCCGCGACCTCCATGATCGGTTCAGATTTTGCACCACCGCTGTTTCGGGCCATACGATCAGGTCGATATTCCCTCCGGTTGCAGAGATTGCGGCACGTGTGAGCCGGCCGTAGAGGTAGAAGTTATACTGAAGCATCTGAGGGGCGAGTTTCACATCAGGCCTCACACTGCCCTGTATGGCGGCCACACGCAGAGGCCTGCTCCCTTCTTCAATCCACGGTGGGATCTCCGCTACGGTCAGCTCACCGCCGAGTTGGGTGAAACGTTCCGATTCGGCTGCCCCACCGGTCATCAGGACAATCCGGCCGTACAGCAGGACAATCAAGGCCAGGCCTGCCGCCGGAACAAAGACCTTTGCTATTGAGAAAGGTCTTATTTCAACTTTATCTTTAGATATTCGGTGTAAGCCACTGTAGACCAAGCTATTAATAGCTGCCACCCAAAGATCCAATCCCCATGCGCCGGATATTGCTGCAAGCTGAATGGCTGCCGGTGTGTAAGTCTGGGTTAGCGACAGCGACAGCCATGGGAAACCCATTTCCCCGAGGCTCTTCAGGTAGAGGAAACCTGTCCATACGAATGGGAAGAACAAGGCCCTGCGCTCTTGCCGTATCCGGCACAGAAGCCAGGTGAAGAGTCCATCCACCACACCGAGGTAGACCAGAGCGCCGAGGAAGGCCCCGACATGGTTTACAGCCAACCAGTACAGCCCTAAGGCGTTGACGAGTATGCCCCATGACAGTCCGTACCCGAATGCTCTCCTCCCCCTTAAACCTTCAATGCCGATAAGGAAGGGAACCAGGGCGATGTATGCCAGCCAGCCGGTCGGGAATGGCGGCTGGGCTATTGTCACCAGAACTGCAGAAGCAAGCAGATAACGAAATCTTGATAGAGGCTCTATATCACGGTCCGTCACCGCGTATGCGCTCATCGGGTCCTCCGATCTCCGCCGCCCTCCGGAAATAGCGGACAGTGCGTTTGAGCCCTTCTTCAAGCGGGACCTGCAGACGCCAACCCCAGGTCTCCCAGGCCCTCACAGGGTCGATCACCGACCGGCTCTGTTCCCCCGGCTTAGCGGGACCGTGGTTTTCAGCGCCCCCCCATCCGACAGCCTCTACCAGCCCGTGGTAGATATCCAGAACCGTGCTCTCCTTCCCAGAGCCGATGTTTACAACTATGGTTTCGGGTCCGTCGAGTGCCGCAAGGTTTGCGGCGACAACATCTCCCACGTAGATGTAATCCCTGGTCTGCAGGCCGTCCCCGTTGATAGTGGGTTCGGTCGTGTTCAACAGTTGGTGGGTGAAAATCGCCACGACCCCTGCCTCGCCGAAGGGATTCTGGCGTGGCCCGTAGACATTCGCATATCTGAGGGCTGCGAAACCTATCCCGTGCACCTCATGGTAGGCGCGCAGGTACTTCTCCACTGATACCTTGGCCACTCCGTATGGGCTGACCGGATCGGTGGGGTGGGTTTCATCTGCCGGGAACCGCTCCTGCTCGCCGTATACTGCCCCCCCCGTCGATGCGAAGATCATTCGTCCGACACCGTACATGACGCAGGCATCCAGCACGACCAGCGACCCGAGTATGTTCACGTATGCATCAAAGCGGGGATCGGCAACCGAGCGCCTGATATCCATCTGTGCGGCATGGTGGTTGACTACATCCGGCTTGAACTCGCCAAATACCCTATTCACCAGCTCCTCATCCCTTATATCACCTTCATAGAAAGGAGCGCCGGGGTGCAGCAGATTTCTGTCACCTGTGCTTAGGTCGTCCAATACCGCAACCTCATGGCCCTGCTGCAGGTAGGCGTCAGCCACGTGCGAGCCGATAAAACCCGCTCCGCCCGTTACAAGGATCCTTCTGGGCTCACCTGCGTTCATCAATTTTCTCCCGGATCGAGGAAATATAGCTTTGCGCCAGGGGTCCTGTCCGGAATGTCCGGATCATGACATCAAGTTGTCGTAAAAGGGTTTCCTTAGGTTCGTTGGGATAGAATACCGCTCCATCCATCCACCAGAGACGCCCGGTTTCGGAATCAATAAAGCAGTAGGCAACCATCGGTCCACCAGAGAAAGGCTCATCAATGTGCCAACGACCGTATTGACGTATTGCCCAGCGACCATTGAATTTTACAATTGTGCTGGTTGTTGCCGACCGAAGAACAAAATCATCATCGAAGTAATTACGGGTGATTTCATCTCTGAAATCCCACGACTGCTGAGCCAGCCTTCGGATCTCAACGGGATCCGGATCCTCCCCTCGCTCAATGATCTGGCCGAGTTCCTCCAGGCGATACGCCCAGCTCAATCCCCGTTCCTCCAGATCCTCAAGTGGAACCCAGTATGCAAAGAACCATCTCTCAGGTCCGTATTTAATCATACGGATCAAGGATTCGCGCGCGTAGGTCGTAACCATCCTGAAACCCCACGGTACACGCATCGTGAACTGGTAATTGCTCAGGAGCGTATCCTCCAGAGCGTACTGCTCGTCCTGCCTGTAAATCAGGTCTGCTATACGTTCATTAAGCCTCTCCTCCATGAGCCTGTAGAGGGTTTCACTGTGCGTCCCGATGTATTCAAGCAGTCGCTCTCTGGTGTCGGCTGTGATTATCAGAAAGAGCTGCTTCCTGGTATATGGATCCTCCTGCACCACGTGCAGAGCCCGCTTGTTCTCATATATCCACTGGCGCACTTCGGGTGAAAGCAGTGCCCGGACCTTCTCTGCGGTCGGGGTGAGATCTTCAAGGGGGGCACATATCACCAGGTTCTTGAATCGTGGAAGGAATTTCCAGGCATCGGGCTCCAGATGGCGCATCCTGAAAATGAGTTCCGGCCTCGGCGTAAAGACCTCCCTGCGGAAAACCTTTTCAAGCTCGGGACCGTAAATAGACCAGTTCTGCTCATCCGAATACACCATGATCTGGTTCCGATCCCCTATCGCCTCCCTGACCCTTCGCTCACAGCCTGGCAGGAGCACCATCACCGCAGCCACTGCCAGCGCTGCCGTACCTGTTGCAGATCGGGTTGTTTTCACTCCTGGTTCGCCTTTCATATCTCTTTTAATCACGCTTCCCCATTATTGCCGGGACGTTTCGAACCTGTAGCTTCCCTGCCGGCTGCAACATCAAGCGTGCGTAGGATCAGCCAACCCACAACGAAAAACAGGCTGACGGACAAGACAGCCCAACGCTGGCTTCCGGTGAGAAGACTGACCAGCCCGAAAAGCAACGGTCCGAGAATTGCCGAGAACTTACCGCACAGGCCGTAGAAACCGTAGAATTCCGCTTCCTTGCTGACTGGTGTAAGTTCAGCCATCAGCGTTCTGCTGGCCGCCTGGCTCGATCCCATAGCAATGCCGGCAATAGCTCCAACGATGTAGAACGCGAGTGCGTCTCTGGCCAGAAAGGCACCCGCTGCCATAACTGTCCACAGCGCAAGGGTGAGCTCAACCGTCGGCTTTGCCCCCCACCGGTCGGTCAGCAGACCCAATGCCCACGCCCCGGCAACTGCTGCGAACTGGATCACGGCGAAGAAGACGATCACCTGGAGAGCATTGAACCCCAGTGTCTCGGCCGCATAAATCCCGCCGAAAGCTATCACAGTGTTTATTCCATCGCTGTATATGAAGTAGGCCAGCAGGAAGTGGGCCGTGTGACGGTAATGATGAAGGTGTGAGATGGTATCGCGGACCCTGATCCACCCCTCCCTCCACGGGTTCCTGGCCATCCTCACAAGCGGCGGCCGTTCTCGCACGTAGAGAAAGAAAGGAATGGAGAAGACAAGGAAGAAGAGAACAGCTATCAGAAAGGCCGGTGCCAACTCTCCATGATCACCCAGTTCTGTGGCGCGCTTGGCGAATGGAAGGGCCAGCGTCAGCGTGATAAGCGCTCCTACATAGCCCCATGCAAAACCCATTCCGGAGACGTAACCACGCCGTTTTGGAGAGCTGATCTGCGGTAGGAAGGCGTTGTAAAAAACCAGACCGCCCTGAAAACCGATGTTTCCGAGAGTGAAAAGCAACAGGCCCCACCATATCTGGCCGGGACCCACCGTCATCATGAGAGCGGTCGGGACAATGCAGAGGGCGGTGTATAACCCGATGAAGAGCTTTTTGCACGAGGTTCCATCGGCTATCGCACCCAGGTATGGACTGGTGATACCTACCAGCATCATCGACACGGCGTTGCCCAGACCCCATAGAAAGTCACCGACTTCGCTATCGCCCCACGGGAGTGCTATTGCCAAATCACCAACTACATATTCCCGGAAATAGATTGCATAGGCGACTGTAACCACCATTACGGTGAAGCTGGTATTTGCAAAATCAAAGAGATACCAGCTCCATAGCTCGCGACGATCATTCTCTCTCACGGTTCAACGCCCTCCACCCTGGTAAGCTCGGGGGGCTCCCAGCTACGATCAACAACCCCGACCAGATCGAATCTCAGCCTCAAACCGGTTCTCACTTCTCCCAGACCGCGCATATAAGCTGCCGCAGCACTTCGCCACCGACGGCGCTGTGCTTCACCCAGCCATGTGATTGGAGACCCCGCCTGCGGGCTGCGCGCTGCCTTAATCTCTACCATCACGATCTCGTCATCACGTCTGCATACCAGATCCAGCTCTCCTCCTCCCCCGCGCCATCTCCTTTCGGCAACAGTGTAGCCGCGTGACCTGTAATCGTCGGCGACAATCTCCTCTGCTCTCTCTCCCCACTCTTGCGGGCTTTCTCCTTCAGTCACCGGTTTCAGTGAGAGCTGCCGGTCTTTCTTGAGAAAGGAGCTGCGGTGAACCGGCGAGGGTCCCAACCTTTCCAGAGCCTCGAAATGCCGGGCTGTTGCATACCCCTTGTGAGAGGCGAACCCATATTCCGGATATTGTCTGTCCAGCTCTTTCATCATCGTGTCGCGGCTCACTTTGGCCACGACGCTCGCCGCCGCTATAACCCTGCATCTCCTATCCCCGCCGACCAGCGCCTGGTGAGGCACAGGACACGAAGAGAGAGGGCGACCGTCAACCAGAGCGAAGACGGCGGGTGGGTCGAGGGAGGTCAGAGCTCTCTCAACGGCCAGGTGGACCGCCCCGAGGATGTTGTGTCTCTCTATCTCTTCAACAGAGCCTATACCGATTCCCCAGGTGGGTGCAGCGGTTATGATGGTCTCATATGCAATCTGACGAGCTTTAGCGGTCATACGTTTGGAGTCATCAAGGGAGTGGTGTACATAATCGGGTGGTAAAATGACGGCGGCAGCGACGACGGGACCCGCAAGAGGTCCACGGCCTGCCTCATCGACACCGGCAACCAGATGGTATCCCTTTCCCCACAGACGCCTCTCGGGATCACAAAAGGCCAGCCAGCGCGCCTCCTGCTGACGGACCTTTTCCCGGTCAAGTCTGGCCCTGCGTGCGAGATTCCTTGCCCCCTTTCGGGGATCGTGTTCCAATGCGCAGATCAGCCTCTCGCGCTCTGTATCGTCGCAGGCAGTGAGAATCAGCTCCTCGAGCTTGCGCAGGGTGTAAGGCCGGAGATCCACACTGATCTCAGGGAGCCTCGGTGGCCTCCTCCTCGGAATCCTCCACCGATCCTTCAGCCCCCTCTCCACCAGGCACCCCTTCAAAGACCTGCGGGGCCGTGTAGCGGCGCTCTTTGACCCTGGCGCGCTTGCCGACACGCTTGCGCAGGTAATTGAGTTTGGCACGGCGCACATGCCCGGGGCGGCTGATTTCGATAGCGCTTATCATCGGGCTGTTGAGCGGAAAAATTCGTTCCACACCGATACCCCCGGAGACCTTCCGGACGGTGAAGGTCCGGCTGTTGCCGGATCCCTTGATACCGATAACAATACCCTCGAAAACCTGAACACGCTCCTTTTCGCCCTCTACCACACGGACATGGACCTTTACTGTATCGCCCGTCTTGAAGTCAGGGAGATCTGTGCGCTTCTCGCTCGTGGCTATAGCCTCAAGACGTTTCATCTTACTTCTCCTCTAGTGCCCATCCGTAAACTACGGATGGGCACTCCTCTATAATCCTTCCGTCCACGATGGCACTCAATCGTAATGCTCTGCTATTTACTAGTGCCATGTCACGCAACAACCATGGCATTCGAGCGGCGCCGTATCCCGACCGGCTGCGTTGCGTCTCCTCGCCATAGCCACCGCTATGCCTCGTCGCCACGCCTTGCCGGTCAAGCACGGCGTCACTCTCGGTGCCGACATTTGC